>Ga0163148_10000381_pt1 | contig 59531 bp, 49 predicted proteins | sample OliLakLV19MP7P2_FD_148606 | JGI IMG/M metagenome (GOLD analysis project Ga0163148, IMG submission 148606) | Freshwater microbial mat bacterial communities from Lake Vanda, McMurdo Dry Valleys, Antarctica- Oligotrophic Lake LV.19.MP7.P2 | ecosystem: Environmental > Aquatic > Freshwater > Lake >... | reverse complement strand
CGGTTAAACATATGGTCAGACACTCGCTAGCTCGCGTCAGCAATTTCGGGCCTATTGCGCTGCGCGCGGATGCCCGCCCATCCGGGGGCCGCTTCCAGCGGATAAAAATGCACCCAATTTATTAGTTAGCGATGATTCTTGCACCCCCCGTGAACGCTTACCAAAAGGCTTGCCAATTTTATTGGCACCGACTTTTGATAATCGCTATAGTCAAATTGCGGATGCCCCTGAACCAGCTCATCGATCCGCAAATTCGCCGCAACCAACGGCCCGCGCGCAGCACTTTTACTCCAGCGCGTTAGCCACTCCACGCCAAGTAGATTTTCGGGCCGGAACTGACGCAGCGCCATGGGCGAGTATGCCACGGTCGTTTCCTCCTTTGGTCCCGTGCCAACTCCAGCACCGACGTACCAACCAGCAGCTAACATTACAGCCCGCACCGCAGTTGACGCAGAGTAGGTGTAGAGCGTCGTTGCATGATCTTGACAGTGTACGGCGATGCGCTTGAAGGTATCCAAGCTCCAAAGTTGGGTATCGACCTTGGCAGAGAAGGGATCAAACCAGATGATCTCGGGGACCTTCGCCGATTCGAGGGTGATTGCAAAATCTCCCTCGATTAATTCCCATTGAATCTGCGCCCGTTCCCAGTAGCGAGATTCTAGCAACTTATGTGGCGCAGGATGATGCAGATGTTTAAATAGACCGGGTTGAGATAACGCCAAGCGCAGGGAGTCTAGATCATTCTCGAAGCTCTGAATCAGAATCGGGTGCGGAAGTTGGGCCTGCGATTCTAGTTCGCGAATGCAGACCATAGCGTTAGTTGCAGCCCCAAGACCTACATCCCAGATCGTTAGTGGAGCGATTGCGCTCGCAGCTCGTGAAACGATACTGGACTGATCAACATACAGGCGCTTTGCCTCAATCATTGGGTCAACAACTGAGTGCATCGTTTCACCTGATGAGATCTGCCTGATGCTGCCGTAACCAGCCGGGCTTGCAATAATCTCGTAGTCACCACTAGTCATTCGATGATGCGGCGCGCGCTTCTTGGGTGGTGTTGTCGGGTTGTCCAGATCCATTGCCGCAAGAGGTTCACGTTGATCGGAGTAGAAGGTATCAAACTGCCCAGCTAGTATACTTTCGCGCATGGCTCGCATTAACTCCCGGTAGAATGTCAGATTATGAATACTGACTAGCTGCGCGCCGATAAATTCTCCGGCGTTAAATATATGGTGCAGGTAGGCGCGCGTGTAACGTGCGCAGGTTGAACAACCACATTGGACATCAAGCGCCTCGGTAGAATCACGGTACACTCCACGCCGCAGATCAACTTTGCCACGTGAAGTAAACGCGACTCCTTGTTGGGCAAATGATGTTGGCAAAATGCAGTCGAACATATCAATGCCACGTTTAACCGCTTCGAGTAGATCGATCGGTGTGCCGACGCCCATCAGGTAGCGCGGCTTATCGGCTGGCAGTAGGGGGGCTGTAAGCTCGACTAGATCCTCGCGCGCAGATTTAGTTTCGCCTACTGCCAAGCCACCAATTGCAAATCCATCGAAGGGTAGCGCACAGATCTGCGCCGCACTCTCGCGTCGCAGATCCTCAAAACTTGCCCCCTGAACGATTCCAAATAGTGCTTGAGTAGATTCACCCCGCGCGACAAGGCAGCGCGCAGCCCAGCGTGAAGTAAGCTCCAGCGCGGCGCGAGTTTCTTCACGACTTGAGGTTGAAGAGATACAGTGATCGAGCACCATCATTATGTCGCTGCCGATCGCCTGTTGCATCTCGATGCTGCGCTCGGGCGAGAGCAGAAACTGCGATCTATCAACGTAACTTTTACACAGCGCACCCTCTTCGGTGATCTTTAACTGCTTTGAAAGTGAAAAGATCTGAAATCCCCCCGAGTCAGTCAGCACCGCTCGCGGCCAATTCATAAACTTGTGGATACCCCCAAACTTACGAAAGATCTCAATCCCGGGCCGCAACATCAGGTGATAGGTGTTGGCGAGTAAGACCTGATAATCGAGCGCTGCGACTACTGGCAGATCAACCCCGCGGAGCGCCGCCTGGGTTGCGACCGGCATGAAGATCGGAGTTTGAATAGTAGTGCCGTTGCGGGTGGTGAACTCGGTGGCGCGGGCGTGGGAGGAGGGGGAGGTGGACAGGACTAGGTGATGCATTAAAATACTACCAACAGAGACTCTCCGCCGATCTCTTTATAAAATCTACCGTCAACTGAGTTGTGGTAGATACAGCAGTATCGGCAAATGTGACGACGTCGCCACTTCCAACAGCGATCGCATACATTCCAGCCGCCTTAATGCTCTTAATTCCGACAGTAGCATCCTCAATCCCAACACACCGACTTGGTGGCACACCCAACTTCTCGGATGCCGCTAAAAACAGATCCGGAGCTGGTTTGCCTGATTTAACCGATCCAGCGTCGACCACGTAATCGAAATACATTGCCATTCCAATTCGTTCTAGAACCTCGGGAGCATTTCGACTAGCTGAGGCGATCGCAGTCTTTATCCCGGCATTCCTAAGTGACTCTAATAGAGCCTGGATACCAGGCAAAACATCTTTCATCGATAGACTTTTCAGACCATCAAGGTAGTAGCCATTCTTAAGATCTGTAAGAGCATTCAGATCGCCCTCAGAGATCGCTACCGCATTATGATTGAGAATAAGGCGTAGAGAATCAAGTCTACTTACGCCCTTTAAGCGCTCGTTAAAATCACGATCGAATCGCCAACCACGCTCCTGGGCCAATCGAAGCCATGCCTGATAATGCAGTTCAGCTGTATCCGTAATTACACCATCTAGGTCAAAGATAACGGCTGCGACACGATTAGCTTTGGCACTCTCATTAGCAATCTCTAGCTTTTGGCCGCCACTGATAGCATATTGCGTCCCATAACATGAGATCGCAACAGTTTCGGCGGAGAGGTTGTGTACTGAAGTAGATGCATATGTTGCGGAGATCGCGAGCCTAGAACCCTTCCAGGATATCTTATAGCTGATCTTCGACCAGCCAGAAGGAAGTATCGGTGCAAGAGATAGTGGACCATTGGAGAGCGCCGACCTAAACCCCAGGAAGCCATAAAGGGGAACCATCCAATTTCCGCCACAGTTTGCTATGTGAATACCCTCGGCAGCCCCATCACCTTGAAGATCTAGATCGATAAAAGCACCGCGCTTAAATAGCTCAAGCGCAGAATTCGGGTCGCCCATTCGCGCAGCAAGAATTGCATGAATAGCGCAGGATAAAGATGAATCATGGGTAGTTCGCGGCAGATAGTAATCAAAGGCCATCTGTAATTCGCGCTCAGAGAACTCCTCGGAAAACAGGAACATCATCATTAATGTGTCGGCCTGTTTCAGATTTTGCGAACGATAGAGAAGCTCCTGAGGCACGTTAGAGGCGTAAGGCTTCGCTCTATTTTTCCAGCGCTGTTCAAATGCCGGAGGGGCCAAACGATCAAAGCCATCACATTGCAGGTAAAGGCCCTCCTCAGTTCTGGGAGCGTCGAGTCGCCTGGCTAAACAGCGGTAGTGCTTACGTAGTGACTCATCGTCTGAAAGTAGCGTTGCGGCTGTCTCAAGGGCAAAGCGGACTAATCGATTTGTATATCCGTTATTATTTGTTATTGGCGCATACTCATCCGGTCCCATAACTCCCAGTAAACTTACAGAACCATCGGAGGTAACAGTTACGCGCTCTGACCAGTAGCGAGCAATCTCTAGAACAGTTTCACGAGCATCTTGGGTTATGAATTTTGGGTCGTTAGCAGCGGCAGCATAGTGCTTGAACGCATATACAACATCTGCGCTAATGTGAATCTCGTGATCGCGGTACTGCCACATTGCACAACATTCATCACCATTTGAATCTGATTCCCATGCATAACGCGCGCCAGCGTATCCCGACGCCGTAGCGTTGCGTTTAGCCCCTTCCAACGAGGCAATTCGAAAATTAACTAGATCGCGCGCCTTACTTGGTTCGGTATAAGCAAAGAACGGCAGTAGATACATTTCAGTATCCCAGAAGAAGCGACCGAAATAGCCCTCACCAGCGTAGCCCTTGGCGTCAATCGCAACGCGACAGTCGCCTGGAACATGGCAGCGCAACAGATGATAGATTGCTGCCCGGACTGCCAACTGGGCGTGATCATCACCTTCGATAACTACATCCGACGATTCCCATCGCATGGCCCAAGTTTGATCATGCGTGGTCTTGGAAGTATCGAATGAAAAATCAGCTAACCGTTGCCTTTCATTTGACGGAGAGAGCTTCTGTTGGTCACGACTTGATGAAACTAAAGTACACTTTTCAAAATCTGTTGTTGTACCGGCTGCCAGAGATAACTTTAGCTCGCCCGTAATCGCACGGATCTCTTTTGGCGAATTGCTGCCTGAGGTTACGGTCCATTCTCCCTCGCCGTATAGCCGCGAGACCACCCGTACAGAATCGCCACCATCCGTTGTTATATCGCATGATAGCTCGCGAGCGCTCTCTCCAGAAAAGGCTAGGGAACGCAAATGGTCAAATCCGTTTGTTCTTATATCCCCATCAATGGCAATCTGAATAATCGCTGTACAGGACTTGTCAACAGCAATTGATAGGCGCTGGCACACTTGATCCGTTAGATTAGCGTCAGCGAATGACTCAAAATGCAATTGCGCACTCACCCCTGAAGTGGTTCTCCACGACAAGCTTCGCCGTATGGTACCGGTTCGAAGGTCCAACCAGCGCTTGAGATCTGAGTATGTCGAAGCGGTTAGGTCGAAGCGTTCTCCATCAATTATTGGAGCAATACCTAAAAACCACGGGAGATTAATCATTTCGTTATTTAGGTACGGATGCTTGCCGTAGATCCCCGGGATATACGTACCCCACTTGGCAGTAGGTTTCTTGAACTCCTCCGCAGTTACATTCGCGGGCATGCGCATGTACTCGATATTTTGCGGGCAATTGTGAAAATGCTCCTCGATCGAGCCTCGGATGTGGAGATATCCACTGCCTATCGTAAACAACCCTTCAATCTTACGATTATCCTCCGCACTGAAGGAACGTTGAACTAGGTCCCAACAATCAGTGCTTTCAATCAATCGAGCCATGGGTGCCTGGTCCGTAGCAGTAGTGGTTACATAGTGGCGCTAAGCGGGTGATTATACACTCCGGGGCATTTCGGTCCAGTTTAGACCGTTTATCGTTGAATCCTTGTCAGCCCGGCTAGAACACCGGAAAGATCAGCATGGCGCTGTAGGTAGTACACATTCGGGGGAAGCTGATTTGCTAGAGCCATATTACCGCCTGGTCGATCAACAAGATAAGCGGTACTTATCGCCGGTCGTGAGCGGGCCGCAAGGTACCTAAAGGCTGGAATATCGTTCTCTCCGTCACCAAAGTATGCGATATGCAGATCCGCCTCGCCTCGCCTGAGTAACTTGCTGTAGGCCTTTGCAACCGCCGATAGCGCGTCGGCTTTGGTTACGCCACTTCCGAAGTCGACGGTCCATACTGGATGTTCGGGCATTGGACGGGTTACTAGAGCTGAAGCACCAAGGTAAGTAGCAAGCGCGATTAGAGAACTAACGAAGCCCTGAGCGACCGAATCATGCTCCGTACCTGAGATCTTGACGTACGCAGTTCCAAGCCGTGTGCATGAGTCAAGTGTTTGTTGTGCAGATACGTGACGCGAAAGATTAGTGAGTCGGACCAGCGCCTGTGGGTCACTATCAAATTCGTGAACACTAGAGCTCCACCGGCTTGCAACAATTCCACTTTCGCGAGCAGCTTCGATAATAACTTTCTCTCGCAGATCATCTACGGAAATTCGCGAAAGGGAGAATGTAGTCCAGGAATCAAAACCTGGGATTGAAACTACATTTGCATCTATCTCTGCTGCTAACCGAGTCGCCTCAATTGGAATCAATTTTGGACAGAATAGCGCCGCGCCGGTTTCTGCCGCAGAAAAGCCGAAACAGCTTTCACCAAGGGGTGTGTTAAAGCCCTGTGTGATGATTCTTGCGACTTCATTCAAGGAACGTGATGTGCAGATTCCGAAGGCTCCGCCTAAACGGCGCATCTGATCATGAATCACTCGACCATCTGCTTCTATTGAGTCAAAATGGGCGCTATCATCAGCGAAGCGAGGTGTAAGTGTGCCGTCGAAATCAAAGCTACAAACTAGTGGCGCGGCGATCGTCGTGCGTTCGCGTGCAATCCAGTTTTGAAAGGCAGCGGTGCTGTAGCTGATGACTGATGAGCTGGCTGGCTCAGATTTTATACCTGTGTCCATAGCTTATGCACTTGGGAATCCAAAATGGTTAGCCACCTTAAGCAAGCCATCAACAGAGCGCTGGAAGTAATAAGTTGCAGCGGCCTGTTGACATACCGCCCCGTACGCCTGCGCAGCCTGCTTGTCAGTTATCAATCTGATTAGCTCATCGCGCATCTCTTCATCAGATCTTGCAAGTCGTATGCCTTGTTCCCCCCAAATCTCCTGATACACCGCGTTGAAGAGTGCCACTGAGGGCAAACCCATTCCAAGAGCTTCATGATTTGAGATTCCCCAGGTTTCAAATCGTGATGTGTCTATTCTAACATCAAGTATGGCGTTAATCTCCTCTGGGCGTCCTGTCCCGGTAAAAATTACGCGGTCACGAATATCAGCAAATCGCCCAGTAGGTGTCAGATGTTCTAGAACCTCAGCATAATAACCTACAGGCTCATTCGCCGTTCCGATTGGAAATGTGCCAGCAAGCACACAGTACAGATTCTCAGGACAATAGAGCGCGCGCCAAGTCATCTGAAAAATCCGCAGACTAGCGATAGGATCTTTCTGTGGATGAATTCTTCCCAATGAACCGATTAAAACCGGATCATTTTTGGGGATGTTGTGTTGATCTAGAAAGTGATCTCGTAACAGCGCACGATTGGCGGCGCGTAGCTCTGGAGAAAAATACTCAACATCGACTCCCAGAGGATTGGCATGCGTTTTTGCAAGTAACTCTTCGGAGGAACGCAACCGAATTCTACCCGAATTAATTTCACCTTGGACCTCTTCCATGGATTTAACAAAAATCCTGAGGTTGTCCGATGGAATGTTCGAATTAATGGCGAGGAGATCCTCGGCGGTTGGCAACCGGGAATACATGTCGGCTAGAAATCTGCGCTCCCACTCGGTATTTGTAATAATTGCATCGGCGCGGTCAGCGATGCGAAACTCAGAGAGGATCCTGAGTGGCCTTGGTGCGCGCTCACCGAACATTGCTAACGATAGAATCTCTAGCGCATGTGGGATATAGAGCAGCGGGACACCCTTGTCATCTTTAACAGCAAGGCCCATCTCGCCACTGATCGGCATATGCCCATAAAACACATCAGATGGGCGAACGATTTTTGCGAAAACCTCGTTTAGTAATCTTTCAAAATGTTGTGGATCATACCAGCCATCTTGATTGCTAGCAGTAGTTCCGTAAAAAGGATGGGCTACAGCCGGAAAGGGGATACTTGCAACGGTAGCCGATGGGTCTGATGCCGGAGCAACCATAACGCTCATTGGTCCCAGTAAGGCACCTTGTTGGGCGTGCACCGTGGCGGAACCACCAACCGCATTTGCGGAACCACCAACCGCATTTGGTCGGCGCTCGCCAATTGGTACCGCTGGGAAGGAGTTTTGAAAAAGATGAGTATTTATAATTGCTGGGTCATTTCGACTGGAAAACGTATCTGAGGCAGCAAAGAGCGCTCTGGCAGTTCGAGACCCAGAGTCCGAGAGTGGAACTTGGCGGGCGGATTGAGTATGGGACATCCTAAATCTCCGAATCTACTTTACCTAAATACTTCGCTAACAATTCACTAACCCTTAAGATGTCGTATCAGGTTTGTGAATCTAAGCATAGTCGGGGAGTGAATCTTTCTATAAAGAATAGCTAACCCCCTGGAATTAGGTGTTTTGGAGAGCCAATCGGAAGAGATCGGACCGATAACCTTTCAGCGCGATGAGGGAGAAGGCCCTACAGCCTACCCCACCTCCACATCCCCAAAATTATCCATCACCCTCTCCTTCACAACCCGCTCAATGCGCGCCACAAACGTATCTACGCCCATCGTTAACTGCTCCTTCACGCAGTAGCGCCGCAAGGTAACAGTACGATCTCGGGCTTCATTTTCGCCGATAATCACCATGTTGGGGATCTTGTGGGTGACGGCTTCGCGGATCTTTTTATTGAACGAATTATCGGACTCATCGAGGTCTACTCGCATAAACTTTGAGTGCAGGGTTGCGCGCAGCTCCTTGCAATAGCTCTCTAAGCCCGGTTTAACCGGAATAATCCGTACCTGAGTTGGGGCCATCCAGGTTGGGAAGGCACCGCCGAAGTGCTCGATTAGGAAGGCGATAAAGCGTTCGTGTGAACCTAACGGCGCGCGGTGGACGATAAAGGGGCGGTGCTCCTTACCATCCTCGCCGATATAGTTCAGTTCAAAGCTAATCGGCTGGGCAAAATCGAGCTGCGTAGTGCTGATGCTCTCCTCGCGCCCTGTAACTGAAGTTGCTTGGAAATCGATCTTGGGGCCATAGAACGCGCCCTCCCCGATACCCTCGTCGTAGCGGACGCCGGATTCCTTTAGAACCTCCAGGACTATCTTCTCTGAGAAATCCCACATCTCAGGATTATTGGCGAACTTCTCAGGCTTATCGAGGGAATGGGTCGAATATCGCGCCACGACGTTCTGAAAACGGAACTTGTGGTAATAATCGAGGCACATATTAAAGGTCGCGCGTAGCTCGTCCTTCAATTGATCCAGTCTGCAATAGATATGGGCATCGTTCTGGCAGATTGATCGCACGCGCAACAGGCCGGACAGGGTTCCCGATGCTTCATATCGATAAACTGCGGCGTACTCAGCGTATCTCAAAGGCATCTCGCGATAGCTACGCGGTCGGGCATTGAAGATCTGGTGATGATGCGGGCAGTTCATCGGCTTTAGGTAATAGTCATTATCACCATCCAACTTCATCGGTGGGTACATGCTCTCGCGGTACATCGCTAGGTGACCGGATGTTTCATAAAGATCGGACTTTGCAAGGTGTGGTGTCGCTACGCGAACATAGCCAGCAAGCATCTCGGTCTCTTTAGCGAAGTTCTCTAACGATTCACGGATTGCGGTGCCATTAGGGGTCCATAGCGCTAGACCTGGTCCAACCTTTTCAGAGATTACGAATAGCTCAAGCTCCTTGCCGAGTTTTCTGTGATCGCGCTCTAGGGCGAGCTTGCGCTGCTCAACGTAGCTTTCCAGATTCTGCTTGTTTTCAAAGGCTAAGCAATATATCCGAGTTAGCTGTGGGTTCTTCTCGCTGCCGCGCCAGTAGGCGCCTGCTAGCGAATCAAGCTTGAAGCAGTCCGGTGGAATCTCACCGGTATGCGCCATATGCGGCCCGGCGCACATATCCTCGAAGGGGCCGTTTACGTAAAAGCCGATCTCTGTTTCGCCCTTGGTTACAAGCTCCTCGCAGTACTCAGCCTTAAAACCCTGGCCTAAATTCTTTAGATGGGTGATCGCATCGTGCGCCGGTCGGGCCGAACCAACAAACTGTTGGCGCTCAGCGATGATCTTACGCATACGCTTCTCGATGTCGGAGAAGTCATCAGGACTAAGTGGAGTTTCAAAGAGGAAATCGTAGTAGCAGCCGTTATCAATTGGGGGACCGAAGGCGAGTTTGGAGTCGGGGCGAATCTGGAGCACGGCCTGGGCTAAGACATGTGCTAGTGAATGCCGAATTTTGTAGAGGCGGTCGTGGGAGGAGGCGTCAGGTTGTAGCTGGCCTGGAGAGTTTGCTGAAGAGTTCATAACGGGTCCTACGAAGGGGGTTGATTTAAGTCGGAATTCTAGCAGTATCGAGTTTAGATTGGTACAGGGAACCCCCCTATAGATCCTTAAGAGTTACAGTCTCAAGCCGCGAACACTGGCTTAAAACATCGAAGTCCCGATCTTTATGGAGCACCGGTACTCGATTGAATATGGCGATCGCTGCGATTAGACAATCAACGCCGGAACGAATCGTCTTGCCCTTGCGCCGGGCATGAGCGTAAAGCTCGGCAGCTTCAAGAAACAAACTCAGGTGTACCTCGGGGCTGAGGCTGGGGAGTGCAAGGAATCGGTCTTTAAAGTGATCAGCATCACCGCCTGGTTTTAGTCCCTGGAGGATCTCCTGGACAATCGGGGGACAGATAGCAAAGCGGGCGAGATCGTTATCGGATAATTTTCGGAGCTGCTGCCCTTTACTGGGTGACTTGCTGCGCAACCAGTCGATCCAAACTGAGGAGTCAACAAGAATCAAACTCACTTGGCGGCGGCCCGTTTTGTGTGTGCTGGTTTATCACGACGCATCTCAGCTAGATCTCCCTCCCACAATCCTCGCCCGAAGAACGCGGGGATGTTGCGAATTTTTCTTAACTTAATCGCCTCCTTCAGTGCCTCATTGACCGCCTCGGAATATGTCTTTGATCCGAAGAGCGAGAAAGCTGACTCCAAAAGGTTTTCGTCAAGCACAAGATTTGTACGTTTCATGTGTTTAGTGTACCAGTGAGGAAGAGCAGGGGCAACTTAGAATTTGGCTGAATAGGGCGTAAGAATTATTTTCACCACTGAGAACACCGGGCCCACTGAGAAAGGCTCATTTTATTGGCTCTTTTCACTTTTCTCAGTGGGCTCGGTGTTCTCAGTGGTAAATTCTTTTCCTAAAACATACCAATGGGTTGGAGTTGGAAGTTTTACGCTAACGCCCGGTAACCGTTCACGGGGGGTGGGTAATTTTATACCCTTTTGGTGAAATGTTTCATTGTTAAATTTTTCAAGACCTTTTTATCCTTTCTTGTCCGCCGTCGCCTTCGGCTATGGCGGGACTGCCGCACCGGACCCCGTCCGTAGCCTTGGCGAAGGCGGGTCGCCCCTAAACGGGGCATTTTCTGTGAACGGTTACTTGTTGTCCCGCTGGGGGCCGCTTTCCTCCTTCGCCAAGGCTACGGCGAGACAAGCTAGCGGATAAAAATGCACCCAATTTGTTAGTTTGCGATGATTCTTGTACCGCCCGTGAACGCCTACAACGCCCCATTAGCCGAATTTGGCAAGGATGGTCTATAGCTGTGCTAGAGCCCTACCGCCCCGCCATCTTGAGCAGTCTAGTGTTCGGGATTTGGGGCTCGGGGAAATTGGTTGGCACACTACAGGGTCCTGCACAGGGTTCTGCATCTAGGGTTTTAGCGCTTCCATCTAGAGGCTCACCGGATTTGCAAGCATCGCCCTGCATCTGCTCATACAATTCAAAATAGATCTCCTCTTCACGTGTCTGGTCCTCGGAAGAAGTCGCTGGAGACAAGGGGCTGGCAGATTGTAACCTGATTGAGTTTAAGCATAGCGGCGAAAGTACACCGGTTGCAGACTCTAATATTCCGGTTTCAATTAGCGGAATTGGATGGTTCTCGGCAGTTCCGGCGAGTGCCGCGTCCAAGCATGCAGCATTATTCTGTGCCCCCATTCCAGGTCCTTCACACAGTACATGAGCCAAGAGATCCTTGCGCGTGGCCTGACGTGCGCGCCAATTGAGGGTCTCTTCAATTTCCCCTGAGCATCCACGACAGGTAAAGTTATCCCAATCCAATGCCACAGCTAGGTTTAAACAGGCATCGTAATTTGGGCATGAATAACGTCGACGTGGTGCGGCAACTGGCGCATCCTGCGAGCTGCAACCAACAGCATCAATTATCTGGAAGGGGCCCGGCTTGCCGATTATCAGTGCCCCGTTATTTAGTGCCCCGTTATTTAGGGCCCCGTTATTTAGGGCCCCGTTATTTAGGGCCCCGTTATTTAGGGCCCCGTTATTTAGGGCCCCGTTATTTAGGGCCCCGTTATTTAGGGCCCCGTTAATTGGGAGCACAGCTTCTTGCGACGTATTGCCGCTGACATTCTTTGCATTCGTTGTCGAAGCTGATCGAGCCATAATTTCAAAGAGCCGTTATTGGTCGTTTCGCTGGTTTAAAGCTCTCATAATTGTGAGCCTTGAGCAAACTGTGAGGGAATCTTTCTTAAGCCTGATTCTAAGGTTTAACAAAAAGTAGTATCGTTTTAGCGAGTCTTAACAATTATTACTTTTCTCGCTATGACCAGTCCCCCTGGAATCACTATTCAAAACGATATAGGCAAGGGCCGTGCCATCGTCCTGCTTTGTGAGCATGGCGATTACATTGACTTCGTCGTACGCCTTTCAACAGAGCTACAATCAAACGCGCGGGTGATATCCTGTATTACCGCGCGGGTCGAGTCGCACAATTGGCGAGAGCTGACTTCAAAGCTCGAAGAGCTGATCCAGAGCGCTGGGGTTCGTCAGGCGACCTATATTGGATTTGGCCCGGCGGCTACGATAATTCAGAACTTTGTGATCGTACGACCAAAGTTAGTGCGCAGTTTAGTGCTTGTTGATGCGACGATGCGCGCGCACCCTAGCATCTGGCAGCGCGTAAGTGATCGAGTTGAGCGTATGTTGCCATTAGGACTGCCGCTGCGCTTTCGCTCTGCTGATTTCGATGGCCGCCCATTATTACAGCGCATGCGCTGTCCGGCGTTAATCGTGACTTCGCGGCATGCTTCGCAACTCGCACGTACCCAAGCAGCCGAGTTCGGTCGCGGACTGCCATCAGCTTGGATAGAGAGCTTGGCGAGTGAGAATGAAGCACACGAGTTAACAGAGCTGGTAGTTAAATTTCAGGGAGTTCCAGCGAAGGCGCCGCAGCGGGCGGCTTGAACTAGTTTCCCAGCGCCAATTTCTTTAGCAACGCTTCCTGATGCGTAAACTCAACCTCGCGCTTGTTATGCAACAGCTTGCGGGTCTCTTCGTAGCCGCGCTCCATAAGGCCGTTTAGATAGTCTGTATCAAGCGCAACGTACGACATCGTTTCGTAGGCGACCTCTTCTCCCAGTTTGCGTTTCAAAAGCTGGAATACCGGCCAGGTTGGACCGACGGCAGCGATAAATTTCGATGTCGACTTGCCCACGGCATGTTTTAGGATCGGACCTAAGGGTGTCTGACAGCGCGCGATAAATGTGTCCGGGGGGCGCATGCAGAATGTTTGTAGTGCAGCAGGAACCTCCCATGTTGGGCGGGTATCTCCCGCTTCACCGTAGCGCGCTAACCACCAATCACGGCCTGAGATATCAACTAGGATTATACGTTGTGCGCCAAGGCGCACAGCGGGATCGACCGGTAGATTCTGCGAGATACCTCCATCGACTAAACGCACCTTGCCGTGCTCGGTATCTAGTTCGACAGGGGGCAGTACCGACGGCAATGCAGCAGAGGCGAATCCGTGCTTGGCACTTAGATGCTCGACGTAGCACATCTCGAAGGATGCGCCGGCGAGATCCTCATCGGAGATCTTGCGATGTGAGCTAACGAACAATAATGGCTTACGTTGAACGCCCTCAACGGTTGTCATTACGCCAACGGCGGTTAGTTGTTGATGGCGATCCTCGGGCTTTAGGCCACCGGCGGACTGGATTGCATCGTCGACGCGGGCCATTAGCGGTGAGGGATCGAATATCGCTCGTCCCGTTGGATTTGGTCCGGGTGCAAGATATTGCACAAACGCTGTACGAATTGCGCGCAGGAATGCTTGGCTTGGAGTTCCCGCAAAGGTGTTGCGAAAATTTCGCTCGCGCCAGACACCCTCCATGAGCTCGACTGAATTGGCGATCCCGTGCTTTAGGGATGCGCCGAGGATCAAGCCATTGATCGCCCCGATGCTACTACCGAGTACTACAGAGACCGGATTCTTTGCGTCAGCTAGGAAAGGGGTCAGTGCGCGAAGTGCGCCGACCTGGTAGGCAGCTCTGGCGCCACCACCTGATAGGACGATCCCGATGTCGCCAGCGGGAGTTACAAGCGTATGGCTTAGATCTACAGACTTAGTATCAGAGTTCTGTGGGCGTCTGCGCATATATAGCCCTCTCAATTGAGATTTACGTTTTGGCAAGTAAGTATCTTAGAGGGCTATATTGTGAGCCGGATGGCGAACCAAAGATACATATGCCACTCCTAAAAAAGGGCGCTCGAAGAGCGTCAAGAAAGGTATTCGCCTTGAATTTCCTTTCTTGAAAGCACCTGCGGTGCTTACTGTAATCTTTAAAGAGGGGGCTATATTTGTTGTTGGTTCGGCTCCGCCTCACTATATGCCACTCGTGACAAAATTCAGTGGTAAAAACGTAAATCTCAATCACGAGTGGCATATTCTAGACCTCTAACTAGAGTTATCGGCGAGTTATTAAGTAAGCATTACGAATTACAGGCAAATAAGGTTCGGTTCAGGTAACCCCTCTACATCATTGAGATGCTATCCGAAGGGCGTTGGATCAAGGGGTGCGCAAAAAATTTATCGTTGTGAGACAGGCTCTGCCCAGCAATCAGCCATTCCAATAGCCATCGATCCCAAGGCAGATCCCTAACCGATTGAAATCCCAGTGCTAAAGTAAAGTCTAGAATTGGCCGTTTGATTGCATTGATAGAGTGCGAACAGAGCAGGGGGCGTGTATCTCGTTGCCTCTTGGGGGGCAGTGTAGTCGGTGTTTAGTGGGGACAGTTTGAAACAGCAGTCTGGATTTACAATGGTTGAGCTGATGGTGGTGATGTTAATCGCCACGGTGATGCTTGGGACCGTGGTGGTTAACTTGAAATCACTCAACAATCCATTGCTAAACGCCTCGAACCAATTACAGAGTCAGTTTAAGAAGACCCGCGCCAAGGCGATTGCTACAACTCTCGCCTATAAGATTGCTCCGATCTCTACGACCCAAATCGGATCCTACAGTGGTACCAACTGCAACAATGCCATCACCCAAGATACCGCTATGACCCTGGAACTACCCTCCGGATCGCACCTAACTGACGTTAACTGGGAGGTCTGCTTTAACACTCGCGGAATTCTAGACACCGACCTGCAGATCGAGTTGCAGGACCAGGACAATCACCTACGAACGATTGAAGTTTTACTTGGAGGCTCAGTGCGCGAGCTATGAGGAACCAGCGAGGTCTCAAAGATCGTGGATTCACTTTAATTGAGGTGATGATGTCGTTTGTGCTCTTCAGTCTTGTTGCTACGAGTCTAACTTCAGCTTTTATTAGTATGATGAAGGCAAATACTAAGAGCGAGCGGATTAGCGGTGCCGTCTCGGCTACTCAGAATGTATTGGACAGCCTGCGCCTGATCAACCCAGCAACGATGCCAGTAAGTGGTGCGGGAGCTAGTGAGACCGTTTCAGTAGGTTATCATACCTATACAGTAGTTCCGGAGTACTGTTCGGATAATACCTTCTGCACCAGCAACAACATTCGTCAAATTCGAGTTTCAGCTACTTTAGAGGGTTCTGATGAGGTTCTATATTCAGGGGAGACGGTCTATGCGCAATTGCAATAGCGCCCGTGGATTTACATTGATCGAGCTTCTGGTCGTACTCCTGCTCGGCACGATGATCGTTGGCATGACGGTACAGCTTTCGTTTGCGAATCAGAAGTTGTATCGCAAGGACGTAGTGCGCTCTCGACTGAACCAGAACCTACGTTCCGCACTAGATATCATCGGGATTGACGCACGTGAGGCTGGCGAGAATCTGACGAGTATCTTCCCAGCATTTGAGATCGTAAACGGGGATGCCGGAGCTCCCGATGAGCTGATCCTACGGCGTAACCTACTGGCTGAGGTATTGAACGGCTGTGTGACGCTTGCCCAAAGTACATCTGGAGCAAGCTTGCAGTTTGCATTGGCTGGGAGCGTATCTTCGGCTTGTATCTACGCTAATCAAACGCAATCGTTTGATGCTTGGCAAGCGCATCGCCTAGCGGAAGGCGGAGTGGCCCCCGCATATGTATTTGACTCAGTTCTGCGGCTGGGGCAGTGGATAAATTATGAATCGGAGACTGATAGCGGCACCAACTATTTCATAAACTTTCCAGCCGTCACATGGACTGCAAATTATCCCGTAGGCTCAACGGGCGTATATCTGATCGAGGAATGGCGCTACCGAGTGCAGGGCGATTATCTACAGCTGATAATAAATGGAGATGACGCGACTCCATACAATGTTGTTTTTGGCGTGAGCGACTTACAGATTCGCGGATTGATGCAAGATGGAACGGCAGTGGAGACCTTCAATGCATTTAGTAACTGGACTGATCTGCGAGCTATAGAGGTAACGATTATTGGTGATGACGAGGGGTGGGGGGATAGCTTTGAGCGATCAGTGACTGGTGAGTTCTTCCCAAGAAATGTGCTCTCTAACTAGTGCCAATGTATGACAGAGGTTCTATTATGAAACGTAAAGGGTCAAAGCACATAACGGCTCACGACGGTTTTGTTTTAATAACAACACTACTAATGCTGGTAGTTCTGCTGGCATTGATGGGGGCCTACGCGGTTACTTCGAATATCGAGTTGGCAACTACTAAGCTATCGCGACGTACTGCATCAGGATTCTATGTTGCTGAAGCTGGCCTAAATATTCGAGCGGAGGATATTAGATCAACCTTTCTTGGATTCAATCGACCGATGGGTACCGCCCCGGCAAGTTCCGATGCGTGCGAAGGCGGCAACATGGGGAGTGGCGATTTTGCATGTCAGAACTATACGATCGGTAACCGCAGTGCGCGAACCTATGTTACCGAGCACCCTTCAAACCCGGTGGTTCTAACGATCCCACAGGGGGAACAGTATCAGTATTTAAATGCGCAGGAGTACCGCTATACGGCGGAGTCTTTCGCGCTCAACTCCGATCAGTCGGTTGAAGCGTTGTTAGAGCTGCGATTCAAGAGTCGACTCGTCCCGCTGTTTCAGTTCGCTGCGTTCTATAACAAAGATCTTGAGATCTTGCCTGGTCCTGCGATGACGCTTAATGGACCTGTGCATACTAACGGCGATCTTTATCTGAATACTAATACCGGACCGTTGACAATGAATGGACAGGTAACAACCGCTGATGACCTATATCGCGGAAGGAAGAATACTAATGCATGCAATAGCACCCAGGTACGTATCTTTAATCCAACGACCGCCCTCGCTCTTTACCCAGCCTGTCCAACGCGTAGATTGATCGTGCCGGCGGATCTTGTGCCGTATAACAATATGATTCAGATGGCGGTTGATCCGGTTACGGTACCGGGACCAGAGGTGTTTGATCCAACGCCGGGGCAGGTTTATTGGGACAAGGCGGATCTACGCTTAGTGTTAAGGCTAACAGGCGGCGGCGCGCTTGATACTACAAATGCCCCGACGGGGATTGAGGTGCGTAATCCCGATAATTCGGTGAATGCCTATCAAACAGGTCGACTGAACAGTTCGGTCATCTGTCCCGGAGGACTAGCGGGTGGCCGGATGGTTGGCTCAACAGATCCGACTACAAATGCTGGTACTTTCTACAACCAGCGTGAGGGAAAGCGTATGCGCTTGCTCGATGTTGAGCTTCGTCGATTACTCAACTGTCTGTATATGGATAATTGGTTCGGTACCGGAAAGCTGATTAGCGATAGCACAGAGGGCGGCTTAGTTTTCTTCTTTACAGTGGAGGGGCCGCAGTCTGGTAATGCGGCGAATAGTTATGGCATCCGAGTTCGTGATGCTCAGCGGCTCTATTCTAACCAGGCTGGCGCGCCAGAGATTCTCGGAATGACGATCGTCAGCAACCAGGCGGCCTATACCCTTGGGGATTTTAACTCTGTAAATAAGAAGCCAGCAGCGATCCTCTCTGACTCACTGAATATCTTGTCTACGAACTGGAGTGATGCGAATAGCTGGACCTTAAACGGTGGAACTTGGGGACCTGGTCCAATTGCAGGACGTAATGCAACAAATACAACTGTTAATTCGGCGATTCTAGCCGGCACGGATACGACTGGCGGTGTTGATGGAGAGGCCGGACAGGGCGGAGCGTATAATGGGGGACTAGAAAACTTCCCGCGCTTTCACGAGAACTGGAGTGGCGACACCCTGACCTATGCCGGTTCGTGGGTAAGTTTGGGCACCCCACAGCATGTGACGGGATCGTGGGCATCGCAGTCATACAATCCCCCGACTCGTGCATGGAGCTACGAGGTCTCATTTAATAATGCGGCGAATCTGCCGCCGATCACGCCACGATTTGTGTACCTAAGACAGGAGCTGTTTGTGCGTGACTACGAGCAGGATGGATAGAGTATAGATATTACATTAAGGAGTAGTATATGAAGAAAAATGTGAAGTTGATTCTAGCGATCGGTGTGCTGATGTCGCTAACGGCGTCCAGCGCGATGGCGACGGTGGAGTGTAGTGCAACGTGTCCAGAGGGCGAGGTGATGATCAGCTTTTTGGCTGGCAATAGCGCTGACTGTTCATGTGTTCCAGCGAGTGAGGGGATGGCACCAAACACCCTTGATGAAAACAACGTTGGACCAGAGTTTATACCCGGTGAAGGCGACGGCTAACCGTCAGATCTTCAGTAATGCCAGCGAGCGGTTGACTAGCAACTAGTCTGCAGACCTATACTTGGCGACCACATGAGTGATCGCCAAGTAATTACTATCGACGGCCTTGCGGGCTCTGGCAAAAGCTCAATCGCCGCGCAGTTAGCGCGGCGGTTGGGCTTTGTGCATTTTAACTCTGGATTGCTTTATCGCGCCGTAGCGTTCGGCACTCGACATAGGGGGATCTCAGTTGATGAGGAGGCCACCATCGTCAGATTGATCGGCGAACAACGCTTTGAACTTATCTGGTCGAGAGATTGTGGTGCTGGGCTGCTGATTGATGGTGTTCCGATTAATGTGGCGCTGGTTTCTACCCCGGAGATCTCTGAGGCGACCTCGCTTATCTCAAGGCATTCCGCAGTTCGCGACGCCCTTTTGGATGCTCAGCGCCAGGCCTTTGTTAGCCACGATTTAGTCGCCGAGGGGCGCGATATGGGGACGGTGGTTTTCCCAAGCGCAGCGCTAAAATTTTTTGTTCAGGCCAACGTAGATGTGCGAATTGGTCGTCGTTTGGCGCAGTTAGGTATGGTCGGGGGAGACCTTGAAGAGCACAAAAAGAATATAGAGAGGGAGATCTTAGCGCGCGACCAACGTGATTCTAGCCGCGCAGTGGCACCAACCGTGGCGGCGCGCGATGCTATATTAATAGACAATTCCAGCCGCGCGTTGACGGAAGTTGTTGAAAACATGTACTCTCACGCGCTTGCTGCGGGCATCAATGCCCGTATCTAAAGGCGAGATTTGATCGATTTTTAGTTAGATTTTAGTACCTGTTCTGAGTTCGGCATGGGGTCGATCCAGTGGGGAATTTTTGTGTTTGCAAAAAGTTATGTTAGCTGATTCTTCTAGTTCCGGTTCTGAGTACTCCGCTGTTGGAGATGCTGTTGGAGATGCTGTTGGAGATGCTGTTGGAGATGCAGTTGGCGATTCCTTCGCTGGCGAGTTCGAAAAACTATTTAATGAACGGATGGGCGACCTGCGTCCTGGCAAGATCGTTGCTGGTACCGTTGTCACCGTTAGCCGCGAGGTCGTCACCGTAGATATCGGCTTCAAATCCGACGGTGTAGTTCCATCCGAGCAGTTCATGGATTCGCAGGGTAATATCATTGTCAATCCCGGCGATAAGATCGATGTCTATATTCTCGCGCTTGAGAATGAAGATGGCCAGTTAATGCTCTCGAAAGAGAAGGCCGATCAGAAGCGCATCTGGGAGAAGGTCGAAAACGCTTTTAAAAACAACGGGACGCTCTCAGGCAAAGTTGTTCAGAAGGTCAAAGGTGGACTACAGGTCGATATCGGAATTCCGGCGTTTCTGCCCGGTTCGCAGATCGATATTCGCCCACACCGTAACCTGGATAAATTTCTAGATGAAGTTTTTGATTTCAAAGTACTAAAGGTCACACGCGATAAGGGTAATATCGTATTATCACGCCGCGCGGTGTTGATGAGTGAGCGCGACAATCTTCGTTCCGAAACCCTCAAGGTCTTAAGCGAGGGTGTAGTGATGGAGGGCGTGGTTAAGAACGTTACCGACTACGGTGCGTTTATTGACCTAGGCGGCATCGACGGATTGCTGCATATCACCGATATCGCATGGGGCCGAGTAAATCACCCATCGGATCGTCTAACGGTTGGCCAGAATGTTCCTGTCGTAGTTCTAAAGTACGATGCGGAGAAGGAACGCGTCAGCCTCGGCATGAAGCAGTTGAAGCCAGATCCATGGCTCTCGGTGCACGAGCGCTTCCCAGTTGGTGGCCGCGTATCCGGAAAGGTGATGAGCCTGACCGACTACGGCGCATTTATTGAATTGGAAGAGGGCATCGAGGGACTCATTCACGTATCTGAGATGAGCTGGACCAAGAAGGTTCGCAGCCCTTCAAAGATGCTTAATGCTGGTGATACCGTTGAAGCAGTAATCTTAGGAATTGATCCTGAGGCCCAACGCATTAGCCTAGGATTGAAGCAGTTGATGCCAAATCCTTGGGAGAGTTTGCGCACGCGCTTACAGATCGGAACCAAGATTACTGGCAAGGTCCGTTCTGTTACGGACTTCGGGATCTTTGTTGGAGTTGAGGACGGGATTGATGGATTGGTGCATATCTCCGATCTGTCATGGACCAAGCGCTTGAAGGATCCGAAGGAGATCCACAATCTGTTTAAGAAGGGCGACGATGTTGAGGCAGTTATCCTTGATATCGACGTTGACAATGAGCGCCTAAGTCTGGGTGTTAAGCAGTTGGGGATCGATCCATGGGATACGATCACTCAGCGTTATCCAGTTGGTGCCAAGGTTAAGGGCAAGATCAGCTCGGTTACTGACTTCGGCGTATTCGTCGAGATCGAGGACGGAATTGAGGGCCTGATCCACAACACTCAGCTCGGCATCGAGCGTGGCGAGGATGTGGCTGCGGCTTTCCCGATCGGTAACGAAGTTGGCTGTGAGATCACCAACATCGATCGTGAAGAGCGTCGTATTAGCCTAAGCGTCCGCGCAATCAAGGAACGCCAAGAGAAGGACAAGAATGCTGACTACATGGGCGACGGCAGTGGCTCAATGTCAGTATCGTTCGGCGATATTCTGCGCGATAAGCTTGGGCAGAAGTAATTCTGTTCTGAGTTGGTAGAGTATCAATCAGGGGCGCAGTCATCCAGGGGCACTGTCATCCAGGGGCGCTGTCATCCAGGGGCGCAATAGTCGGGTTGGCTGTTGCGCCCTTGGTGTGTGAGGATGGGGATTTGGAGCGCTGGATTAGGGTTTCTGTGGCGCGCTCAATCAAACTAACAAAAGTAAACACTTGGAGCATACATATCAATATGGTAACATATTCCCGTGGAGTTCGAGTGGGACGAGTACAAGGAGCGTGAGAATTTACAAAAGCACGAGGTCGCTTTCGCTCGAGCGGTGGAGTCTTTCAGGGATCCTAAGGGTATTTCACTAGTTGATACCATTCATTCAGCTATCGAACAGCGGTTTTATTAGGTCGGCAAAGACAGCAGCGGTCGAATAGTGACTACGCGCTTTACAGAGCGAGGCTCAAGGATTCGTATAATCGGATGTGGCTATTGGCGAAAATTTCGGAGGTATTATGACCAAGCGTCAGCAGACTGATCGACCAAAACCTCAGAGTCTTAAGATCGATTGGGCCGGGACCAAGAAGATTCGCTCAGCGATGGGCAAGCAGAAATTTGTTAAGATTACTATCAATTTGGATGCGGGTAGCTTGGCCTCGCTCAAATTAGAGGCAGAGCGAACCGGTGTGCCGTATCAGAGACTTCTGAATTCTTTGCTAAAGGAGAACTTATCTCAACGCCGCAAGGCCGAGGAGCGACTCGATCGAGTTGAGCGGGAGCTAGAGCTGGTTAAGCGTAAGCTTGCGGCATAGAAGCAGGAGCAGGGAATATCCTGATTCATATTCTCATTCCCCCCTTAACTCCCAAAATATCGCAAAACACCCTTCCTAAATCCCAAAAAATCCCTCAAACTCGCCCGATGGTGCGCTTATCATCCAAAAAATCACGTTCTGATCTGCCCGAGGTTTTAATCTCTAGTGCCAAAACGACGCGGTTTGTGTCGCGTGAGGTGCGGGCGGGAAGGCTGCGTAAATTGGGATCACGGGTCTATAGCTCTAATCTCCACGACAGCCCGCACCTTATTGTTCGCCGCAACCTCTGGTTTCTTGTCTCGCAACTTTATCCCAAGGCAATTATTGCGGACCGAACAGCTATTGAGAATTCTCCGGCGGCGGACGGATCGGTCTTTATTATCTCCAATAAAAAGCACCCGCTGGTCCTGCCGGGTGTAACCATTCGCCCGCGTAAGGGGTTGCGCGCATTAAAAAGCGACCGCGATTTTATCGGCGGCCTCAAGCTCGCTTCTCCGGCTCGGGCCTATCTTGAGAACCTAAAACTGTCACGCGCCAGAAAGGGGAGTGTCAGCCGCACCCTGACTAGACTTGAGCTGGAAGATCATCTTGAAGAGACGCTGCAAGCTCGGGGCGAAGCGGAGCTTAACAAGATTCGCGATCAGGCTCGACAGATTGCCAAACCGCTGGGATTAACGAAGGAGCTTAAGATATTTGATTTTCTAGTTGGAGTGTTGCTTGGCACAAAGCAGATCAAGACATCTTCGGAGCGAGTCCGCGCGCGAGTTAGAGGCGAACCCTTTGATACACGACGATTAGAATTATTTACAGAACTACGCAACGAACTTGAGCGAACCGCGCCGATAATTCGAATGGCCAGGAGAGCAATAGGGGAGACGCGCACCGTCCTACCATTCTTTGAGAGTTATTTTTCGAACTTCATTGAGGGCACCGAGTTTGAAGTTGAAGAGGCGGAAAAAATTATCTTTAAGGGACTGATCCCTCGAAAGCGCCCCCAGGATGCCCATGATATCCTCGGAACATTTAAGGTCGTTTCCGATGAAAAATTGATTGCGCAGCGCTCGAAGGACCCCGATCAGTTTATAGAACGCTTAAAACATGTGCACTCTTTGATTATGTCTAGTCGTGCAGATAAGCGCCCCGGGGTTTTTAAACACCTGGTCAATCGGGCCGGTAGTACAGATTTTGTGGCGGCCGAACTAGTTATTGGCACATTGCGACGGGGATTCGAGATCGCATCATCAATTTCAACCCCGTTTGGGCGTGCCGTGTTTGTTATGTTTCTTGTCTCTGAAGTACATCCGTTTTTGGATGGAAACGGACGTACTGCGCGGGCGTGTATGAACACTGAGCTGGTATCCGAGGGCGAAACGCGAATTGTTATCCCAACTATCTATCGCAACGATTACATGGGCGCATTAAAGGGAGTTACCCATAATAGAAGATTTACAGTGCTGATAAAGGTTCTAGATTTTGCGCAGCGTTACACTGCGGCTGTTGACTGGTCTTCAATAGCAAGTGCACGAGAAGTTCTGCAAAAGACGAATGCTTTTTATGATTCGGTTTTGGCAGAGCAGCAGGGGGTTTATCTGATGGTGCCGGGTGCGGGGCGGTGATGAGGTTGTGTTCCGAATTGGGGCCTGGGAACGAGATGAGAGTTTCGCCAGGCACCATTCAGAATGATCACAAGGGTGGGACATGGACACCCACCTTGCAATATCCATTTTTATCGGTGTTATTGACTAGTTAGCTTATTTGCAAAGGTAGGTGTCCAGTCGAGCTCATTGAAAAAGTTGGGGTGGAGAAGTTTCGTGCGAAGTTTCGTGCGAGAAGTTTCGTGACCTGTTCTATGGGAAGTGTCTGAGCAATTGGATTACCGTGGGGAATGACTAGATTGATGTATATTGGAGACGTTCCCCGGGACCGCGGAGCTCCGCTCCGCTCCTAGGTCCGTGCCAGTACCCTAGGAGCGGAGCTGGAGCTCCGCGGTCCCGGGCCTGCGAGCGAAGGGCGAAAAAGCAAAAGTCATTGAAAAAGTTGAAAAAGTTGGGGTGGAGAGGTTTCGTGCGAAGTTTCGTGAGAGAAGTTTCGTGACCTGTTCTATGGGAAGTGTCTGAGCAATTGGATTGCCGTGGGGAATGACTAGATTGATGTATATTGGAGACGTTCCCCGGGACCGCGGAGCTCCGCTCCGCTCCTAGGTCCGTGCCAGTACCCTAGGAGCGGAGCTGGAGCTCCGCGGTCCCGGGCCTGCGAGCGAAGGGCGAAAAAGCAAAAGACTGCACGAGTGTAAGCGATTGAATTCTGGCGTTCTATCCAACGGTTTTTTCCCTGCAACATTCGAAGTATGAGGAAGGACGTGGACGACGCCCACATCGCCATGACAATCTTTATTAGATGGTTGGCTTATTGGTAAAGTTAGGTGCCGATCCGAGTTCTAGATATCCTCCAAATAATTTTCATTGAGTCTCCTCTGACATTATTATAAGATGCAGCTCATATATTCATGAGGTGTATCTCATAATTTTGTATATGATTGATATTAAGCGAGATTTTGAGCAAGAACTAGAGGAAAGGCTCCATAATTGGACGCCATTCCTCCAGGTTGTGTCCGGACCGCGGCAAGTCGGAAAGACTACCGGGGTCAAAAATACCTTGGGTCGCATCGGCTTGCCGTATGTTTACGCGACAGCGGATCTGCCTGCGCCACCTGATAGTGAGTGGTTAGTTCAACAATGGCAACGCGCCCGCGCCCTGCCCGGGCGCCGAATTCTTGTGCTTGATGAAGTTCAAAAGATTGCGCGTTGGAGTGAAGTTGTTAAGTCACTCTATGATGAGGATCGACGCGACTCGAACCTATCAGTAGTCGTGCTCGGATCAGCAAGCATGTCACTTGCCGTTGGTCTTGATGATAGTCTGCTTGGCCGTTTTGAGATTATTCGTGTTCCACACTGGTTGGCCCATGAGTGCAGGACTGCGTTCAACTGGGGATTAACGGAATACTTAAAGTTTGGCGGATATCCAGCAGCGGCTACTCTTGTTTCCAACCCAGCGCGATGGCAGGACTTTATGCGCGATAGCATATTGGAGCCAGTGCTAAGTCGGGATATCGCCAATTTTCGCACAATCAATAATCCGGCACTCTTTCGTCAAACCCTAAACCTCGCCCTTTCCTATCCCGCACAGGAACTTTCTTACGCGAAGATGTTGGGACAACTGAGCGAACGAGGCAATTCGGCAACGGTGAAAGGGTATTTAGAAGCGCTGTCGCAAGCTTTTTTATTAAAGCTTCTTAGTAACTTTTCGTCCAGCGAACTCAAGTCGCGAACCTCCTCCCCCAAGTTGCTTCCGCTTGCTCCAGCACTACTACACATGCAACACGATCCAACGCAACTTGAACGCGGTACTGATTGGTACGGGCGTGTTTTCGAGTGTGCTGTTGGGATTCGATTGGCACAACTACCAGGAGATCTATTCTACTGGCGTGAAGGAAAAGTGGATATCGACTATGTACTGGTGCGAAGCGGAAGGGTGTTGGGAATCGAGGTGCGATCTGGCGCTGCCACACCATCACGTGGGCTTCATTCATTTAAGCAACGCTTCACCGGAGCTAGAACCTTAATGGTAGACTCCGAGTTAGCTGCAGAGATAATAATGAGTACTAAAGAGCCAGGAATAATTCAACAGTTGTTGAGTTAGTTTAGGGAGTAAGAATTTTGTAACTGGTCAGAGATGGGACATGGACACCCACCTCGCAATATCCATCTGTGTCGGTGTTATTCGCTAATTTGTAAAGTTGGATGTCCATTCGAGATCTCCATTCAAGCTCTAGCCTGAATTTGCCCCCAATCCCTCCAACACCTCGCGCAGCTGCCGCGGATCAAACGGCTTAGCCAAATACCCGTTGGAACCCAACTCCTTTGCCCTGGCCACATCTTCACGGGTGGCGTGGGCTGACATTAACACGAACTTCAATTCGGGATAGATAAGGCGGGTCTCGCGCAGCATCTCAAAACCGTTTAGTCCTGGCATCTTTAGATCAGAGAGTACGAGATCTACAGGGGCCGTTTTGGGATCGGACTGAGCTGAATCCTTAAGGAAGTTCAGCGCCAACTCTGGCTGGCTAAACTCCTGAACCTCGAACTTAAGGGCCTTTAGCACCAGTTTTAACGCAAGAAGGACCGATGGCTCGTCATCCAATAGTAAAATCTTGCGAACCGTCCCCATAAACATTGCTCCGAGAATCTAGCCCGCGCATACTATCCGGAGACCTGAAAATTAACCACCTACCTAGGAGTCTTTGGTCATAATGAACGTCGCCGCTGTAGAGCCAGAATTAGTCGATCCTGCATCTCAGGTAGCTGTTCCAACTAGTGCTAGCACCAAGATGCCGCCAATGTTGCAGGAGTACCAGCGCTACAAGGTACAGTATCCCGACGCTATGTTGTTCATGCAGGTAGGCGACTTCTTTGAACTGTTTTTTGAGGATGCAATTGCAGTATCACGGGCGCTCAATCTGACCCTAACCTCACGCGACAAAAATAATCCCAATCCAGTACCGATGTGTGGCGTACCGCTGGCGGTGGTTGACGGTTACCTCGATCGCTTGGTTAACCAGGGTTTCTCGGCTGCGATTGTCGTTCAAGATGGTGCCGACCCGAATAAACTTGGCAGTTTTAAGCGCCGTCTTGATCGGATCATTACTCCTGGCGTTCGCGTTATGGGTTCCGCACCTGGCGGTCAATCTGCGCCGATAGTCGCAAGTATTAGCATTGATAGTGATCGCGAGATTGCGATCGCTTTCTGTGCGGCCGAAAGTGGGCGCGTTGTAGTGCGAGAGGGGATTCCGCTCTCGTCGTTACGCGCCGAACTAGCACGGATCTCTCCGCTTGAGGTTATCATTCCGCAGGAACTGGATGGCCGGCGGATTGACCGCCGTACAGCATGGGTACGTGAGATCGAATCGATCGTCGGGGCACAGGCGATTAAATTTCGCGCCACAGTTAGTGAAGGTACTGGAGCACGCCAGCTTGGCGCGGTACCGGGATATGCGGCTCTAACCCCGTGCGCTAAACGGGCTGTGCGCGTTTTAGTCGGATTCATTGACGAGATAACGGTTACTGCGACGATACCGATACTTGCGGTTTCGCGAGTTTCTGAGCGCGGTGTTCTGCTAATTGATGCTACAACTCGCGCTAGCCTGGAGTTAGTGCGCACTCAGCGTGAAGGGAGCGTTGCCGGTAGTCTGCTCGGCTACATGGACCGAACCCTAACTGTAGGCGGCGCTAAATTTTTACGCGGAGCAATACTTGAGCCGAGCACAGACTGCACAGTCATTCAGAGCAGGCTATTTGCAGTGCGTAGTTTGCGCGAACGCGAGGCGCTGCGTTCAGAGATAAGCCCGATCCTTCGCTCCATGCCGGAGCTTGAGCGTATCGCCGCAAGAATTGAGCTTGGGATCGTATCGCCGCGCGAATTGGGTGCGCTGCAAGCGGCTTTATCTGATGGCCCGAAGTTGGCAATCACTTTGGAGGATTCGGCAAGGGAGAATTCTGAAGGACTATTGGCGCAATTGCAGCAGCGTCTCAGAATCCGATCAGAGTTAGTACCGCTATTGGCGAATGCCTTATCAGATCATCCGCCCCTATCGGTAAACGATGGTGGCGTATTTAAGGCCGGATTTAATGCTGAACTAGATCGCCATCACAAGGCACGTGGTTCAGGTCACAACTGGTTGGCTGAACTTGAAGCCAAAGAGCGCGTAGCCTCGGGTGTCCAATCGCTTAAAGTTCGATACAATAACGTGATCGGATATTTCTTTGAGGTCTCGAAGGCAAATGCCAGCAAGGTGCCGAGCTATTTTGAGAGGCGCCAGGGCACGACTACGGCTGATAGATTTATTACACCAGAGCTTAAGCGGCTTGAGGGCGAGACGTTGGGTGCTGAGTCACGGGCACTGGAACTTGAACGCAAACTCTATGAAGAGCTAAAGGCTACAGTTCGTCCATACTCTGTGGAGGTGCGCGAACTCGCAGCTGCCGTGGCTGAGCTGGATTTCATAAACTGCTTGGCGGAGCTTGCAGATCGTGAGGGACTAGTCGAGCCCCAAGTTGATGATTCGCTAGAGCTAGATCTTCAGGGAGCTAAACATCCAGTTGTTGCCGCACGCTTGCAGGGGAGTTTTATTCCAAACTCACTCCGTTTTTCCTCGACAGGAATGCGCGCGGTAATCATTACTGGCCCCAATATGGGGGGTAAGTCTACCTATCTGCGCCAAGCAGCACTGTGCGTAATCATGGCCCAGATCGGTTCCTTTGTTCCGGCGCGATCGGCCCGTGTTGGTATCGTTGATCGAATCTATGCGCGAATCGGAGCTAGTGATGATCAGGCCGAAGGGGACTCGACCTTTATGGTCGAGATGCGTGAAGCCGCGAATATCGTTAGCGGTGCTACGGAGAGATCCCTAGTTCTGATCGACGAGATCGGTCGCGGCACGGCGACAACCGACGGTGTATCGATCGCCCAAGCGATTCTGGAGTGGATGGTACAGCAGGCTAGATGTCGCACACTTTTTGCGACCCATTTTCACGAGCTAACAGGACTGGCTGGGAGCATGCCAGGGGCGAAATCCGCCCTGCAGAATTTTTCGGTCGGGTCGAGTGATATCGATGGCCAGGTGGTCTTTACCCATGCAATCACACCGGGACCGGCTAACCGATCTTATGGATTAGAGGTCGCAACATTAGCGGGATTACCGCAGTCATTACTAACGCGGGCTCGTGAGATCTTCGCCCAGCGGGATTCGTTAAAGAGCGCGCCACAGGCTGGTCAGCTAACATTATTTAATCCAGCACCAAGCCCCAAGGTTATCGAGCCCAAGGATTATGCTCAGCTGAAATCAACTGTTGCACGCTTAGTAAAGATCGATGTTGATCAGTTAACGCCGCTGGCGGCGTTAAATAAATTGAATGAATTGGTGCATGAAGCGCGGGATTTGAGGAGACGAGAGGACCGATAGTGATACGCTTAATCTTTCTGGCGATACTAGTAATCTGTTCAACCCTAGCGGATCTTGCTCACGCCACGCCTCCGAAGAGGTCTGCCAAACAGCAGTCCGTACCCGCAGTGGTTGAGACGAAGTCTCCTGTTGATCAGCTCAAACAACGCTTTCTTAGACTGCGAAATACCGATCCCAATGTACGCAAGCTTGCTGATTGGCAGGAAGTTGGTGCGCAGTTTGAGCAGTTGGGTCGAAGGAGCACCGGGCAGCCCGGATCGGCCATGCTAATGCTGAACGCTGGGATCGCCTATATGCAGATCGCCGCACAGTACCAAGATCCTGATTACGGAAACCAGGCCAAGGTTATATTCAAGAAACTGACGCATGACTATGGGCAGAGGTCTGAAGGTCAGCAAGCTGCGCGTTATCTTAATCAGATGAACGGCAAGGCTCCGCCAATAGCTAGCAGATCGCCGCAGGCACCGAAGAGCGTTGGCGGGCCGTTAATCGTTATTGATCCCGGTCACGGGGGCGAGGATTTCGGCGCGATCGGTCAAGGCGGATTGTTGGAGAAAGATGTTACTCTGGCCGTGGCCCTGAAGTTGGAACAGCTCTTGATATCGCGAATGCAGGCCACCGTGCGTCTAACCCGCCGCAGCGATTCCTTTGTAGCGCTAGCCGAGAGAACCAATTTGGCAAACGATTCCGAGGCGGCACTGTTTATCAGTCTACACGCTAATGCTAGCCCCGAGGGCAAGCTTGCTGGTTTAGAAACCTATTATCTGGACAACACTGATGACCAAGCCAGTCACAAGCTAGCTGAGCGTGAGAATGAATCGACGAGGTTTGAAGGCGCGATTGCAGATGCCCCAACTGGAGATCTGCAGTTTATGCTAAGTGACCTTATTCAGAACGGTAAACTAGACGATTCGATAATTGCAGCAAATCGGATTCATAAATCCCTGATCGCACGATTGGCGGCAAGCAAGCAGTGGCCAGAGCTGATCTCGCTTGGGGTAAAACGGGCGCCGTTTTACGTCCTGGTTGGCGCGCATATGCCGTGCGTACTCGTTGAGATGTTCTTTATTGATAACCCCATCGAGGGACGCTACCTTGGGACAGCAGAGTTTCAGAATGCTCTTGCTGAGGGACTTTATGCGGGGATTGCGGGGTATTTTAATGGGAAGAGGCGTTAGGCGCGCTGGAATAACCGTTCACGGGGGTGGGTATATTTAAAAAACTTTTGGAGAATTGTCTCATTTTTTGACATTTCAATACCTATTATCCTTTCTTGTCGCCCCTAAACGGGGCATTTTTTGTGAACGGTTAAACATATGGTCAGACACTCGCTAGCTCGCGTCAGCAATTTCGGGCCTATTGCGCTGCGCGCGGATGCCCGCCCATCCGGGGGCCGCTTCCAGCGGATAAAAATGCACCCAATTTATTAGTTTGCGATGATTCTTGTACCCCCCTGAACGGTTACGCACCGGAATTGGTCAATGCCTTTATGAAATCAGTGCGCTGCCTTAGCAGGCGATGAATTGGTGCTTCTGAGGTAATATCCGGGCAATCCTTTAATACCGTGGCTATTGCTTCAAGGGTGCGCAGATAATCCTTGATAAATGCTTCGCGGGAGATCTGACCATCTGGGAGGGCACTTTGGTCCGGTTCCCCTTTTAGAATCTTTTCCGGGTCATAGGTCTTAATTATCTCCTCCCAGTTTGTCCCAAAGTTACCGTTTAGAAAGGATGCCCACAGCTCAAAGACATTATCCTCAGCATGACCGGCGTATGAGATCTCTAACACAGAGCGTAGAAAGTATTTCTCGTTGATAGCATGGAGGAAGAGTGGGTTATTCTTTGAGATATCTAGGAAGAGGGCTTCAAGTGCACCGCTAGTTAATGGAGTCTCTCTTGCCAGGTCAATTAGGTGAAAGGCTTCATGAGCGATAGTTGCGCTAGCAGCTGCCGGACTCTGAAGGTTTTCATCGTGAATTGTGATCCTGGTTGGATGGCGAGGGTCGAAGAATCCATTTCTGGTATTACAGTTCTCAATTGCGATCTCAGTGATTTTCGTTCCAGGCGGATAGCCAAAAAGGCACTCAATTTTCTCCGCTATGGTGGCAAGTTCAGGGAGCACATCTGAGAGAGACTCAAGTAGGGAGTTGGCACGGTCTCCTAAGATCCGGTAGGGCCCGATCTCGGCAAGTGGAGGATCGATCTGCACCCAGAATACACTGCAACTCTTTGGTAGGCCGATCGGGCTGCCATCGAAGGGCCGAAGATGTAGACCGGCTGGACCGTTTACAGAGGAGAGATCGATACTCAGCGTCACCCAGACTAGTTCAGCTGGCGAAAGGAACTGGGTGTGAGAGACCCGCAGAGGGTTCCCAAATTGATCTTTAATCTCTAATTGAAGCGGCTTTCCCAAAATTTCGGTAGCCCCAGGTTGCAACCCATCAACGGTAATAGTCTTTTCTAATGAAAATAGATCTGGCTGAACGCGGATCTCGATACCTTGATTACCAAGGGTCCTCAATACCTCTGACTCCAATAGAAAGGAGAGAGTTTCTGACCTAGGTGCGCCGGGATCATTAAACGCAAACGAAAAGGTAATCTCCTGGTTCTTCATCGCAGCCCAAAACGTCGCAGCACCTGGACAAGGCTTCAAAGTGATCAGTGGTTTATGGAAGTCATCTGGTAGAAGTGCACCAATGGCGGCCTTAACTTCATCCTCTCGTGCATCAATCGCCGTAGCGATAGCTGCTGCAGAGCGGCTATTGAGCTGGTCATCGAACCCTGCGGAGACATCTCCTTCCCATAGCACTCGGCAACCATGTGGCTGTCTTGAATCGCCGGGTAAGGTCTCAAGCAGTTCGAATTTTTGAACTTGGGTTCCAGGATATCTGCCAACCGCTCGCAAAAAAAATGGTGCAACCGGCAGAGTAAGATCCTCGGCCCTAAGTTCTGGCGGTAGGTGGCGTGGTGCGAACGCGGGGGCTCCAAGTCGATCTAATGGGTGACTTGCTGAGTGGAGTTCAATGCCCGTTTTGAATAGTGGTCCACCGGCGGCGGAGGGTAGCGGACCAGTCGAAACGCCTCTCGCATAGGAGAGCGGAACATCATTTGCAAGCGCCCGTGATAGCTCAGCAACGTATCGGGTTCCGGCTTCGCGGAGCAGCACATCGGACCTGGGATCAATTGGCCAGGGAACAAAGAGTGAATCAAATCTATCAACTGTTCCTGGCGGTTGTGCCTGCGAGTCAATAGCCTTGGGAGCCATACACCCGACTAGTGAGGAACTGAGGGCGAGGGCCAATGCTGGGCCTATGTGTCTGTTGGATGATTTGAGGGTCATACGGTCTGTTTGCTAGGATGCTGCCCGGTGGCGGGGTATAAGTTGTAATTGGTTACTCGCTACTACTATAGCGGTTTGCAAAAGTCGCGAGCGATAGAATAGCTTTTGCAAACCGCTATAGATTCGCGAAAGCGAATCAAAACAGTAACCTATAGCGATTAATATCAAAAGGCTTGCCAATTTTATTGGCACCGACTTTTGATAATCGCTATAGTTATGTATTGGATAACGCTGGAGGTGACTAATAATTTATGTAACTGGTCAGCACTAAAAAAATGTAAGCGCTCACAGGGGGGTGCAAAAATCGTCGCAAAATTACAGATTGGGTGCCTTTATATTCGCCGAAGGCGCCCCCGGAGGGACAACAAGTAACCGTTCACAAAAAATGCCCCGTTTAGGGGCGACAAGAAAGGGAAACAGGTCTTGAAATGCAAAACAACGAAAATAATTAACCAAATTCCTGTAAATTTACCACCCCCCCCCGTGAACGGTTATCAAAAGGCTTGCCAATTCTATTGGCACCGACTTTTGATAATCGCTATAGAAGATTTTTTACCGCAGGGGACGCAGAGGTACACAGAGGATGGAACTAAATCAGATCAGTGGAGCGGTTATTAACGTTGCTATGCGGGTTCATTCAGTACTTGGACCCGGTTTGCTTGAAGAGCCGTACAAACAAATGCCCGGCTTATGAATTACGGCAACGCTGACTTGCGGTAGACGTAAAACTCGAACTGCCGGTAATTTACAATGCTGTCAAGGTTAAGATCGGTTACAGATTAGACCATCTTGTGGCAAACCAGGTCATCGTCGAACTAAAGACAGTCAAGGAGATAGCGCCCATCCACAAAGCACAGCTTCTTACCTATCTTAAGCTAAGTCGCAAACACCTAGGTCTAATCTTGAATTTCAATACTGTCCATCTCAAAGATGGAATCGTCAGATTAATCAACTAATCCCCCCTCTGTGTACCTCTGCGTCCTCTGCGGTAAAAACTAAACTTTACAAAATTGCTTAGGGTGCATTTTAACCACGGAGGACCCGCCTTCGTTAGAACTTCGGCGTGGCAAGCTGCTGAGGTACGCAGAGGGTCTAAACGGTTACGTGAACTTCGTGGTGAAAAATTAAATTTAATGAGTTCAGCCCGTTCCAGGATTCACGCCGACGCCCTAGGCAAGCCTTTTGAAATTAATGGCTATAGTGCACCTATGCCACCTTTGGCTTCGCAAGAGTTCGTGTGTCTCCCGTTTCTTTCTCTTGAGTATCGATTATTAAGTCACTTGGTATTAAGTCACTTGGTGCCGGTAATTGACCTCGGAGCCAGGTCACTAACTCAGAGATCTCCAATGGCTTGGTCATAACGTGTGATGCTCCTGCCAGCCTAAATCCAGAAACTGTCTGCGCGTCATCGTGCCCACTGGCTACAAGCGCGGGGGTCTGTAATCCCATTGAACGAAGGACCTCGATTAGTTTCTTGCCACCACCATCGGGCATCTGACCATCTGTAATTACTATGTCTGGAGTTTCAATCCGCAGACTCTCAATAGCTTTTTCAACAGAACTAGCACACCGAATATCAAATCCCGACTGCCGCAGATTTCGCTCCATAGACATCAGATAATCTAGGTCATCGTCAACAAGGAGAATCATCGGCCGAAGGTGCAATAGGGGGGCAACGATGTTGGACTCCGCTGTACGAGGTGCTGAGATCAGCATTGTAGGGTGGATCAGGATCTGTTCCGTTCCCACCGCACGAGGCAGAACAACAGTGAAGCATGAACCCCCTAGAGGTTTTGACTGAACGTTTATCGTCCCGTGATTTAACTCAGCCAATATTCGGCTAACAGCAAGGCCCAATCCGATGCCCTCAACAGACTTCATCTGCGCATCCTCGGTATGAAAACGTGAGAAAGGCGTGAACAATTTCTCAATCTGCATTGCTGAGAGTCCGCACCCGGTATCACGGATGCGAACTTCGCATTTTGACCCAAAAATACTGAGTTCGACGCGCACGGATCCGACCAATGTGTACTTGATCGCATTACTAACTAGGTTAGAAACAAGGCGTTTAATGTGGCGGCGGTCGGCATTCACGAGGAACGTTCGCGCTGTACCAGCTACCTGGTCGGGACCGCCAAGTGACAGACCCTTTTGTCTGGCGGCAAACATAAAGCTCTGTACAACGGCCGAAACTAAATCGTGCAGATCGACGAGTTCAGGATGTGCAATGAGGTGTCCTGAGGCGTGTCGTGAGTAATCCAAAATTCCTTCAACGATCTCGCCCATGCTATCGCAATTACTGATCGCCACGCGTACAAGTTCGTTGGCGTCGGCTGGGGACTCCTCAGTCGTAAACAGACCTAGAATAGCCTTGATATTGTTGAGTGGCGACCGTATGTCGTGCGACATCTGAGCGATAAAATCGCTCTTCTGGCGATTGACCTCCTCTACAACAGCTAAACGACCGGATAGCGCTCTTAGCCGTTGAAGCGCACTTAACTCTCTACCAATTAGCTCTGATAGCTCCTGACCTCGATGTTCCTCGGCCTGTAGTGGTGCTCGATTTGCAGCATAGCCAAGCCACAGTGCGCCGCGATAGTCCTGCACTGTGCCGTCCAGCATCCGTTCCTCCCATACTATTGGCAGCACCATTGTGAAGGGAAATCCATAGGGGGAGAACTCCTCGGTTAGGCTCTTATGGCTACTTGAATCGCGAAGTCCGATTGGTTCCGTATCGCCACGATCGAGCCATGGAGCGAGCATCGTTCTTAGCTGCCCCTCCCAGCGTGCTCCGGCGACACCGTGTGACCACACTCTGGTGCCAGCCGAACTAGACGAGGCATTTGGTAGATCTCCGAGATCGCTAACCGGCAGAATCAAGGCGACAGCCCGCGAACGAAATCCATCGATCGTCAATCTAAAGATCCGCTCGACGAATGCTCCTAGTACCTGTTGCTCTCGAGTGGAACCTGAAGTGGCTTTTGCCTTACTATCGAGTAGCGCTGAGCTTGGCTCCGCGACGATCGCTGAGGTTGGTAGTGACCGAACTAGATCACGGGCGGATAACTTGGGATGCGGAACATTGACCTCCCACGAGAGCGCATCTAGTCGATAACGCAGCGCTTCAAGTCGGGCATGTAGTGCTAACCCAATTGAGGTTAAAAGCGGTCTAGAATGGATGGACGAATTTGTAAGCACGCTATTCATCAGACGTTTGAGTTGCCATCCATCATGTAGAAGGGCGCAAGCGAATATTGAACACGACACCGTAATGACTAATGCTACGGCGATATCAATGCTCATGCGGCCTCGCGCTTCGGTTTGCTGCGAGCGAGTAATCTACGCACATGTACCCAGAGCACCCGTGGGTCTTCGCTCTTAGCAACAAATGCATCTGCTCCACCGGATATTAGCGCGATCTCGGTTTCAGCATCATCATCCGAGGTCAGCATAGCAACCGGCACATGCTCCAATCCGGCCTCAAACCGCAGTCGCTTAATGAACTCAAATCCATTCATCTGGGGCATGTGCACATCACTTACGATCAGATCCGGAGCACGCTCCAGTGCAGCGATTCCAGCTAGTGCTTCTGCACCACCGGTAAAGGCGCATGTTTTGCAGCCGTGGCGTGCAAAGAAGCGCTGCAAAACATGACCAAATGTCGGATTATCATCAACGATAACGACCAATGCTTCAAAATCAATAGCGGTACTATCGGCAGCCACATCACCAGCCGCCGCGGTAATCACCGATTGACGTCCCTTGCTCAGTTCATCTGTGGGAGGTGCGACCTCCGAACTCTTGATACTATGGAGCGCCTCATCGGCCGGAGCCATTCGCGGAGCAGCGATGCCCCATCGCAGTCCAAAGCAGCTTCTATCGCCGCTGACCTGCACCTGTAGCGCAGGTTCAGTCGAATCTGTGGCAGCTGAGATAATCGCGAGGGTTCCCTGGGTTGCGGCACTCTCTAAGGCATCGCCAAGGGACTTAGTTAGATGTGGATTGATGGTTCCCTGAGCTCGCCGTCCCTCATGAGTTGTAAACTCATAGCGGATCACTGATGGCTCGAACATTATATTCACACTCATTCGCCCAAATGAGTGTACCTCTCTGACCAGTGCAGCGATCGCTCGTTGGGCCAGCTCCGCGAGCTTGTGACTTTTTGATTGGATCTCCGCCTGAGCCTGGTCCGAAACATGCCTCTCTGCGCGTATATAGCACTGCTCAATTGCTGACCAACAAGCGAGGTAAAGTGGAGTAGCGCCTGTACTTGGTAGCATTGCTGCGACTGTAGCTGGGTCAATACATGCTATTCCAACCAACTTGCCATTGCTGATAATCGGGGCTGCACCAGCTGATCTGAACTGCTCTATCTGATAGCTACTGAGTTCAAGAACCTGAGCCATTGCGATATCGGGAATATCATCAAGCTTCGGAACGCCAGATAGCTTTGAAAGCTCTGCCAAAAGAATCGGCATCGGTTTGCCAAGTTCACGTGCTAGCTCTTCGAGAAACAATCTTCGATCGGGCATTGCAGAGATCAACGCCGAAAGTTGATCTGCTGAGATTAGTCGACTAGCTACCTCAACGATCGCAACCTGGCGATTGCGTTTGAGGCGTCTTGCTATGAGCCATCCCCGAATCTGCTCTGGTATTGAAGTCAGAAGGCTCATTGAAACTCTCCACGAAGCATCACTGCCTTACTATCGAACGCTACGGGATTGCCACCTAGGTCTGCATACAATCCACCAGCAAATGAATCATTCATTGAGATCACTGCGCGAGCTGCAACCAGAATTGATCGGTCGAGGAACTGGGCTGCTCCGGCATGACCGAGCCTACCGCTCGGAACTGCTAATTGAGCCATCTCGGTTCCGTCCGGATGAACGATCTTGGCAGATACTAGGCGTTCAATCTCCTTGGTTAGGGAGCTAGCTGATTGAGTTGCGGAATCCGGAGAGAGACTGCCATAAGATGTTGTGTGAAGTATCTGGTGCGAGCCGTTGACGGTACCAGAGGCGGGATTAATCGGCACCTGTACAGCGATAACTTCAATCAGAACACCACCTGGGGCGATGAAATCATCCTTTAAACGCTCGCTAAGCTCAACGCGCATCTTTTCGACTAGCTCGTCTGCAAAGGCGCTAATCTCGGCTGAATTGGTTACGATCGTAATCATACCATTATTGCTTTCGATCCGTAGCGGCCGAACACCCTTATCGTATAGGTACTTATCTACGACGCCATTTACAGCCATAGTATTGGAGATCAGGGTTAACAGACCGATCGCACCGAGCAGAATCGGCAGAATAAGAACTAGAATTCCAACAGCCTCAAGCATCGCGATGCCGTGCGAGTTGGGAATCCGTTTCCGTTTAGTAGTAACGATCTGCATAATTCAAGCTTCTAAAAAATCTTTCGGGTTTGCGCCTCATTGCGCTAGGACGGCCTGGCGTCTCTCAAGCACCAGTGCTCCGACTACCTGGTCGGCGAGTTGTGCGCTGTCGCTTCCGTAGATAAAGCGCACATTCAATCGTGATTGTTGCGGGCTGCTACCTAAGTTCCAATTTTCAAGCAGTTCTCGCAGCGCTTCACGATCAGTATAAAAGGATCCGGAGGTTACGTTAGAATGCTCCAGAAGTACGTAGTGCAGGGTCATCTGCATATCATAATTCTCAAGATCTTGAGCAATCGTATTGAATTCACTCACGATCATTGAACCGATGCTATTATCAGCGGAGTATCGCTGTAGAACGCCAGAGGCAGCGCTCCAGGGCAGGTCGCCAGCGAAAATAACCGCGTTGCGCGACTGATGCGAGGCCATCCCACCACGGGAGCCGGCAAAGCTCGAGCCAACTAGACGACTACGAGTTTCATTGAGTAGTGCTACGAAATCTCCGATCGTATCGCGTGCTGGTTGTGCCCAGGTTAGCTCACGTACTCGAAAGTAAGAATTATAATCTGGGTTAACGAGCCACGAACCAGGCATCACGATCGGCGAGGGGCGCGTCGAGTCCTGATCTTCGATCTGCAAAAGCTGTAGGGAGGGGGACGGTGTTGAAAGCGGACCACCGCCGACCTCAGTTTCCGCAACAGCTAAACAGAATGCCGTTGAGCTAAAGGGGCGCTCGTATGGCGTGTAACTGATCTGACCCTGTCCACTAGTATACGGCAGGACATCGCGAGCCGTTTCAACGAACGAACTGCTTCCTGGATAGTAGGCCATTCCGGCGGCATTCAATCCGTTTGCAATCACATACTCGTAGGTCGTGATTGCGGCGCGCTTTAAAGATGCGTAGATCGGATTGATACACTGCTGGGTTAGGAGCCGTGCATCAAGAGCCTGTCCATTCTGGTAAAGGGGATTGAGCTGAAAGAATGTCGCAGCTGGCCATTCGCTAGGACTGCCCCAGGCTGGACCACTGATCACGTCAGGCGCTAGGTAGGCGCTGGTATCTAGAGCAATTAAGGTATCGAATGGCGTTCCACGTCCCGAGGCAAACACCTCAATTGGAAATCCAGCATCAATTCCAAAATAGGTGGCAAGCGAGATCGTAGTTTTCGTGCGAATGGCCACTGTCACAAGCGATCCATCAGCAGCAACTGTGACCTCGGCGGTATCTCCGCAGCTGACCGGTTTATGGCCAACTAAAAACTGCGATACCTGACTACAGGCAGCTGTTTTTGTCGCCTCGCGATACGGTAGAAAGCGAAATGAATGCAGCGCCGCGTCGTCGACGATCTTCTGTGCACGTTGGGCCTCGGTGAAGTAAACCGATAGATCCATGCTGATACTAAACGCAAAGAAGATCAGCGGAAGAATAAACACCGCCAGCATCAGCGTCATTGAGCCGCGTTGCTGGTGCCAAAGTGTAGTGTTCCAGAGCTTCATTGATACCTACTGTGGCATAGCCTTTTGAGTCATGCTGATCACCTGAATCATCGGTGAGGTCAGGAAGAATATGACCAGTCCTGCGAAGGTACACAGCAGTGGCATAGTGGCCTTAACTGGCATCTTAGCGATCTCCTCCTCGACAGATTCTTGGTAGTAGGATTGAGTTGCATCGCTCAGTTCGCGAAGCGGCATTACTAGTTCGCCGCCCTCGCGATGGGCGAGTGCCAGGTGAATAAATGCGTGACGCAGCGCTGCACACGGCACCATGGCAGCTACCTCGCGTAGGCTCTGTTCAAAGCCGAGTCCAGATTCTGTGAGGCGGTAGACGATCTCAACGAGGCGAGTAACGGGATCAATGGCTTGGTCAGCATTGGGCAGTCCAAGGGCGCGCGCCTCAAGCGCTGCGTGGTCACGCTCAAGCTCCAGCACCGAACGAATTGCGGCGATAACATCTAGTCCAGCCGACACGGCCATGACTAGTCGCTCCATTACAATCGGCAGGTAGAACTCTAGTTGCTGAGTGAAGCTAACCTGGATTGCGCGCTTTCTGGATTCCGCGTACAGATAGCCCAGTGCAGCACCGGTGATCGTCATTACAACTAGCAAGACGACATTGTTAGTTGGTGAGATTATTAATCGACCAATAAGCATCACCGCCGCCCCAACCAATGGAAGGAGCTTCTGCTTTAGGCGAAACGATTGGCGCGCACTGTTCTCATAGAGACCGAGCGCGGCAAGCTCATCATTTAGTACTAAAGCCACCTGCTTTTGAAGTTCGCGAGCCTTATCGCTCCCCCCATATTGCCCAGATTGGAGGTCACGGATGACATCTTGAGCGCTGCGCTTTCCGGCTCGTAGAACGAGCAGCAGCCCAAAGCCAAAGACCGCTAGCAGAGCGATTAGATGGATTAGTGGAACCTCCATCAGATCCTCCCGCGAGTCATGCGCATCATCCAACCCAGACCGATCACAACCAGAGCAGCGCCGGTCATTAGGAGCTTTGAACCGACCGGATGATTGTAAGCTGCAATCATCGCGGTGGGATTACCGATAATCTGCACCAGGGCGATCACCACCAGACAGGCAGCAATTCCGAAGGCTGAAAGTTTCTGCATCGCCACAGCACCGCGGACTTTGCGCCGGAAAGATTGGCGTTGACGGGTAACCTTGGCGAGGCGTTGCAAGCACTCCGCCAGCGATGAACCCTCTCTACGGGCCATGATGAATGCCGAGCGAAAGAGTCGAATATCAGGATGATCAATCGTCAATCCAAACTGTGTAATGACTGACTCCTCGGAGGCTCCATGATCAAGACGCTCCTGAACCTGGGACAACTCCTGACCGATCTCAGATCTCTCTGAGAACAGATCCTTGGCCTTAGTGAGAGCCACAATCGGATCTAGTCCGGTGCGTACTCCAGATGCAAGCGATAACAGTAGGGCGGTGTAGTCACGTTCAAACGCCTCGGCGCGCATGTAAGCCCGAACGCGAAGTCGTTGCCATTCAATAATCGAATGTACAGGAATGATCGCTAGCAATAGGGGCGTTCTGAGAAGCAGCACCAGTAGAAGTGTAGCGACAGCGCTGAATCCAAGTCTAAGCCAGAGTGCTCGCTGAGCCGCAGCCGGCACTTTGCCAAGTATGAATATTCTATTGATTGGGATAAGGAGGGGATGCAGCTTCTCAGCAGCGCCAGTCTCCGCTGTTTTCGAAGCTCCAGCTCCGCCCTTAGCTCCCTGGTAACCACTAAGTAGCTGGCGAGTGCGATCCAGGTCTGCTTGGTGTGATGCAAATATCGCCATTAGGACCACTCTCCAAGCTCAAATATGATTCAACGGTTTCGCGATTGTGCGGCTTCACGAAAGCCGACCTCTTCGCTCAACTCCAATGTGCCTGGGAGCGCGCTTAAAGATACCGGTACGCTCAAACCCTCAATCAGATCACGATGCGCACTCACCTTGTTGAGCACACGCCAGGTCGGCGCCCCATCTACGACCTGGTACCTAAAGATATCTCGCTGACGGATGACCCCGTCTGCTACCGGGCCGATCTCTTTGACCTCATAGATCCTGCGCTGTCCAGTTTGGCGACAGTAATCAACAAACACGATCACCTGTACGGCTGTAACGATCTGTTCGCTCAGAACCGCCCGCCCGACACCCTTCTGAGCGCGGCCAAGGAAGAGTTCAAGACGAGTTGTAGCCTCACCAGCGCTACGCGCGTGAATGGTTGAGATTCCAGGATGCCCCGAAGCGCACACATCAACAAATGCCTCGGCAGCTTCAGCATCTCGAATCTCACCAAAGATGATCCGATTCATCGCCATACGCATACCACCCCGTATACATTCCTGCGGCGTTACACGACCAGCACCGTCACTATTTTCAATCCGCGTTCGAACATAGCGGACGTGCGGATGTTGCAGCCGAATCTCTGGAGTGTCCTCAATCACTAATATCGATTCATCGATCGGAATACTTCCGGCAAGGGCGCGCGAGAGGGTTGTCTTTCCGGTGCCAACTTCACCGACAAGTAAGAGTGTTTGACCGGTGTGTACAATTGCGCGGAGGTAATCGAATACCGCTCGCGGAGCCATTCCATTGCGCACCAGGTCCTCAATTTCAACTGCGGCGTAGCGGTTGAGGCGAATCGTTAGGTAGGGACCACTCTCACACAGCGAACGATGAACCGCATGAATACGAGCATAGGCACCGATCATTCCATCTGAAATAGGAGTACGGGTTGAGTAGTTCGCTCCAGCACGTTGCAGCAATCGTTCGACAAAGGCCTCGTAGACCTCCTGATTAGGAAACGAGAGATCGGTGCTAAAATTGCGCCGTCCCTGCTGTACTGAGACCTTACTATAGCTAGAAACGATGATGTCGGAGATCTGTGGATTATCGACTAATGCTTGAAGAATACCGAACGGTTTCGTCTCCTGCTCAAGGTGCGATAGGACTTCATCCCTTTCATAGGGTGACAGAGTAAACCCTAGACGCTCTGCAACGCGGTTTATAATCTCAATTCGATTACCAGTTCGGCCCTCGCTTGATCCAAGACGGAGATCTTCTCCTCCTAAGTTATGACTAAGCCCAAATCCTAGTTCGCGCTGGGCCTCCTGCAGAATGTAAACGAGAGCCGGACTCATCTCGCCGCGAATGCGCGGTCTGCCGGAATGCTGGTCATGTACAGAGGCTTGGTGATGTGTCACGGTGGCAGGTATCAGCCCAGCATCGGATGTAATTAATGCCATATTAGTGCGCTGCATCGCTCCCCCCGCTACTCAATGACTTTGTTAGTAGAGACCACTTCAGGAGCCGCTTTCTCAATCGGACGCCCAGCGACGAAGAAGCCCTCGGGAACACTCTGAGTCTCAACCCATTTGCCATTTGAGAGTGCAAACTTTCGCTCACCATCAATAGCCACAAATCCATTTACTACCGAACGCGCCTGCTTGGTGCTAGCGCCACCTTTTAAGCGGTCGGAGCTGTAGACGGTGTTATCCCAGGCCTCTTCGTCGCGGGTGCTGCGAAGCGCAAAGGCGATGCGCCCTTGAGGGATCGCCGTGTTAATCGCTAGACATTGCTCTTGAGTGACCAGCAGGGTAACCGTTGTCGGCACATTTGGTGATCCGACACCCTCAACAGGGGTCACTGAGCGTTCTGCGGATAGAACCTTTACCATCTCAGCAACAACAACGGTGCGATCCTTGTCAACCAGTAACACATCAACGATCGTGCCCGATCCAGCCCATCCCTCGACAGCGGTAGTTGCATCGACCCGAATAGTCATGGCGCGCATTCCGGGTGGAATACGTTCTGTAACCGGATTTGCCGACTGCGCGGTTAGACTAAGATTCGCTCGGAAGAGCGGCAGATTCGCTGGAAGTGGGGCGACAACCACAGCTTCACTCACCCCATTTAGTGAAGTTAGAGCGCCATCCGGGAGTTGGCGTTTTGGAAACTGAATTGTGCGGAAGCGCACATCCTTGATCTTAGTTCCAACCGCAACCGGCTCAACCGGAACAGGAATCGCTATGGTATCGAACTCGGCGACCACCGTTGGGGCAACGGCGGGAGCTGGAGCATTGTTTCCACCCCGTCCAATTATAACCGCAGCAGCGAGGATCGCCACACCGAGCACAAGTACACCTGGCAGGGTGCTGCGCTGACGACGGCGAATGCCTGATTGAGAAGCGGTTCTAATAGCCACAGTAGGCTCCTGTTTCTGGTTAGTTACTGCCGTTCAGATCGGTAGTCTTGGTTCCAACCCAAGTACCAACCCCTTTAAAGAAATCCGAGAGGCTCGTACCCATCACGCTCAATCCGGCATAAACGATGCCGATTAGCACTGCTGCACCAGCGCAGTATTCCAGAAGGGTGAAGCCCTCTTCTTTACGTGAAAGACCAAATAGACGTTGCTTTGTGTTGCTCATAAAATTATCTCCTAACTAAAAACCTAAAAACTACGAAACCCTTACACCTGAGATCAGATTATCTAGATTCAAACCATCACCCAACTTGTTCTGCTCCAACTGAATCGCGGGTGAGACTAGATTGGCCCCGACAGTATCTGGCTGACTTTCGTCCGCTGGCGTCGTTGCCGAACGACGTGTAAAGCGGATTCCGTGGTCCTCTATCCGCAATGCGGAGTCGCTCGATCCGTTGGGAGTGTTGCTCTGGTCCGATTTGGATGGGGCTGGGTGACTGAGTAGCTCTCGCGGAGCCTGCAGCATAGTCTTGGCCGGAGTGTCGCCAGTGGTCGTGCGCCCCAGAAGTTGTCTACTCATCTGACTTAGCTGAGCCGTTGGTGTAGCGACAACAGTGCCCAAACCGATCCCTGAAATTAGTGCCTGTAATCCGCGCACCAGGCCATCTTTGGCGCACGAGAATGGGGTGGAACCGGAACCGGGCCACTTGCAACCCTCGCGGCAGAATGGAAGTACACCGTCTAACCACTCAGCGATATCAAGTCGTGCAGCTCGGGAGAACTCCTCTCGCAGTAGACGATTCGATAAACCAATACGCAGAGAGCTGTTCTCGACCACCATTAACTGTGCTGCAGGGGCCATCAACGGGCGTACCCGCTGTAGTTTATCTACAGATGCATACAATGTTGCTGGGTCGTTGTTCACCAGGAATACAACTTTATCAGCGACTCGATAGAGTGTTTTAAGCAACGCTCCACGAGCGGAACCGACATCAACCACCACACAATCAAATGTAGAATCGAAGATCTCGATGATCGAGAGCATTATTCGAGCGTAGGAGGCTCGCGAATCGTAGAGATCTTCACTCTCGCCAACTGGTGGAACGCAACAGAAATTCGGCTCATCTTGCCAGATCTGTAGAATCGTCTGTTCGACAAACTCGTGAGTGATGGGACGGCTACCATTAAATAGCAGCTGCAGATTCTCGTTAACAAAGGGACGTGCCTGTAAGAAGCGACTTAGATCCTGGCTCTCAAAGTCCATATCAATCAGCAGGACGCGCTTGCCCTGATTTAGTAAGCCTTCGGCTAGCCCAGCAGCAACTGAGGTAACTCCGATTCCGCCCTTGCCACTATCTACTACAATTAGAGTTCCAGAGCGTGGCTTAACTATCCGTCTTGATAGAAGGATCACCTTTCGCAAAAAATCGTGCGCAGTTATGTTATCAGAGATCGTATCGTCCGCACCCATGCGGGCGATCTGTTCGATAATTGATAGACTATTTAGGTTGGCGGTTACGCGAACCAGAATTGCGGCATTTGGTAGAAGCTTACGCAGTGTACCGATCTCAGTTAGCTCGGTTGTGACGATCTCCTCACCGATTATGCAGATATCGGGAGCGGCATGGAACTTAAGCTCCTCCGGGGATAGGGGCTTAAGGCTAACCTGAGGCATCAAGCTCAGATCATCAACCTGTGAACTTAAAAACGAGTTGATCTGAGCGATGATTCGGCTTCGCGATTCAGCACTGCGATCTACTACGGCGATCTTGAGCATAATGACCCTTAGCAAAAATTACCTTACGCCTACTCCTTTCGGGAGTGCAGAGTGCTTTGACTCAGAAATTATGAGGGGAGTAATCAGGGTAGAAGAATAGCTACTTTGAACTGCTATGCAATAAAATCAAGCACTTCGCAGTAGGGGGGCTATATAGATCGTTACTATTAACGACTCCTACGATCGGATTTAAACTGCTATAAGAGGATCTTATTTTCCCGAGTTTGCTGATCGTGATGTCCGAAAATTCACTAACTAAGGTGCACTCCTCACTTAGCATTCAATCCCGGCTATTATCCCGGCAGATCTCGCCTGAGCTCACAATTGAGATTGGCCTAGGCGTTGGGCAGTTAGGTCCGCTTATTGACGCTATTATTCACACCCTTCTCGATCCATTAATTGAGGGATCCTTGCAGGAGTTGAGCGACATCCAGGGCCGTACTCCCGGCAGGCCCCTGACTATTCCAGCACCTGGACCACAGCCCCGCTCAACGGAGCTGCTCTATATATATGGAGAGCTCGATCGCTGTCCGACATTCGCTAACCCCCACTCGGATCAGATCTGGTGTACAGTGGAGAGTGTCTTCAAGCGTTTTGGCCGTCCTGGTCAGATTACCAACGGTGTTGTTGTCACGCGCTCCGAGAGTTTGCCAGATTGGTTGCCATGGCAGGCACTTGGGCGTGCGGTCCCGATAAGGCCGAGCTACGTTCGGGGCGGGATTGAGCTGTTTGAAGGACGCGCAATCTCAGCCATGTTTGGTGTCGCTCCGATCGTAAAGGAGTGGGTAGTATTTGAAGCGGATCAGGAGAGAATGATTATTGTTCTACACGGATCGCAAGTATTACGGAACGCTCCCGGCCCAATGCGTAATCTCAAGGTCCAGAGTTTGGTTGCCCAACTGCTCGATTCAGTGTTCGCTGTGTCGTTGAGTGATGTTTGGACTAGGACACCGGACAGATGAGGATATTGCAGCGACTGATCGCAATTACGGCAACAATACTGGTGCTTTTTGTTCTTAGTGAGCTCTATCTTCGTAGTGAAGTAACCTATGTCACCACACGTCAGATCGTTGAACGCGGCGGACTCTTAGAAGCAAACCCAGAATTCCTGGTTCTAACAACCGAGCGTGGCAGGCGCCTGGTTCCAAACACTCATGCAATCATCAAGAATCACTACCTTTCAAAGCGCGATATCGCAATTAATACTAACGAGTTTGGATTTAGGTCGGCCCAGTTGGGAGATTCAAAGCCAAGTGATGAGGTTCGTATCCTTTTTCTAGGAGATTCGATAACCCTAGCTGACTCAGTGAGTGAGGAGCAGACGTTTGTTTCGCACGTTCAGAATCAACTACAGAGACCTGAGCCGGAAAATCGCCTGAGAGTTATTAATGCAGGAGTAGGTAACTCCGGCTTAGCCGAGCAGATTAATCTACTAGAGGATACCGTGGAGCGCGTTGCACCGGACCAGGTAGTAGTAGTTTTCTACCTTAACGATAGCCGACCCCCCTGGGGATTCTCTGGCGAGATCGGCGATCGTGGATGGTGGCGACGTCATAGCATCGTCATCGATTCAATCTATCGCCTAGTTATGCAGAGGGTTTGGAGCGCAAAGGTTGGACGACCGCAGTTTGAATGGATCCAGGCTAAAGAGAAGCTTGACTGGCGGAAAGACCCGGCAGCTTTTGCGACCCTAGTGGAGGCAGCGCGCTACGATTGGGGCGCTGCATGGAATCCAGAATCTTGGGGCGGGATTGAAACCCAGCTGGACCGCTTGAGCCGACTTGCTTTACAGCACAGATTCCAAACAGCAGTAGTCTTAGCACCGGTCTCTTTTCAGATTGAGTCCCAGCTTCTAGATGATGCGCCGCAACGCAAGATAATTGAGATCCTCGGACGGCGCGGTATTCCTGTGCTAGATCTACTGCCTAAACTGCGCAGTGTGTATCGCGATTCGCTGCGCCCGGGGGATGAAGCGTTAATGTTTGATCAATGCCACCTGACGGTTTTTGGAAATCAGGTGGTGGGAGGGCAGATTGCAGAGTTTCTGAGTGGACTGAGACCTGAAAATTGAATCTAGTCTCAACCAGGAAGACCACTAACGGGTGCCCCTGCGTTCAATATGGTGCTCCCGCGGTCCATCAGACTATTATCTGACTCATGATCAAGGCGAAGCAGCTAGTTCTTACTGCACTCATATTATTGCTACCCCACCTGGCATATGCCGAATCCCCGCCATGCCCGCTCCGGATAACATTTATCGATGTTGGTGAGGGTGACGGTGCCCTAATCGAGCCGCCTGCGTCACTCCCGTTGCTGATCGATTCAGGGAATCCGATTTCGGTTGGCAACATAGTCTCCTATGCTAAGGACAGATCGATCTCTCATTTTGCTGCGCTCTTTCTAACTCACCCACACCTCGATCATATTGGTGGTGTGTTTGAACTAAGTAATCGATACAAGTTCGATGCTGTGTATGACAACGGCCAGGAGATAACTAATGCAGCCAAAGATAACGATATGTATCGATGGTATTCGAACCTCGTTCGCAAGCACAGCTATCAGGTTCTACGATCCGAAAGTCAGCTGCGCTTCGGCCAGGTCGTTATTGATGTGCTCTGGCCCAAGCAGGGCGGTCTGGATGCAGATTGGAATAATAATTCACTTGTTTTACGTCTAACGTTTGGCAAATTCCGTGCATTATTTATGGGGGACGCTCTTCGAGAAACTGAGGAGTCCTTGGTATCATTGAATGTTGATATGCGTGCCGATATTTTAAAAGCCGGGCATCACGCCTCGGCAAACACTGGTACAATGGCGTTTCTAGATCGCATCGCCCCGAAGTTAGCCGTGGTAAGTGTTAACTCGGACAATATTCGTGGATACCCGAACGCTGAGACGCTCTCGCGATATACGAAAGTTAGCCGGGTTATGCGTACAGACCTCAACGGCAATATTACCGTCTGCGCCAATCTAGATGGTACGTATTCAGTATCGTCCGAGCGTTGATGAAAGTAGCGTTGAATGAGATCCTATGAAGAGTATATAGATTTGCATGCAAACTCCCCTGTATATATCAAAACTGAGCGCATCCTATGCAATCTTTCTGGTACTCTTCTCGATCATCGCACGAGGAATCTTTGATCTGCTGATAGGCTACCTTGGACGCGAAGGGTTAATCGCACTTGTGTGGGGTGGTTTTCTGGTCGCTGGACTTGTGGTGCTTAGACCTGCTATTCGACTTTCTAAACGTAGGCTAGTTGGCATTGTGTTTGTGGTACTTGCTGGTGTGCTCTATGCGCTAACCTTTGACCGATTTGAGGAGCGAACTCATTTAATTAAGTATGGGATCCTTGGGTGGATGCTTAGTGCAGATTTTTATCGATCATCTAAAATCGGATCTCAGAGATATTTGATTGAACTGCCGCAAAGACTATCCGCACTACCCTTCGCTGCCACCACTTCAGCACTTCTGTGTGTGCTATTTGTTAGTATTGTCGATGAATCCGTACAGCACTTTACTCCTGGGCGAGTTGGGGATGTTCGCGATGTTTTGTTTGATATGGTTGGGGGACTTTGGGGGGCGTTGGGGTATCTTGTTGCAGTGCCAAAGCCAAAGCAAGATAATTAGGTTACTAACCGCTGGAGCTATAGCGATTATCAAAAGTCGGTGCCAATAGAATTGGCAAGCCTTTTGAAATTAATCGCTATAGGTTGCTGTTTTGATTCGCTTTCGCGAATCTATAGCGGTTTACAAACGCTATTACACCGCTCGCGACTTTTGCAAACCGCTATAAGTGCTCCAAAAGATGAGCCAATGGCTCATTCAAAGGAAAATTTAATCCAAAGTTACTCAATTTACCAGAATTCCACTCGATCAAGGAGGTTTTGTGGAAGTCTCAAATTAAGAGTTACTGACTTGAGATTAAGAAAGAAAACTAGAGATGCTCAACCGTGGGGTTGGGAGGACGAATACGGAAGAATTACCTGTTTGCTGGATCGGAGGCTTGTGCAACGGCAACAGGAACTCTTTACTCTCTTTTGAACTCCCGTGCGCTACACAAGATCAATCCTTCCGAATACCTTAAGGATATCATCACTCAGTGTGCAGTCGGACCAGAGTCGCTCAGCGATCGCTTACCAGACAGATGGGTAAAGCGGTGCTTACAGTTAATCCAACTGAAGTGGAAGTCGTGGGTGTCCGAAAAGTTTCAAGACTAGATTACATTTGTCTGACGAAAATACTCCATTGAACGAAAAGGTATCATGCCGGTGGCCAAAGGCCAGAGTTCTAGCTGGGCTAAATGCAATTGAATAACCTCTTCGATATTTTGACCCCCTGTTATCGCCGAGAAATAGTCGCGCAGAATGCTAAGATAAGTTGTAACGGAGAGCTCCTGAAGGTCTGCCTGCAAGGGTTGAATTGTCAGGATCATATTGTCAATACTCCGTGCCTCAGCCCTTAACGCTGGCTGAACGTATGGGGCATCGATCCAGAGGCGACCGAGTCTTTCAAAGAATGCGAGTCGGGCAAATGATTCGGACTGGCGGCCATCGTTGGTAACTTTTCCATTTTCTCGGTCCCGATAGGGATCCAGTAGTTCGCTAACCATTCCGATAGCGCCGCGACTGTAAAGGAGATTCGAGACATAGAAGTCGAGCGCCTCGCCAATTCGCTGGCCGCGCATGGCTGGATCTGTCCAGATATGCTCCTCAAGACCGAACTGACCAAACTCCCAAACATGCACACCGCCAACAATCTGATCCTGACGAACAACAACTATAATATTAAATCTTCGATCCCTAAGATCTCTGAGACATTCTTCGAAGGTCGAGCGCGTATCTAAGCTGGGAAAAGCCACGATAAATCGTTCATAGTACTGCTCAAAAAACTCCAAAGCACGCGGTGTATCTCGCTCTAGTTGAGTTCGCATATCTCCCAGAGTTGTCAATCTGCTGTTAGCTGGGAACCTAGAGGTCTCCCAGAGGCAGATTGGAGGTTCGGCGTAAGGTGACGGTGATCTCAGGTCGGCCAATACTGAAGTTACCTCAGTGGGTCTCGCGCTACTCAGATCTATTCATATTGTCTCTCTAGTATGCATCGGCAATGCCCTATAGATTGTCAAGGATAGTGGCAGAACTAGTACGCATGTTGCGGAATTGACAGCGTTCTGAACCTGTGAACTCAGTAGAAACTAATGTTTGTATGCTGCATGAATCCGAACTATTCAACTAACTACTTCCTCGTCAGAGTTTAAATCTAATGTTATATCTGATAGAGCAAAGAGCCTGACTAGTCAACTGATTTACTGAATTTTTCTGTTTTCCCCTTTAGTCGGAGTGTTCTCAGATGTCCGGATTTTTAGCATCTCTGATCTTTCCAAGTTTGATTGGGCAAAGTAACTGCTATGTCAATCTCGATCTTGAAGCTCGACAATGGCATTACAACTCTGAAGCAGACTCCGTTGATAATCGAAATCCGTTACTTGATCCGCAAATCTGTCAGCAGATGATTGAGCATATAAATGGCAAGTATCAGGTTAACTGGACTTACGGCGGCTACCTGGAAGATCGTACGTTTTTGTGGCGAAATAGCTACCTAGAGCAGGATTCTAAGTTCATTCATCTTGGAGTTGATTATAACATCCCCGCTGGGACTCCCGTGACGGCTCCTAGTGGATGTCAGGTGCTTGAGATCGATGATGATCATGACCTTGAAGGAGGCTGGGGACCAAGAGTAATTGTAGAATTATGCGATCCGAGATGTTCTGGAAATATTCTAGTTTTTGCCCACCTTGGTAATATTGAATGTGTGGTGGGCCAACGGCTCACCGCTGGAGAGCGATTTGCAGTTGTCGGTGCTCCGCCAACTAACGGCAACTGGTTTCCGCACCTCCATCTTCAAGCTGTCGAACCGAGTTACTTTAGAGCCCTGCAGTCAGGTGGATTAGGGGATCTAGATGGGTATGGTCATTTAGCAGATATAGCTAAGCTAAGCCTGAACTTTCCTGATCCGTCCCTAATTCTTAGCTCTCTACTTTTCAATTCCCTGACGGAGTAGCCAAAGGAAGCGGTTCGCCCTCCTTGCGAAAGACTAGTGCCAAAACCTGATCTACCCCCTCGTTCCAAAGCGCTAATTCGTAGAACTGTTCGGTCTTAAAGGCGAACTTAACTGTCGGGTGCTCAACTCGATTTATCGTCTGCTTACTATCTGAGATCTCCTTTAGGCGTTTTACGTCAAAATGAGCAGCTAGGTACTTGATCACTAATGGTGCAACCTCTTCAGAGATAACTTTCTTACGTTGGAAGGCATCCACAGCTGCTAGAACATCACGAGGAGAAAGCTGTTGTTCTAACTTTGAAGCGTCAAGGAAATTCTTTGCTCGCACAAACGAGATCTCTTGAGGAATTGATGTAATCAGATACCTTGCGATGCTTCCTCCGGCAGCCTCGTAGGCTCCCATTGAACGCCAGTCGCTCGGCACGCTAAATCCGATTACAACAGCTGGGTCGATCCTATGGGTTTCAAGATACCTGGGGCCAAACCATAGTGTAAGGAGGGTAATCGGAACGAAGGCAGCTCCCAGAATCACAAGGAATAGCCCGAAGCGCGAGCGTTTGGCGGGAGCAGCAATTGAACTAGAAGTGAGAACAACAGTGTTAGACATTCGATCGACTCCTCAAAAGTCTCTAAATCTACCTATCTTCGTGTACGGTGAGATCGCTTGACGCTCTGGTACTAAAGTAAAGCACTGCCAATCCGCAGATTCCAGACAACAACGACCCGGATATCACTCCTAGGCGAACTAGTTCCATGTATCCTTCACGATCGTAGGCAAGTGAACCGATAAAGAGGCTCATTGTAAAACCGATTCCCGCGATCAGAGCCACCCCATAGAGTTGGCCCCAACTTCCACCGCTTGGCATCTTTGCAAAACCACACCTAATTGCAATCCAGGCCGTACCGAAGATGCCGATCTGCTTACCAAAAAATAATCCACATGCGATGCCAGCGGGGAGGGGGTGCATTAACTGACCGAAGCTGAAGTTCGATAGATCTAGCCCGCCATTAAAGAAGGCAAAGATCGGCATAATACCGAATGCAACATAGGGATGAATCGCATGGTCAAGACGTTTAAGTGGGGACTGAACCCCAACGCTCGAGACGCGCAGCGGAATTGTCAGTGCCAATAAGACTCCAGCAATAGTTGCGTGAATGCCCGATTTTAGAACAAATAACCACAGGAACACCCCAAGTACCATGTATGGTGTCAACGAGTAGACTTTTAGACGGTTCAGGGCAAATAACATTGCCAGTACGCCCGCTGCTAATCCCAACATCGGCAGTGAAATTCCCTTGGAATAGAACAGGGCGATAACGATGATCGCTCCAAGATCATCAATTATTGCCAACGCAGTTAGAAAGATCTTAAGGCCAAGAGTAACCCGATTGCCGACGAGCGAGAGCACACCGATAGCAAATGCTATGTCTGTAGCCGTTGGGATCGCCCAACCCTGTATGGCATATTGGTCCTGGTGATCAAATGCCAGAAATATAAGCGCGGGTATTGCCATGCCGCCGACCGCGGCTACTAATGGCAAGACACACTGCGCCCTAGTTGACAGCTGCCCCTTCAAGAGTTCGTATTTAATCTCTAATCCTACGAGTAGGAAGAATATGACCATTAGCCCATCATTGATCCAATGACTAAGGGATTTTGAGAGCGAGAGGCTACCGATGGATAACGAGGTCGGAAGATGTAGTAGGTGCTGATAGTGCTCCCGTAGCACTGAGTTTTCACAGATTATGGCCAGGACTGCAACGGTCAGCAGAATAACTCCGCTGGCTGCTTCTGTCTTAAAGAACTGCTGAAAGGCTCTAATTCCCATTGATGACTATTCCTTCGGTAGTTTACCGTAACCGTTCAGGGGCATAGTTGGTCTCCCCTCTGCGTACCCCTGCGTCCTCTGTGGTAAAAACTAAACTTTACGAAATTGCTTAGGGCGCATTTTAACCACAGAGGACGCTGAGGTACTCAGAGGGTCTGAACGGTTACATTTTACCAGCCCAATCTGGCATAGGCTCAGTCATTGTGGCAATTTGAAACCGACTATGTCATGACAGAGTTATGTCAGAGCTCATCCCCGGTGGATACGCATTATTAGATAGTGGCGGAATGGCCAAGTTGGAGCGCTTTGGGGCGCGAATAATCTCTCGTCCAAGTTCTCAGGCTGTTTGGAAGCGCCAGCTTGGTTCTGTGGACTGGTCTGCCGTTGATGCCAAATACGATCCAGATAGCGGTTGGCGATTTAAGGCCGATTCGTTTGAAGAGTGGGATGCTGAGATTCTCGGCATTATGATACGGCTGCGCTTGCAACGTAATGGTCAGGTCGGCCTCTTTCCTGAACATGCAAACTATCTTCCAGCGGTTGCACGTGATATCGCCGAGTGCGCTGCCGCCGATCCAGGCAGCTCTCCGCGTGTTCTGAATCTATTTGCCTACACCGGTATGGCGTCAGTCTTTTGCGCTAAGGCTGGTGCTCAGGTCACCCATGTTGAACTTCAACGCTCGGCGATCGGTTGGGCTGAGCAGAACGTAGCGATTAACACGATTCCTGGAGATCGCATGCGTTATATCGAAGATGATGCCGTTAAGTTTGTAAGTCGCGAGGTTGCACGCGGTGCGCGCTACGATATTGTGATCGCCGATCCACCAAGTTTTAGTCGAATCTCTAAGAACAAGGAATGGCAGCTCGATGAAACATTGCCCGGCTTAGCAAGTGAGTGTGTAAAGCTTGTTCAGCCAACTTCTGCTGGTGGGAAGTTGGGTGCAGTTTATTTCACCTGCCATCATCCGGCATTTGGAGCCCAAACGATCATGAATCTTTTTCGTGATGCCTGTGATTCACATGGCGGAGTTTTACTGGCGGAAGGCCAGATTAATTCCGTACAGATTGAGCCACTAGATCTGAATATTCCCGAGCAAGATGGACAACGTAAATTGCCAGCAGGGCAAGGGGCTACTATTCGCGGGATAGCTAAGAGCTAAATTTCTTGTAGTGCTCCAATGGAATAGCGAAGAAGATAAGAACTTTTGCGGCAAGTAGTCCCCACATAAACCAAAGTCCAAAGGTCCATGCTGCGTACCATCCTGGCGTGCCACGAGCCAGAATGGAGATATCTTGAACCAAGAATACCTCACACGCTCCATCACCTTTATCGGTTCGCACCGTGCTCGTACTGCGACGCATATCGGGTGACCCGACCGGGTGATAGTTGATTAACATACCGCGCATCTGTACCTGGTCTCCGATACGCACCGAGTGAATCCTATCCCGTACAGTAGAGCTTGCGGCTATAAGGTGATTGTTTGAAAGCTGTGCTGGATTGAACTCTCGCCAAACCTTCATCGAGGTCGATTCAACGACGCAGGTCCATGTTTCACTTGTGTACTTCAGGGAGCGAAAGTTGTTCGATGTCAGATTGTCACCCCAGATGATGCAGAGATCCTTGATATCTACCGCATCGGCCTCATGATAGGCATCAAATATGGTTCCAACAGCATTGTGTGTGGTTACCAATCCAGCGATCTGGTACTCGGCAATGGGTTCAACGACATACTTTTTAGCGGCATACTCAAATTCGAATGGCTGCTCGTCAATAGGGGACTGCACCGGCTCCTCAAGAAGCTCCTCGCGAATAGCACTTGCATATGGAAGCTCACCCTTGTGGAACCACGCAGTAATTAGAAGCAGCAGGTCAGCGATAATCAGGATTGAGATAAGCCAATTCAGCGGCCGCCATATAGTGGGCATCTCACGATAGGTTGGGATATACGGCTTTGCGGTATAGCCAATCGGCGGACGGGGCGCTGAATTATTTTTAAGTTGGTCACTCTCCTGGGCACCAGTTTTCGCCTGACTAGTAGCCGATTTAGCTGCCGGTTTCTTAGTGTCCTCAAATTCGAGCATGGCTCTGATCTCGGGCGAAACGGTTCGATAGAGTAGTCGACCGTTAGTTAATCCGGGCTAAGGCGAATCGATCTAAAATTACCTACTTTATTCGCTTAAGATGTCCTCCGCGTGGACGTTCGCTCGATCTTTTGGGTGCCGGTGGGGCTGGACGGTCTGATGCAACAGCACCTGTGGCGGGCCTGGTACTATGTTCAAGAGGAAGTTCTGAAGCCGCGTTAGGTACCTGAATTCCTTTGGCTAAACTTAATGCTGGGGTTATCTTTCTTGGTTTTTCGGACGCCCCAGGTTGTGGCTCCTTCTTTGCCTCAGCAGCTGCCTGTGACATCCCAAGTTGCAGTAGCCCCAATATTTCAGGCCCAGCTGATTGGGGCCAGAAATGCTGTTTGCCACCGAGGCTCAGAATCCCCCAGATTGCGGCTAACGGAATGTTGCAAAGGAAAGGTTTCCCCGAGAAACTCAACTCAGCGCTGGCGCGCTCGATATTAATGTCTAGGGGCCGCGCAAAAAAATGACTGAGTTTCAACGTAGTCGTCGGATTGGCCTTAAGATCAACTGGTAGAACGACCTCCTCAGCTGCCGGGTTAATGTGCACCAAAACATGCTCATCCTCCAGATACTGCTGCAGGAGCTCAAACTTCTCTTTATTAGCTGAATCGGGGGCGGGGGTCGTGCTCATAGTGCTTAGTTTGGAGCGGAGTGTGGTCCCTAGGCAAGTCCCCCCAAGTATTCCTGCCAGGCCCAGTTAAAGTAATTGTACGTCGATGCCGACCTCCTTCCAAGGTGATTGTGTGGTTATCGGTTTGGGGAGATGTATGAGTGAAATGTCAGTTAGTAGCCGCGCGCAGATCGCAATGATGCGGCTCTTGGCAAAGCTCAACCTGGTTGCTACAAAGTCTACCGCCGAGGATTACAAAGTTGCTGACCGCTGCCCAATAGACTTTCTTGCTAACAGTGAACAATTAGATGAGTCGGCGGCGATCACTGCGGTTGCAAAGCATCTGAACATTCCACAGGTCTGTTTTGACCGCAGCTCTTTTGCCGTAGCCGTTGGGCTACTTGAAGATCCACGAATCTTGAACGTGCCACTTTCGCGGTGGAAGGGCTTGCGTGCCGCGCCATATACATTATCAGGGGATAGGTTGAATGTTGTCTTTGCGAATCCAATGGACCACGAGGCGCGCGCCTCACTGGAGTTCGAACTCGGATTCAAGGTTTCGGTTAGCATCGCTTCTGAAGCCCAGATACTGTCGCTACTAAGCAAGAGCTTTAATATCTTCGAGGGTCAAGATCTTAAAGATCTAATTGAGTCGACTACGGTAAAATCGGATCTTCAGCTGTCTACCTCCAACAGATTTGAATCAAATGTCTTCTCCGGCGACTTAAGCGCAGCACCGGTAGTGCGACTCGTTAATAACCTGCTATCCGAGGCTGTGGATGCCGGTGCCAGTGATATTCATTTTGCCCCAGCTGCTGAGGTACTGCAGGTTCGCGTCCGTGTAGATGGGATTATGCGCGATCTCTCCGTCGTGCCGGGAGCGCTTCAGAGCGCAGTTATCTCGCGTATCAAACTGCTCTGTGGGATGGATATAACTGAGCGTCGCAAGCCTCAGGATGGGCGGCTACGCATTAAAACCGGATTTGGGGTCAAAGATCTGCGAATTTCATCACTACCAACAGCCTACGGAGAAAGTTTGGTAGCGCGGGTTCTCTCCTCGGATTTTTCACGGTTGACCTTTGAGGCTTTGGAGATGCCTCCGGCAATCGAGTACAACTTTTGTGAGGCGCTACGTAGCTCTTCGCGCGTGATCCTAGTAACTGGACCTACTGGGTCCGGCAAGACTTCGACACTTTATACTGGACTGACTTCGCTTTGTGACGGTAAGCGCCACATTATCACCGTCGAGGATCCGATTGAGTACCGCCTTCAAGGGATCAACCAGGTACAGGTTAACGCTAAGGTCGGCATGGGCTTTGCCGAGAGCCTGCGATCAATCTTGCGCCAAGATCCAGATATCGTAATGGTTGGTGAGATTCGAGATCGTGATACTGCTACGATCGCGATGCAGGCCGCTCAAACGGGGCACTTGGTGCTCTCAACGCTACATACTAACGGCGCTGCGGCTGCAATTGTGCGATTGCAGGACCTGGATATTCCCTCCTATCTGATCGCCGCCTCATTGGGTGGAATCCTTGCTCAGCGACTACTACGCAAACTGTGTAGCTGCTCGCAGTCACTGACAGAGGAACAGATCAATCAACTTGCAATCCTTGGCTTCTCAGAAGATGAGGTACTTAGAATGCGATCCCCAGTGGGGTGTGACCAATGTGGTGGTAGTGGGTACTCCGGGCGACGCGGAATCTACAGCTATCTAGACTTAAATGATAAGGTGCGAGAGGCGATCCGCGAACAGAACGGCGAACGGGAGATCGAACGGTGCGCCCGTGCGCACGGCTATCGCACCTTAGCGGAGAATGCCCGCGATCTACTATTTACTGGAGCCACCTCCCTTGATGAGGTTGAAAGGATTATTGGTCCGCTTGGAAAGGCGCTGCAGGAGTCGAATAGTTTAGACCAGGTTGCTGGTGCGGAGCCAGTATCTAGCACTCACACCGCTTCCGGTGGATTGACGCGCCGCCACGTACTCCTTGTAGAGGACGATCCAAACATGCGTGCGGTGCTCTCAATACTCTTAGAACGCGAGCTCTATGACGTAACAGAGGCTGGAAATGGTCAGGAGGGGCTTGAGAAGGTTTATGAGAGAATGCCAGATCTGATTCTATGTGATCTCATGATGCCCAAGGTCAGCGGCCTGGACCTACTACGTCGTCTGCGTGCGGACCCACGCACGGCGAAGATTCCTGTACTAATCCTGACCGCGGCCGATAGTGAGGAGAACGAGATCGATATCATTAGTAGTGGTGCTGATGACTTCCTAAGCAAAACCGCTGATTCTAAAGTTATGTTAGCGCGGATCGATCGGTTATTGAGGTAGGAAAACTGTAACTGTTCACCTACTGCACGATGTTTCGCGAGCTATAGCGATTATCAAAAGTCGGTGCCAATAAAATTGGCAAGCCTTTTGAAATTAATCGCTATAGGGTGCTGTTTTGATTCGCTTTCAGCGAATCTATAGCGGTTTGCAAAAGCAATTATATCGCTCGCGACTTTTGCAAACCGCTATAATCCGCGGGGAACGCATCCTGCTAATCCCATTGCGCAATTCGGCTACTTGACCTATACTAGTCAAGTTATATCAAGGCAGTTATCTCCGAGGGGGTCTATATGAATAAAGTCAAGATCGCCGAACTAAAATCTCATTTAAGTAGCATCCTGTTGCGTGTGCGACGAGGTGAGGTTGTTACGGTTTATGATCGAAAGATACCAATTGCCACCTTAGAGCCGATTGTTACTAAGCCAGATTTACAGCTAGTGCAGAAGCCATCGGGAAAACTGCGTCGTCCCAAGGCGGTTGTTAACCTGAAGGACTCGATCGACGTAGTAGCACTACTGCGCCAAGATCGAGATGCGCGATGATCGGTTATCTCGATAGCTCAATTCTCCTGTCTTATGTGCTAGGCCAGAAGGTTAAGGCTTTTAAGTGGTCGAGTTTTGACAGCTGGTATAGTAGCATCCTGCTTGAGGTTGAGTGCTATCGTGTCCTCGACCGACTGCGGCTGCAGGGCGATCTGACAGATGTACAACTAGCCAAGACTAGATCGGCAGTTTCTAAACACCTCCGTCCGATCGGACTTATTGGAATAGGTCCAGAGATAGCCAAACGTGCAGCGGGGGCTTTCCCAACCGTACTTAAAACCTTAGACGCAATTCATTTGAGTACGGCATTGTTGATAGCAGAGCGACTCGAAAGATCGATCTGCTTGGTTTCTTCCGATAACCAGCTTATTACGGCAGCACGAGCCTGCGGACTGGCGGTGCAACCAAACTGATCCACGGTAGTCTGAGTTTATGAACAGGGGGGTAAGGGACTCCTGCAGTTTCGCCTTGCGCCGGGTAAGTTTCGCAAAGTCGGAGAGATCTCACTGGATCGAGCTTCGGCGGTAACCGTTCAGAACCTCTGCGTACCGCAGCGTCCTCCGTGGTTAAAATGCACCCTAAGCAATTTTGTAAAGTTTAGTTTTTACCGCAGAGGACGCAGGGGTACGCAGAGGGAAGACCAACTATAGCGGTTTGCAAAAGTCGCGAGCGATATAATAGCGTTTGCAAACCGTTATAGATTCGCTGGAAGCGAATCAAATCAACAACCTATAGCGATTAATATCAAAAGGCTTGCCAATTTTATTGGCACCGACTTTTGATAATCGCTATATAGCGGTTTGCAAAAGTTGCGAGCGATATAATAGCTTTTGCAAACCGCTATAGATT
>Ga0163148_10000379_pt1 | contig 60105 bp, 63 predicted proteins | sample OliLakLV19MP7P2_FD_148606 | JGI IMG/M metagenome (GOLD analysis project Ga0163148, IMG submission 148606) | Freshwater microbial mat bacterial communities from Lake Vanda, McMurdo Dry Valleys, Antarctica- Oligotrophic Lake LV.19.MP7.P2 | ecosystem: Environmental > Aquatic > Freshwater > Lake >... | reverse complement strand
AACTATCGCGCCATTGAGCGATAACCCTCTCGTCAGTCTACCGGCCGTGCCGGCATGACGACCGGCCCAACCCGCCGGTGAGACCGCGACGAGCGCCGGCTCGTACACCACGTTCAGGGACACGACCGGTTGCTGAGAGCATCCGGCGCAGAAGATGGCGAAAAGTACCAACGACATCGTGCGCAGACTCGGCATTTGAGCTACCTTAGCTGCGCAACGTCCAATGTCTCAATCGGGCGAGTCCTGCGCCCTCGGACATCTTTCTCGAAGGGCCGGCGCGCTCCAATCCCGCCGCTGGCACCCTGCACGTCAATTCGGCGCGTCCTCGCCGATAGCGGTCATCGGGTGTTTAAGTCCTACGTGGACGCCTTGCACCGGCCCACTATCGCCGCGAACGGACGTGAACATACACCACTGCAGGTTTGTGTTTCGTGATCCGTTCACGGTCTGCCTTACGATTTTGCGACTGACCTACTCTCTCGATTGCCGCCGGTGACTTAGCGCACGCAGCAACGGTGCGATCAGATCATCGCGATCTTGCGGGAGCACGAGGCGGGCGTATCGACGGTCGACCTGTGCCGGAAGCACGGCATGTCCAACGCCAGCTTCTACACCTGGAAATCAAAATACGGCGGCATGGACGTGGCCGACGCCCAGAAGCTGAAGGGCCTGGAGGCGGAAAACGCCAAGCTGAAGCGGCTGTTGGCAGATGCGATTGGGGGCGTTTGATGACGACCGGACTCCAGTAGCGGCTGGATAAACGGGGGTCACGTCAATGGACGAGCGCCGTCATACGCGCATTCCGGAGCCCAGAAGAATTATCTATGTCACCCTTTCCGCTTCCTCAACGCTCGACGAACGGCGTCGTACCAATGGTGATGCGAGGCTTGTACGTTTGGGCGTTGCGCGCTTACGCGCGCCGGGCTCTCGTGCTCTGCACCGAGCCGCGCAATTGCGCGGCTCAGCCCTTTCGGGCTTTGATCCCTGACCCGGAAACCCCGATCGATACCGACGGATGCCGCGCCAAAATCAGGGCTCCCACAGTTTTGTTCAACCCCAGAAAACCACCTCAGCCCGATTGCGTTCGAAAAACGGGAGGCGTTAGCTTAGGAAGGCGTCCACGAGACCGGCAGCAGCCCAAGCAGCTCAAACATTGCTTATGCGAATGCAGAGTTCGCGCATGTGACCCTCATTCGAAAACAAAACGTAGAACTGCACTACATCCAAGATTTCGCTGCCGCTGATTGCACCCACATAGATGCCGTCATCACCTGGAAGCGAACTCGACGCGAACACCAAGCCACTTTGCAATGCATTGAGGCGACGGATCACGGTGGGGGGATCATCTTCAACGTTGAGCCCAAACGGAAGAACGCGATCCTCCAGGACGGCGCACTTCCTGAATATCTCATCCGACATAACTTCGAAGCGAACACTGTCCAACTTAAACTCGCAGTTGAGCCCGGGTGCAGCAGAGTCTTCCGGATCGCATTCCACGGATTCCGCTCCCGTGGGAATTTCATCAAGGTGCGACGCCACAAGCGGCAGCCCGAAATCCATTCGCCACATCGGATCCGTGCGCGTTGGATCCGTGCGCGACAGCTCATCAGTCATCGGATTTTCCCCGGCGAACGCGGCGACCCCGCTCGATGCAGCGGCGCAACCCGACAAGGGTAAGGTGATGAGGGCAACCAGTGCGGACCGCAGTTCAAGCATCACCATTGACCTTGCTACCACTCGAAGACCGAAACCACGTCCCCTGCGGGAGGCGTGACATAGTTAAGAGGGTTTTGGGGAACATTGTCAGCTCGCACTTCAAATCCAGCATGGAAGCGCGGCCTTCCGTCCGGATATCGACGCGTCCAACCGAAACGCCCGTCGCCCTGCCCACGCGCCGCATCACGAGGATTGATATTTGGATTGTAGCCTGAGACCGGCCACCGATTTGGGGCGTTTCCACTGTTTTGGTCGTCTTCTTTTGATCCATCACCACCGCCTGATTGCAGTAGGCAGCAATTTTGACTCCTGTGCCTCATGTTGCACAGCCGGTCGTCAATTGAGCACGGCGCGGACCCACCCGTCACGATCATTCCAGTTTCGAGGCGCAGTGGGAGGAATGATGCGAGCTCAAATCAAGGCCGACGCCTGAACGTTGGACGGGCAAGGTCGCTCCACAGCTGCCACTCGGACAATATCACCGCGACAGCACATCCTCGCCGGAGATGGACCTACCCAAGTGCGGACTTGTCGTGTGTGGGCGTAATCCCCGCGATCTCGTCCGCGGCAAAAGGAATGGTGGTCCTTCCGTCACAGCGAGTGATCGTGCCGTCCACAATCAAAACCCGCTCGAATTCACGCCCATCCGACAGCTCGACGCGGCAAACCGTGTAGCCCATCCCGGTTTCCGGGGCGGAACGGAGTGCGGTCGCCCACTTCGCTGGAAGCTGCATCACGCGCGGCATCATAGCGAGTATTTGGGACACGGCGAATGGCCGCTTCGGGCCATCACACGCCTCTGCGTAGTAAATCACGAGTGGCGAAGTCGCTCAATTCCTGACGCTCGCGTCAGCCACCGTCAACCGGCGCGATCTCGCCGAAGACAGTCACTCGCGAGGCAATCGCGACTACGTCGTTGAAATTCATTTTGGACCTCGGGCCACAACCAAGCCCAAGCCATCAATGACGCGATAACACTTGGCACCGTGCACGGCCCGCGCGTTCTCAAAGCCCGTCATTGCGTGGGCAGCGGCTTCCGTTCGATCCCTCGCCATCACTTTGTTTGAAGATAACGCCTTGCTGATCACATCCTCAGAATACACGATCTCAAACCAGGGCATTTGTTATCTCTTGCACGATTCCAGCGTCCAGGTCGCTCCAATCGGGACGGTCTCGCCCATCAGAAGTGGACGGCTCGGTCTCGCCGGAAGCTGCCGGTCGGCCCTCTGTTTGCTTGGCGCCGCGGGTCTGCGCCGGCTAGGCGTCATCGATCTCTGGGTGCCTAGCAACGGGACGGCGGCCCGCTCCATGAACGTAGTGCGCTCTCGCCCATATACGGAAGTTCAGACCGACGGGGATATGGATCGGCCTACGCGGATGAGCCGTCACTCAGTCCCTAGGGTTCAAAAATCGGCCCGGAGCGTGAGATAGACGCTGCGCTCGACTGGCGCGAGGCCCACGGTTTGGGTTTCGTCGTCAAGCAGGTTTCTTCCCGAGAGTTCGAGTTGAACGACTTCACTGACGCGCCACGCCGCGCGCGCGTTGAGTTGGACATAAGCGTCCACCGGGTACAATCCGACCAACACGTCGCCTTGACCGTATTGAAGCGTCTCGCTGGTGAAGCGCGCATCAGCGCCGATCTCGAAGCGTTCGCCTACCCATGTTAGGCCCGCGGTGACCACGTGCTCCGCGCTGGTGCGCTCATAATTGGCTTGCACCGCCAGCGGCGAGACGGTGAGCGCATCATCGACGCTAACCCACGCATATTGGACACCCCAATTGAACCGGCCGCGGCGCCCTTCCAGAGCCAGCTCTAGGCCATGCACATCGGAGTCCCCGATCGGCTGCGGAAGCAATGCGACGACCAGGCTGGGTACTACCGAAATGCTCCTGGCGCGAGGCGAACGATCGCAAGTTCTCGTTGCGTTGCAAAAAGACCGCTGCGCGCAAGCGCCCATCGATCGTTGAGATTTCGCGATCCCATCCGAATTCCAGATTGGAGACGATCGTCGGGGCGGCGCTTGGATCGCCGGCTACGATGACAACGCCGCCGATCGAGGGGTCGGGCGCAATGACATTGAAGCCGTACTCTGCGAGGCTCGGGGACCCGATGCCACGCGCCGCGCCGAGGCGCAGCGTGTCGCGCGGCGATGTCCGGTAAACAGCGCCGAGATTAAAGCTCCACTCCGAGAAAGACTGATCATAGTCCTCATTGGCAAACGGGAAATCCGGCGACACGAATGCGCCGCTCCGTTCGAGCTCAAGCAGATCGTAACGGGCGGCCGTCGTCACCGCCAACGCTGGCGTCGCTTGCCAATTCCACATGCCCGAGAGCGAGTACACGTCGTAGCCGAGATCTCCTCCACCTTGCGCCAGTTCATTGCGCCTGTATTCACCGGCGATACGCAGCGTGTGCGCCGGCGCGAGCTTTGCGACCAAAGCGATCGCGGCGACAGTGGTGCGGTTGTCCAGGGCGCCAAAGGCGGTTGCGTCGTCCTGGTCGCCATAGGCAAGATCGTTGGAGTAGATGTGCGCACTCAACAGGCCGGGCGCGACGTCGGCCGAGAGCGCGATCTTTAGCGAACTCGTTTCGTAGGGCAGATCGACCAAACTCGTCGCAAACCGATCGAGACGCTCGCTGCTCGACCATGTCGCCTCAAAGTCGGCGCGAATATTCTCCGCGATATCGTACGCCGCGTTCAACGCAACCGAACGCGCGTTGGGGTCAACGGCTTCAGTTCCGAAAAATGCCAGCGCGAGGTCATCGTCACCCGCCGACGCCTGGGCGTCGAACCCCCCCAGTGAAAGTCGAGCGCCAAGGTTCTCCGCCAACCGCGCCGTCCAAATCGCCGACCCGGCGTAGTGGCCGTGCGACCCGGCGCGCATCATGACTTGGTCGATGTCGTCCTCCAGCGCGTCGAAAGTAATGATATTGACCACGCCCGCCACGGCATTGAAACCAAACAACGCCGTGCTCGGTCCGCTTACGACTTCAATCTGTCGAATCTCCCCGAGCTGCACGGGGATCGCGTCCCAGTTCGTCCGACCATAGTCGTCGAGATAGACTTGTCGTCCGTTCAAAAGCACCAGCAGCCGAGGTGAGAACGGCTCGTTATAGCCGCGGATCGACACATCGGCCTGCCCGGCGGTGGACCGCATCACATCGACGGTGGCGAGCCGCTCGAGCACGCCCGGCAGGTCGACGGCGCCGGAACGACGGATCTCTTCCTGGGTGATGATGGTCATGTTCACCGGCGCTTCGGTGGCGCGCTGCGGCGCCCCCGTGGCGGAAAGCGTAACTGGCTCCTCGAACAGAGCTTCAAGAGCGCCGCGATTGAGCGGCTCTGCGGTCGCCTGCCCCGCCAAGCCCGAAACGCCGGCGAACGCGATGGCGATGCCCCGATTGAGGTGGGTGATTGGATTTCCCCTGATCATCGCTTGCACATTGATAGCTTCAGATCTCACGGATCATCACCCGAAACGCTTGCGAAAAGGTCACGCGCGAGGCTGTCGCGGCCGCGCGCGAAACGACGATCTCGACACGCGGAGACGTCGCGACGCCGACCACACAGCGGCCGGAGCGCACACAGGCCATATCCGTCGAGAGCGTCACGGCGTTCAACTGGCGCGCGGCCGCGGCGATGGCCTCGTGTGCCGCGCCTTGTCCCTCGGGCACGATGATGATGCGCGCGCCCGACTGGGCGAGGCGTGCAAGCGAGATGCGTCTGGGATTGAGTGTGACCCCGCCAGCGGACACGCCGCGCCCCATTGCGTTGATCAGAGCGTCCGCCCCTGGACCATCGACAATCGCCACATCAACAGCGCCGCGCGGCAAGCCGTTGATGAAGCCGACAGCGCGCGCAATCGCCTGCAGATCGCGCGGTGTTGTCGCCGCATGCGCCATGGGCACAAACATGATGAAGACCGCCCACAATACGGCGATCGATCGCGCGCTCATTCTGGCCCCTTCAGCGCTCCGCGAAGAAATGCCGTCCACCATCGCGACCTGGCGTGCTAACCGGCAGTTAAGCGCACTGCTATTCAGATCACATCAGAGTACCGTTTTAGGAATAGCAGACGGAGGCGTGAGGCTGCGCCCAACTGAAGGCAGAGGCCGACTGCGAATAGTCAGTCCGATTATCGGCGCGTTATCCGCTCCGCTTTCACACTGCCTCAAAATCAGCGATGCGGTATTTCAGTGAAGCTCTGGCCTCGAGACTTGTTTGCTCCAGCCGTCGCGGTTGTGGTCGTCGCGGTCGCAGTGCTCGTGGGCGCTCTTTTCTTTGTCACCAGCTCAGCGGACACCTCGGCGCGCAATCATGAAGAGGCGGTTGTCGCCAACGGCATGAACGTGCGCATGTCGGACATCGCTGTGATCGCCTGGTCCCAAGTCGATGCGCCAGACGCCGCGTCGCATCTGGGAGCCCGCGCCGATCTCGACTGGGTGCATACGCACATCGGCGCGCCGCTCGCGCACCATGGGTTCGAAGTCATTGTTGCGCTGAATGAAAGCGACGGGCCGATCTACATGTGGAGTCATGGCGAGCGCGCTGCGCTCGGGCGGTATTCAGGCTTCGGCCTCAGCGCTGCGGGGCTTGTCGCGCTGGTCCGCCAGATCGAAGGCGGCCGCTTCGGCGCGGCGGCCGACGAATTTGCCGCGCCCATCCAGGCGAGCGCCGTCGCGGTCATAGACGGACTGACTTATGTGCTCACCGTAAGCGTTTTGGCGCCCGCGCGCCCGCTGGCGACAGCGCAAGGGCCGATCGTGATCACTGCGGAAGAGATCGACGAGGACTTTCTCTATGTCCTCAACGACCGGTTCTTGCTTGACGATCTGCGGCTCCACACCAGTGCCGATAGCACCGCCGATGACGGCCTCGCCCGCGTCGCGCTGCCAGATGCGCAAGGGACGGCGGTGGCGCATCTGGAATGGTCGCCAAAGAGGCCCGGGGCAGAATTGTTACGCAGTGCGCTGCCGCCGGTCGGCGCCTTGATCGCCGCGCTGAGCATACTGGGCTGGACGATATACAGCCGCGGCAAACACGCGGCGCGCCTGCTTATTGCAGGCAAAGCCCACGCGACGCACCTTGCTTATCATGACGCCCTGACCGGTCTGCCCAACCGCTTATTGCTTGCGGACCGACTGGGCCGCGCGGTGGAAGACCTCCGCCGTCGCAACACGCCGTTCGCCGTGCATTGCATCGACCTCGACCGATTCAAAGCGGTCAATGACACATTCGGACACCAAGCCGGCGACGAGGTCATTCAGCTGGCCGCAAAACGCATCAGCGATGCGTGCCGGCAACTGGACACGATCGCCCGTCTTGGCGGCGACGAGTTCGCCGTCGTTCAGATCGGCGCCACGCTCGACGGCGCGGCGAGGCTCGCCGAACGGTTGGTTGCGGCTCTGGCGGAGCCGATGGATTTGTCGTTCGGGCGTGTTTTTACTGGCGGCAGCGTCGGCGTAACGCTGCTCAACGAAACTGCGGTCGAGCCGCAGGAGTGCCTGCGCCAAGGCGACCTCGCACTTTATCAAGCCAAGGAGACCGGCCGCGGCGCGTATTGCTTCTTCGCGCCTGAAATGGATGCGGCCATTCGCTTCCGCAAAGAACTTGAAGCCGACCTTCGCGAGGCGATTGCGCTCGATCAATTCTATCTTGCCTATCAGCCGCAGGTCGATGGGCGCGGAAAGATCATCGGTGTGGAGGCGCTGTTGCGCTGGACCCATCCTTTACGCCACTCGCTTTCGCCGACTGTGTTCATACCTGTCGCCGAAGAAGTGGGCCTGATTGACGCAATTGGGTTCTTCACGCTGCGGCGCGCATTCGAGGACAGCCGGCGCTGGCCCGGCCTAAAGGTCGCGATCAACATCTCCCCGGTCCAACTACGCAGCAAGGACTTCGCTCAAACCCTCAGCGCGCTGGTGGCGGAGACCGCCGTCGACCCCACCGGGTTTGAACTCGAGATTACCGAAAGGGTGCTCCTCGGCGAAGATCCGCAGACGCATGAGACCTTGCGTCACATTCACGAGCTCGGGTTCAGGTTGGCGCTTGATGATTTCGGAACGGGTTATTCCAGCTTGAGCTATTTGCACCGCTACCCGATCGATAAGATCAAGATCGACCGATCCTTCGTGACCAATCTCGGTGTCGACAAGGAAGCGGATGCAATCGTCGCGGCCATGGTCAAGCTCGCGCGAGCGCTCAATCTAACGGTGATCGCGGAAGGCGTCGAAACCGATGATCAACGCCTGCGCCTGGTCCTAGCCGGCTGCTCGGACGTGCAAGGCTTCTTGTTTGGGCGGCCCTCTTCGGTCGAAACCATCGACGAACTGGTTTTCGCCGAGGGAGCAACCAAACGGGTCGCCACCCTCTGATCACTTGCGAGACCCAAGGCGCATTCCGCTGACCTCGCACGATGCCACTTATCGATAGCGCGGCGGTGTGACATCGCGATGACGAGACCTGCTATCTGCGGCCTTCGATCGGTGGTTCGGCGTCAGCCGCGGCGGCGAAGGCTTTGGGGGTCAGGCCGGTTTCTTTTTTGAACGCCTTGTAAAAGGTTGATTTGGAATTGAAGCCGACCTCCATCGCGATCACGAGAATGGATCGCTCTTGGGCCACGATCATCGGTTTGGCGGCCTCAATGCGCCAGCGGGCGACATAATCGAAAAAGGTCGAGCCCATGCGCTCGTTGAGCGCTTGAGACACAAGATTAGGCGGCCCGGCGACGTGACAGGCGAGTTTCTGAAGCGACAGGTTCGGATCGAGAAACAAGCGGTCTTCCCGCATCGCCGCCTCGATGCGTGTGGCGAGACGCTTGGCCAAATCTTCCGAGAGTGCCGAGCGTGCGTATTTCTCCGCCGGCGCATCCATCTCGGCGTCATTTTCTTCGGCGTCGGCAGCGGCCTTGATCGGCGCCGCCGCGAACATGAAGAGGAGAACAGCCGCCGCCAAGGCGAGCACCCATTCGCCCCGGAAGAGCAGCCCAGGGCCGAAATTGTCACTAAGGAGCGTCGCCGCCACAGCCGCCCAGAGGATTGCGAGAAACGCCATCAGCCATTCGATCCAGCGCAGCTCGCGCGTGGCGACGTTTGAGTAGCGGTCCCGCAGTTTTGCGCGAAACGCGTTTAGGCGGCGCAGGATTGTGACGACGTAGCCCAGCGAGGCGGGGATCCAGGCGGCGATGAGCACGAAGGTCGCCACCGCGAGGATCAACGGAAGAAGGCCGGACGGCAGCTGTCCCTCGATGAACATGGTCTGACGCTGCGCGCCTGGCAGCAACCAATAGCCGAGCATGACGAGGCATCCGGCCAGCGGGACAAGCACGTGGTAGCGCGGTGGCGCGGTCAAGTTCGGCTCGGTCAACTCCCCGACATACGTATAAACGGCCGGCGGCAGTGCGAGCAGCATGGGCAGTGTCGCCGGCAAGTAGAATGCGTAGAAGCCCGGCAAAAAGACGATGATGAGCGGAATCGCGGCGAGCCCCGCCAGCAGCGCATAGACAACCAAGAGGCTCCGGTGTGCGACCGGCGCCTCGGCCCCCCGCAGCGTCGACAGGGCGCCCGTGGCGGCGATGCCGAGAACCGCCGCGGAAAGCACCGTCATGCCCATGTCCTGCATCGCGCCTCGCTGACGATCCCGATCCAACCCCCCGGTTAGCGGCGAGACTCTCCGAAGTCAGCCAAAACCGGTTCGCGCCGTCACGCGCGGACGACACGTGCAGGATTTAACTGGAATTTTGCCAGCAATCGGCGCGCGAGGGGCGCGGGCTGTCGAACGGATTGTGGCAATTGCAGAGCATTCTTGGCCTCGTCACGCCGCTTCATGTCGGGCTCGGCGCCGCAGCGATTGCGGCGGGGGCGGCGGCGTTGGCGGCCGCGAAAGGGCGCCCGCTTCATGTGAGCGCCGGCCGCGTGTTCGCCGTCACCATGGGTGGCTCGGCGGCGCTGGGCGCGCTGCTGGGGCTGACCAATGCCGAAAGCTTTTACATCACCTTCCCCGCCGGCGTCCTCGCACTCACCCTGATCCTGAGCGGATGGTTGTCTGCGCGCATCCGAAACGGCCGTCTCTCCCCAGTGATGATGGCGATCGGGATGGTGAATGCAGCCAACGCGGCGGGTCTGATCGTCGCTGGATCGCAGGCGCAAGCGTCCCCGGACGGCCTGCTCTTCGGCTTCGCCGCGGAGGATTACTACTTCCTGGCTGGCATGGCCGGCGTTGCGGCGGCGGGGGACCTGAGCCTCCTCTTTCGCAAGACGCTCTCGCCGCGCCACCGTATCGCGCGGCACTTGTGGCGCATGGGACTTGGCTTCTTCATTGCGGCGGGCTCTGCGTTCACGGGCCCAGGCGCCAGCGCCTTTCCGGACGTCGTCCGCCAATCCGGCGTGCTCGCCGTGCCCGAACTGGTGATCGCCGCGCTGATCGTGTTCTGGCTCGCCCATACTTTGCTTAAGCGCGGCCCGCAGACCACGCGGAGCGCGTCATGACCGAACCAGCGATTGTCAGCGCAGTCCATTTTGTCGTCGGCTGCACCGCTGTGGCGACCGGGTTTGGCGCATTGGCCTTGCGAAAAGGGGCCACGCCCCACCGAGCGACGGGCGCGGTCTTCCTCATCGCCATGACGCTCTTGACCGCGAGCGGCCTTTGGATGTCGCTCAGCCGAGGCATTCTGTTCACGGTGTTTCTTTCGGGGATCGCGTTCCACGCCTTTTTCACCGGGTGGGGCGCAGCCGCGCTCGGGCGGCCGATCGGAAGACTTGTCACGCGCGCCTCGCCTTACGTCTCCGGCGCGATCGCCATCGGCGCGCTGGTTGGCGGCGCGATCGCGGCGCATGCACCCGGCGGCGTCCTCAACGATTTGCCGCCCGCGGCCTTCTTTGTCGTCGCCATCGTCGCCGTGATCATTTGCGTGAGCGACATCATTTTCGCCAACGCCGCCTCGCCCAGCGAACAGCGACGTGTCACGCGACATGCTTGGCGGTTGGGATTTTCGTTGTTTCTTGCGACTGGGATCTTCTTTTTCGGCAACAATCATGTCTTGCCGGCTGAATTGAGAACGCCGCCCTTGCTCTCGGCGCCAGTCGTCGCGGTCGTCGTATGGACGTTCTACCATTCCCTGAGAGCGCGCTTCGCGCGCGAAGTAACGTTCGGCGACATCGGCCCTGAACAAGTCGTGAGCGCTAAGCGGGCTGCAGGGAGCGTCCCTTCCAACTTCCGCTTCGGACGGCGGTTTCAAAAACAGACTAGATGAACCCCGGGCATGGCGGGCGGAGGTATTGTGCTGGTCGTGCCCGGCGGGCACGCGCCCCGTACAGCGAGGCGCGTGCCGCGTTGTGTTTAGCGCGACGCCAAGCTGACGGCAGCGTTCGGCTCACGCTGGGCGTAAACGCGCTGCGGCGCGGCGCGATTGAGCTCGCTCAGCGCGGTGCGGCTGAAGTCTCGCATGCAGGCGCGCTGCTGGGGCCGCACTGCCAATCTGGCGCGCCCGGTGTTGCACACATCGCGCGCGGCCCCTTCAATGCGCTCGAACATTTCGTCGGCTCCAGCTTGTGTCATCAGATCGAGATCGCCATAGACGATGCGAACCTGATAGCGCTCTTGCGCGGCGGCCGGCGCCGCGAGCACTGCGAGAGCGAGTGCGGTCATAATGCCAATGCGGTGCATGGGTGATCTCCTAGACTTTGCGTCGCGGGGAGGTGCGACGCCGAGGGAGCTATGCGCGTTCGGCGTCAGCCACATGAATGTCAGGCGCGCAAAACCGCAGAGCTCTTGCGCAGACAAGATCGCAGTCGGCGATTGTAAGTGTCGCAAAGGCTGGGTCTCCGAGTCGCGGACAGCGTTTCCGAAGCCGGTCCTGGCGCGGCAGGCTGGCCACGCTTCACGCCTCACTGACGAACCGCTTTTCCTTGTCCGCGACCCGCTGCTAGTGACGATCGCATGACGCCGGAGAGCATTCTTCGTGAGAGGCGCGCACTGTCGCTCGTATGCTGGCACCCCGGGTGCGCCGCGGAGACCAGCATCGACGTCCGCTTCTTTGCCGCCCGTCATGGCTTGCAAATGACGCTCAACGATCTGAGGACGCATCTGGTTTGTACCGGCTGCGGGTCTCGGGCCTTTTCGCTGCTAACAACAAGTAGCCGGGAACGTGGTTCGTGCCGATGAGCTAGCGGGAGCCACGAGGCCTGCATAGCGCAAAGGGTGGACGGATCGAACTTGAAGGGCGCGTAACTGATGATCGAAGTTTTGGCGGCTTTGGCGACCGTGGTGCTTGGGCTGTTCGCCGGCAGCCTGCTTACTGAAGCGCTACTGCTTGTCCCTTATTTCCGCTCTTGCCTTCATTGGCGGGCGCGCCGGCGCAGGGCGTTTGGCGATGAAGTCGCGGCCGTGGCTCAAGATAGTCTCTGGGCCGCGGTCATTGAGATAGGCCTGCTCCTTTGCACCGAGCTTAAAGCGCTTGCGGAACGCCGAACGCTCCATAGGTCCAAAAACGTCGTCGAGATCACGCATCGCCGAACTATGGGGTGTTAGTGGTTTCGCGCTCACATAGCCTTCAAGATGCGGCGCGCCGCTTGCGAGAAACGCTCGGGCGCAACGGCGTCCCCGGTGAGTGCAGCCACTAGATCGGCGCAACCCGACGGCAACGGATCAGGGCAATTCCAAACCGCAAGCGCGGCCGATTTAAGCTGGGCCGCATCGCCTGCGCGATTGACGTAGGCGCCCAGACTTTGGACAAAGGCGTCCAGCGCTTGCGGCGGACAAGCGGGCCTGGACCAGCCCTGCCGCGGTGAAGTTTTTGCACGACGCATGGGCTATCCAACGAGCGCTTCGATGTCACGTTCCCCGGGCGTGTCGTTCGTCCTCAAGACTAACACATGATAGTTTCCGCGGCTTCCACACGAAAGCTGGCGCGAGCCCGCCAGCGCGCACCTCGAAGAGATCGAAGGGGAACTAAGAAAGAGCGCGGGTTTCCTCGGTGATGATCTCGCCTTCATCGTCAACGATGCGAAAGCCGGCAGCGTCGGGAAAGTGCTTGAAGCCTTCCAGCGCGACCGCCAAAGCGCCAACCAAGTCCGCGCGGAGCGAATTGAGCTTCCAACATTCAGACTCCGGGTCTGAAAGGTTACGGAGGTAATGCACCATAAGACTCATTGGACGCCTATCGTAGACCGGGAACATGTTGCCCGCCTGCCCCCAGACTTCCATCCTTAGGTCAGAACGGAAGCAACCACGGTAAGTAGATTGCAGTGATCGCAAGCCAAGCTGCGGCCCAGCCCGCCAACAAGGTGATAAGGACGAACCTGTCACGCTCAGCCACGGGCCGCATACCGACAACCTCGTCCAGCAACAACGAACTCTCTATCGCGCGCACGTGACAACGCCATGACGGGACATGCGCGAGCTGGCGCGCTCAGCGCGACCCGGGCACACTTCCCGCCAATGCCGCTGGTCCTCACCAAACCGCGATGTTCAATACGACGGCGCGCGCCGCCGCCGCAGCCCGATGGAGAGACGCAGAAGCGCTCACGTAAGACAGATCTAAAGAACGAGTTGTCGAGAGACGGATCGCTTCGGGCGGTCTTTGGGTCAACAATTCTGGAGCCGAATGAAGCGCTTCGGGAGTCCCTTAGGGCTTTCGGGACTCGCGCTTTCGCGACATCACTCGCTGCTAATGCGCCATTTCTTCTTGGTCCAGCCTGGGCGTTGATCGCCGACGCGATTTCCGGCCGGTAGGCTCTTCGGATGTCTGGAGTGCGCCGGCTAACGCTACGCCCACCTTGCCGGCCGCCTGACGAACCTCTCCCACGACGCCGCTCAGCTGCGGGCTCAGAAGCGCTTCGCGGCCAAGTTCTACAAGAGCGACGCCGATAATGGCGCCTCCGAGCGGCGTATCGGCGTATCGGCGCAGCACCTTCGGAATTTTGGCGCCTGCGATGCGCTTTGGAAGGCTGTCCACTTTGCGCTTTTTGGCCATGGGATTCTTCTCTTGATGGGAGACAAAGCACGATGGGCGGTCATGTTCCCAAATGAGTGCAGCTGTCGGCATCTTCCTCTGAAGAGCCAACCTTTGCTGGTCATGACCACTCTCTTGACACGGCGGACCGTTGTCCTGCGTACGAAAGGTCATTGGGGGAGCGTAGCCCTGGTGTGGCTGGAGGCAATGACCGCTTGGGGCCATCGACACGCCATTCCGCAACGTGTCGAACGGCTGGCGCGCTCCAATCCGCCCAGTGACGCCCTGCTCGCCAGATCGGCGCGACTTCGCCGGAAGTTGTCGTTCGAAATCACACGGCCTTGAGCTTTCGAAGCTCAGCCGCCCGCGCTCATCAGCAAGCGATGGATCGTCAGCACGCTGGGGGGCGCGTTCGGATCGCCTGGTTGCCATGACACTGAATGACCCCCAGCGGTCAACGAGCACGTCATGTTCGCGGGCTCGGCATAGTTGATGTTGGCGAAGCCTGCCGTTTGAAGATGCCGGTGAATGTCGGCGAAGAACGTGTCATCAGGGCCCAAGTCAGTCTCTGTTCGCGCGGCGCTGGCCGTCGGCTTCCGCCAACGTATGACGTGGTGGTCGGACCTGAGAGTGACGCCGCCGCCACCCCCGGTGACGCCACCGCCGCAAGAGGCAGTTACGTCGCCTTCTTCGGTCGGCGCGTGGCTACTAAGGTCGCTGGTTTGTGAAGTTGCGGCGGGCGCCGTGCTCGCCTTAGGCGCACCGTCACTAGGCTGCCCGCAAGATACGACAACGAGGCAAGTCGCTAGAAACGTGTTTCGAATGACCGACATCGCGAGCTCCTTGGCCAAAAGCTTGAGCCCATTCGAATGTCTGTTTCAAACACAATCGCTCTTTCGCGCCCGCAGTTGCTGAACGGGTAACTCTTGCCGATTCCAGAGCTGACGTGCATGGCCTATTGGCAGGTAAACGAGCCCGTGATCTGGACCCGCCCTCCCCCTAGAACGGTCGCAGTTCCAGCAAATGTACCTCCAGCCGCCGACACCTCGCCTGTGTTCTGCGCGAGCACATAGGAGCGACCGCCGAGATTGGCTGAGAGCACCGCGTTCGTGAATGGTCCGTCCTGAACTTGGCTGACCATGCCGACATAATCCGGGGGCGGGCGCGTATCGCTGGGGGACAAAAGGGCGCCGGCGTTCAGCGTGTACAAAGTCCTGCTGATCGAGCACGAGCCGCCACGCAGGACGTGCTGAGCGTCGGCGACCGTCACCGTGACCGTCGCTGTCCCATCGCAAAACGCGTTCAAGACGCCTGGCGCGCCGGCGGTGAAGGGACCGCATGTGTTATCGGATAGCGTGGCCGATGGGGCGACGCCTGACGGATTGCGCTGCGCTTCCTCGCTTCCGCAGGCGACTAAAGCCAGCACAAACATCCCAACGCAGAACGAACGAACAGCGCGCATCGCGTAACCTCCTGATCGAGACACACTAGTCTTTTCCTCGCCGCATGGCACGTCTCATGGCCACACCTTACTCGGTCGTCTCTGCGCTAGCCCCATACAGCGCCTACGCTTCAGCCGATCACGACAATCATCAATAAACGGATACACGCTGCTTCTCGGCTACCGATACTCGCGTGCTGACGGCGAACGTCGGCTTGGGGGTCTGCCGCGAGTGAGCAGCGGCGGGCTTCACCTCCGTGTTGCGCTAGATGAAGGGCGCCGCGACGGCGCCACTACTGAGATGTGGTTTTGCACCCGGAGTCTTTGTTCGGCGTCGCTAATGACCCGCCGCGCTTGTTCGTTCGGAACGATCTGATCGCCCTCCTGTGGCGAGGCGGCAGGTTCAGTGGACCTAACCCAGCCCTCGTTCGATCCGGCGATATCGAGATTGAACCTACCCGGGACATGTCTGCGTTCGTCCATCTGAGAATGGCTTGGTGCATTGGGGGACTGCCCGGTTTGCGCTGCTACGAGGTCAGCGGACAATGAAACCAAAACCAAGGTAGCGAAAGCAACCGCGCAGCGGGCGGTCATAGCCACAATGCGCCGTTCGAGCTGTTCGTGCATCTCCGACTCCACAGTCCGGTCATTGTCGACCCGATAGGTCTAAGGTAATCGCGCTTTCGCACTGCTGCCGTGACAGAAGTCACGATGCGTAAGCAGTGGTCGTCGGACGCCGCATGGTGATTCTCCGCGACCAGCTAAGCCGCTCTACTCGCGACATTGATCATGATGCAGCAGAGACAGGCGCACCATCGCCGAACGCGGTCATTGCTCAGCCATTAAGGCCAACAGCGCATCGGCTTCGATTTCAGCGGCGCTCAGATTGTTGTCGGCGAGCGCGGCGTCGAGCGCATCGATATGAGGCTGCGCCCGCGCTTGCCCGTTGTGGCGTCCGACCCACGCGGGAAGCTCGGCGTGTATGCGGCGAATTTTGGCAGGAAGTCTCTCCATAATGTTGGCGATGACCGGCCCTTCGACGAGCGCTTCCCCACTTAGGAACTTGCGATAGGCCGCGATGGCGTCAGGGCTCTCCGCCGCTCGACGAAATCCATTGTCGGCAGGGCCGACGCCCCAGCCGAAAACGTTGACCAGGACAGCCCCATGATTGAACAGACGCGCGAGATACGTCTCCATGCTCATGCCAGACCCTGTGGGAGCCCCGCCCAAAGCGATGTTGGCACCTTCAGCCGAAGCCCAAGGGCCATGGCCCGCGCGGGCCGTCTGATCGTAGATTTCTTCAAACATGCCCGGCTGCGGATAAGTCGAGAAACCCGCCCGGCGTCCCTCACCGAAAGCCGTTTCCGCTGGCGAGAAATTGGTGCGCGCCAGGTAGCTCTCGCCGCCCTCCGCCGGCTCAAACTGCCGCCGCGGCATGAACGCCACGTGGGAATATATGCGCGATGATGGTACGCCTGCTGAAGCGATTGCCTCAGACCAGATAGTGATGAAGCGAGCAATTGCGTCCACACGCGCTTGGTCCATTGCGTCGCTTGAAGCGTCGCGCCGAACGCCGAGATTGGCGAGCACGCAATAGCCGAGCGCGCGCCCCGTTTCCAAGTCGCGACCGATCTGGGTCTCCCAACCCACGATCATGCCCGCGAACAAATCCTCGCGACCCGCGAGCCGCAAGCGCTCGAGACCATCGCGCAGCGCGCCGCCAATGACCTGGGCGCCGACACGCCGGACCTCGGCCTCCACGGCAGGGCTGTTGATGCACATTTGCGGCGGCGCGCGAGATGGTTCGGCGCCCCAGTCCAGTCGGCGACCTGTTGAAGGGGGGCCGTCCCAATCGGCGCGCTCGACGTTGTCGGGGTTATCGAAGAGACTGCGACGACGGCTCCAAAACATGGAATCATCGAGGTGAAATCCGACCGCGACGTCGCGTGCAAGCGCAATGTCGAAGGCTGTGCTGATAAGGGCTGCGATCTGCGCGTCGGTTTGATCAAGGGCAAGCGGTCCGAAGACCAAGGCGAGCCTGCGCTCAGCATCGCCGGTCAATCCTATGCGATCGATGAGGTTGGCGGCGAACGCATCTAAGTCTAAGCCAGAAGGCGGCGCGCCGAGCGACGGTGACCCGTCGATAGGCACATGCGTATTGGGCGATCCCGTGAATACCTGAAATGCCAGATATTGGGTTTCAGAACCTGTGACTGCGTGTGAGGCGACCCGCTCTGGCGAACAGGTGGCCGCAAACACGAGGGCGAAAAAGAGGAAGACGGCGCGCACCTGGTTCACCTTCGTACCTCGCATGGGCGCACGGTCGCCCTAGACCTTGTGATGCCGGCAACGTGGGCTTTGGATGCCTCCAGCGCCACACCCTCCGATGACTGCATCGGGCCAGACCCGCGCCAACCACGAATTTCTTCGAGTGACCGGCGCGCTCCAAACCGGCCGATCGCGCTGCCCCACAATTCGGCGCGCTATCGCCGAACACGGACATTGCGAACCCGAGCGTTCCGCGCAAACTCAGGCCCGCGAGGGACCGGATGGGCAAGATCGAAAAGCGAGACCTGGGCGAGGACGGGCGAACCTACATTCGCGTGCACCTTGGGGAGATCAACGTCTTTTGCACAGCGCTCCTGGCAACCTTCAATTCCGCACCGGGCAAAGTGTTTACGTTCGCTCCCGTCGATACCCCGGCAGAGCGATTGTTGGAATTTGAGCACGGCGGACTGCTGCCTGAGAACTTGTCGGGTGCCGGTGCCGTCACTTTGCCCGATGGCAGCACGCTGGTTCCGGTCGTCTCGCTGATCGATGAACAGACCAAGCTTATCAAGGAAACGATGGAAGGCGCGCGCGCGGCCTTTTGCATCGTGGACGACTTCAATCCCCGTTGGAGCGATCAAGCTCCGTACCTCGGGTCGAACGCCTTTGGCGTTGGCGAAGAGGTCTACCACCTGCTGACTAACGACCATGCCGAAGATGATTTCCGCGCCGCCGTGTCTAACGGCAACACGATCTGGCATGGCGTCGCCGCTGTGTGTCGTATTGCGCCGAAGCTGAGTGACGCCCGAGAATCGACGCCTTCCGACCTTCAGGAAAGCGCGGCGTCCGCGCTGCTGATCACTTGCACTGCCTACGATGGCGAGGGCTTCGTTGTATGGCAGCGGACAACCGCTTAGGGCCAGGGACGCTCAAGCCGCCATTTTCTTACGAATGGCTGATCCGATCCAATCCCGTCGCCGGTAATGCTGCGTACACTTCGGCACGCCATCGCCGGAGACCGTCAGTCGCGAGAAGCTCTTTAGGCTCCAGACGGCGCACCAGATGCCACTTACGAGTATCAGGTTCATCAATTGACAACCGATCCGCGACTTCGCGCGGTCGCGCCCGAAGCGCGGGCCACGGGCCGGCGCCGCTTCAGCCGATGATCGCCCGCGCAAGCGAAAGGCCCGACGCCCACGCCGCGTCGACCCGCGCTCCCACCAGCCAATCACCGCACAATCCCAGCCTCTGCCCCGGGTCCCAATAATGGGGTCCAGGCGCAGGCGCATCGACCAATGCGTAACGCCAACGATGCGCGCTTTGATAGAGTGACGCGAGTGGCTGGCCCAAACGCTTGGCAAGGCGCGCGCCGAGCTCAGCTATGACCGTTGCGCCATCGGCTTCAAGCCGCGCCGCCGACCAATCAGCGCGGGCATGAACCACAATACAATCATCGACGTCAGATGATTTGGTTTGCTGTCGCTCTGCACGGCTCGCGATCCAGGCTAAGGCTTCATCGTCATCGACCGGTCCAGACGCCAATCCTCTCGTCGTAGATCTCGGCAACACAAAGAGCCCAGCCCAGCACGGGCGCATGATCGCTTGATCGGCCACTGACGCCGCTGCCGGCGACACGGCGCGCAGCAACTCCGCCGCCTGTGGCGCCGGCGCGCTCACAATCACCGTTCCGAGCGGCTCACTCCAGGCCCGCGCACTGCCCTCCTCAATCAAGAGCCGCCAGCTTTGCGCTCCACCTGCAAGGGCGACCACGCGCGCCTGTGTCCTCACGTGCAGACCATCGGCCATTGCCCGCGCGATCGCACTCATCGACGGCGCTCCTATGAAAGCTGGATCGTCAGCGCTCTGAAGCCCGCGGCGCTGCCAACGAAGCGCTGTCCCCGACGCAACAAGACCTTCCAGCAGCGCCCGCAACTGGGGGTCGCGGGCGCGAATGAACTGTGCGCCGTGGTCGAACAACCATTGCTTTTGCACATCGCCGTCATCAGTCGCGGCAACACGGCGCGTCGCCAAGCGTCCGCCCGGAGATCTGCCTTTGTCGAATAACCGTACCTCAAACTGAGCCTGCTTAAGGTTTCTAGCCGCGGCCAACCCGGCCACACCCGCACCAATGATGGCGATTTTCCGATGCATGCATCTCGGTACGAACTAAAGACAGAGTTGGACCCCCGCCCTGGTCAAACCACGGTCTGGTATGATGGTTCGTGTCCGCTTTGCCGGCGCGAAATCGCCCTCTTGCGCCGCCTCAACACCGAAGACGAAGTACGCTTCTGCAACCTTGATGAGGCGCTTGATAGTACGCTGCCGGCGCCGCGTGCGCACTTGCTCGCGCGCTTTCACGTGCAGGGACCCGATGCGAAGCTGATCGCGGGCGCTGCCGGCTTCGTTGAGATGTGGCGCGCGCTTCCCTTACTTCGCCCGCTCGCCGCTGTCGCCGGAAACCGATTTCTACTCGCGCTTCTTGAGCGGTTCTATCTCGTCTTCCTGAGCTTGCGTCCTCTGCTGCAGCGGCTGATGTTTTGGCTTGAGTCGCGCCACTCCAAAGCGCCCGCCGCCGCGCGCCGCCAAAGCGCGCCATGACAGCGACACGCACTCTCGCCCACGGGCTCGGCGTACTCGGTCTGATACCCTTCGTCGCCCTGGCCGTATTGATCGCCGCAGCGCCAACAGAGACGCCATTGTTGTCGCGTGCGCTGCTCTATTATGGCGCCACCATCCTCGCGTTCCTGGGCGGCGTCTATTGGGGTTTGGCGCTACGGGCAGACGAAAGCGTCTACCCGGCATTCTTGGCGCTGGCCGTCGTCCCGCAACTCATTGGCTTCGGCGCACTGCTCCTGCCGACGCCGTGGGCGCATGTGCTTTTGGCGGCAGCTCTAGTCGGCGTGCTCGTGATCGATGTCGCCTACTGGCGAACGAGCCTTATGCCGCGCTGGCTTTTGTCTTTGCGGGTCATGCTCTCGCTTGTGGCCGCGATCTCAATGTTTGTGGCTGCAGCGGCTTTGAGAGTCCCGAATTAGCGCCAACCGCCCAACCTTCGCGCCAGCCGCAGGCACGTCTCAACAGTCGAGTCAGACTTAGGTTTCCGTGCGTGTGACGATGGCGCCGCTTGCCGCCAACTCGTCCAATAGCGCGAGCGTCGCTCGTCCTGGCGAGTGCGACGGCGCCAGTTTCGCGCGCGTGAAATACTTCAGCAACAAGCCAGGATTGACTTTAGCCAAATCAACCTGCCCCATTGACCAGGCGCTAAACTTTCGCTCACTGATCTCCTCGAACGACAGCAAGCGCACATGCTTATGCCGGTCGTCGCGCACGATGGCGTTATAGAGTTCACACACTTCGTCTCGTCCGCCCTCGAGCAGTTGAATGAAGTCTTCGCCGGACACGCACAACATACCGGTGACGCCGCTCGCTGGGTTATGGCGGCGCGATTGAGCGAGAATGTCGTCGAGCATACTCTCGCGTTTGGCGTCTACAGCTTGGCTACAATAGAGCAATCGTACCAACATCGATGTTCAATCCTTCAAACTAATCAAAGAGAGGAACTCGCGCCGAAGCGTCGGGTCCTTTAAAAATACGCCGCGCATGACGCTATTGATCATCTTGGTCTCATTATCTTTAACCCCGCGCCAATGCATGCAATAATGGTCAGCTTGCATGACGACGGCCAAACCGTCAGGGCGGACCTTGTCGTTCAACAATTCCGCAAGCTGAGCGATCGCCTCTTCCTGGATCTGCGGGCGCGACATCACCCAATCGGTAAGCCGCGCGTATTTCGACAGTCCGATCAAATTGGAATGTTGGTTCGGCATGACGCCAATCCAGACCCGGCCCATGATCGGGCAGAAATGGTGCGAACACGCACTGCGTATCGTGATCGGTCCGACAATCATGAGCTCGTTTAGAGCTTCGACGTTGGGAAATTCGGTTACCTCAGGCGCTGGTGCGTAGCGGCCCTTGAACACTTCCCTCAAATACATTTTCGCCACGCGACGTGCGGTCTCGTGCGTGTTGTGGTCACTGTCCGTGTCGATGACGAGGCTCGTCAAGAGCGACTTGAACTTGTCTTCGACTTCGGCCTGCAGCGCGTCCAACTCACCAGGTTCGACCAGATCGGCAATGCTGTCATTGGCATGGAAGCGACGCTTGGCGCTGACCAAGCGATGTCGAATACGTTCGGATACGGGTCCTGTTTCCGCAGGCTTGCCGCTCGGGGCTTTACTCATCTGCCGACTTGGCCTCCACAGGTTCGCCCGAAGGTTTGATCACGCTTCCGCGCCGTGTCCGACTTCTCACTAACACTTAACTCGACCATTCGGGGCCACATCTCAAACACGTCAACTCCAAGCAGCGCGTTGATGCAGCCCTTTGCTGGAAATGGCTTGGGTTTTCGCAGCACATTACAGAGACGCGTCACAACGTGGAGACCCCGACCGAGGGGGGAGTGCCGGGGTCTCCTGGGCGGCGCTCGCTGGGCATGCGAAATTACGGTCGAGGCTGCAGCGAAGATCATCAATATCGAAACCAAACTGTGCCGGACCGCTGTTGGCGGCGGCGTGGGTCGCGCTCATTGCGCCGGAGCTTCGCCAATGGCGCGCGCGCAGGCGGCAGCCATTCAATTCACACAGCAAAGCGCTACCCCGCATGAGCGGGGTAGCGCGCTGACAAGTTCGCTATGTCAACTTAGCCCTGGGCGGGCATCAACACAGTGTCGATCACGTGGATGACGCCGTTTGACTGCATCAGGTCGGCGGTGCTGACCGTAGAACGACCACCAGCCGCATCGGTGATGATGACATTGGCGCCCGAGAGTGAGGCGGTAAGCGCTTGGCCTTGAACCGTCGTCAGCGTCGCAGTGCCACCGCCGGCATTGATCTGGGAGATGAGATCAGCTGCGCTCAAGCGACCAGCCACAACGTGATAGGTAAGAATTGAGCTGCTGCCGGTCTCGTGGACGCCTTCCTAAGCTAACGCCTCCTGTTCTTCGAATGCAATCGGGCTGAGATAGCCGATCGTCGAATGGCGTCGCCGTGGATTGTAGAAGCACTCGATATAATCGAACACATCGGCTTTGGCATCGTCGCGTGTCCGGTACGTCTTGCGCGCCGTCCGTTCGGTCTTGAGCGACGAGAAGAAGCTCTCCATCGCAGCGTTGTCCCAGCAATTGCCGGCGCGGCTCATCGAGCAGGCGACGCCATGCTCAGCCATCAGCCGCTGGAATTGCTCGCTGGTGTATTGCGATCCGCGATCGGAGTGATGCATTAGCGCGTTCGGTTTGCCACGCCGCCACAGCGCCATCGTCAGCGCCTCGGCGACCAGATCGGCAGTCATCGAAGCTTGCATCGACCAGCCGACGACGCGGCGCGAATAGAGATCGATCACGACCGCCACGTAGAGCCAACCTTCGGCGGTCCAGATGTAGGTGAAGTCGGCGGCCCATTTCTGATTGGGCGCGGTTGCTCCGAAACGGCGATCGAGGATGTTGGGCGCCAACGCGCCGATCATCCGCTCGCCCGTGTCGGACGGCAGCCGTCGGCGGCGCGGGCGGGCGCGAAGCGCCTGAGATCGCATCAAACGCTCAATCCGATGCAGACCGCACGAAAAGCCCTCGGCCAGAACATCGCGCCAGACACGACGGGCGCCGTAGGTGCGGTCGCTCTGCATGAAGCTCGCACGCACCGTCGCGCCGATTACTTCGTCGCTTCTGGCGCGATGGCTCGACGCTCGCGTCAACCACGCGAAGAAGCCGCTCCGCGACACACCGAGCGCGTCGCACATCCAAGCCACGGGCCAAATGCCCCGGTGCTTCGCAATGAAACCAAACATCACGCATGGTCCTTCGCGAAGTAGGCCGCGGCTTTTTTTAGAATGTCGCGTTCGGCTTTGAGCTTGATCACTTCACGGCGCAGCCGCTCGATCTCAGCTTGCTCGGGCTTCATCTGCCCCTGACCAGGAAACGCCTGTTTCGGGTCGGCCTCGAACTCCCTGGCCCACTGGCGCAGCAAATTCTCATGAACGTCCAAATCGCGAGATGCCTGTGCGACCGACACGCCTCGGTCTCTGATCAGTCGCACCGCTTCAAGCTTAAATTCCCGGGAATGTATCCGCCGCTTCTTCTGGGCCATGGCCCACCTCCGATCTCACTAAAACACCTTAACTCGGTGTCCGTGAAACCGGCAGCAGCTCAAATGCCTGCAAGCGTCGCCTGATTGGCTGGCTGCGTCAGCGTCGCAACCGTGCCTTCCGGCAACTTCGCGAACGCTGCGTCCGTCGGCGCAAACACCGTGAACGGCCCCGCACTCGACAAAGTGTCGACTAGGCCAGCCGCCTGGACCGCCGCCACCAAAGTGGTGAAATTTCCAGATGCAACCGCAGCTTCGACGATGTTGGTCTGGGTCGCTGCTTCAGGCACAGCACTTTCAAGGGCGGCTGTTTCGCTGGTCTCCGCCGGTGCGCACGCTACAAGCGACATTGACGTTGCGGCCAGAACGATCATCAGATTTCGGATCATAGTACTCTCCCTGTTGATTGAGCCGAAGTTACGGCCTCGTCGCTGAACTGAATCACCGCAGCGCCGTGCATCGCGCCTATGCTGTTTTGTCCGTCTGTTGACGTTGACCATGTTCTGTCTTTGAGGTTCGACCGCGCGCTCACCAAGAGCGAGCGTGTCAAGGGGCCAATGTGATCAGCGCCCAGCGCACACACTCACGCTTCCTTTTCATCGGCTTCTGGAAATCACCGCATGGTGCGCTTCAAGATTCTTAGACATGGTGTCGTGAACTGTGTGTTGGCTTTAAGTGAAACACTCACTCGTGCTCGCCATCACGGCGACGACCCGAAGAAGATCCAAACACTCCGGGAGTGACTGTCGCTGCGGTGTAAGTGGCAACCGTGATCGCTGCCGCGCCGATCAAGACGATGTGTCCAACAATGCTTGCCGCCACCACCGTGTAGCTTCCAAGCGCCACGCACGAGGCAACGGCCCACATCAACCCAAGCGCCTGAAGGACATAGTGTCTCGTCGAGATATCGGGGATGTGGCGGAGTGGACTCGCTTCAGCGTTAAAGATGTAGTTCCAGGCAAACACGATCAATCGTCTCATATGCATATGCGCATGACGTTGCGCCCCAATCTCTGACTGCGTGACCACATCGATCACAACTCGTTGGTTACGGTGCAAGCGACAGAAACCTACGCTCGATGTTACGGCTACGGGTCACCGTCGGATCAGAAGCGGCGCGGCCGGATGATTAGGCGCCGAAGTAGTTTCTTCGCTTTGCCTCGGCGCACGCACCCGATGGCCTAAGCGCTGATCCGTGGCGCGCTATTCCACGTAACAACCAACGTCGCAGCCCTGCCCTTGGGTTGGCAACCATCAGGAGCCCCTGGCGCTGCCCTTCCCACCACTCGCCAGGGTCTCCGCTTTTCAAAGAGTGAAATCGACTTCATGACGACAGTGCTGATAATGGGCGCCAGCAGCGGGATTGGGCTTGCGACAACCAGCTTGGCGCTCCAGCGCGGGCACTCGGTTGTCGCCTTTGCGAGATCAGCCGGTAGAATTCAAGCTCAGCACGACAAGCTCAGAACATTCGTGGGTGACGCGCGCAAGTCAGATGACGTGCGGCGCGCCATCAGCGGCGCTGACGTCGTCGTCCAAGCGCTCGGCGTTCCAGCAAACGCGCGCATGCTGACGGGTCCGATCGACTTGTTTTCGGCAGCTACCGCGACACTCCTACCGTTGATGAAAGAAGCAGGCGTTCGTCGATTATTAAGCGTGACGGGTTTTGGCGCCGGGGAAAGCAGATCTGCGATTAATTCACTGCAACGGCTCGGATTCGATCTGGTTTTTGGCCGCGCCTATGCCGACAAAGATATCCAGGAACAGTGGATCATCCAGAGCGGCCTCGACTGGACCATCGTTCGGCCGGGCGTCCTCACCAATGGTCGCGGGACGGGACGTTATCGAATCTTGACGCGACCACAGGATTGGAGAAACGGCCTTATCTCACGCTTGGATGTTTCGGACTTCATAGTCAGGCAGCTGACTGAAGACGCATATCTCCACCAAGCGCCTGTTCTTGTGAATTAGGAACAGGAATGAGTTCCGTTTCAGCCACAGCTAACGACGGGCCGGCGAACGGAACGGATCGATGACAAACCTCACAAGCCTGCCTGACGACTACCGCGCCTGGGTATTCGGCGCAGGCGGCGGGATCGGATCAGCGCTCGTCCGCCATTTGAGCGATGACCCGCGCTGCGCTGCAGTTTATGCCGGTGCGCGCGCGCCACTTGCCGGCGAAGGGAAGGTCACCCCCTTCACATTCGCGCTCGAAGACGAAGCCAGCATCGCGGCGTCGGTAGAAGCCGCGCTTGGCGCAGGCACGCCAGATCTTGTCTTGGTCACAACTGGCCTCCTTCACGCGCCGGATATGCCGCCGGAGAAAACGATGCGGTCCTTGAGCGGCGACATTCTGGCGCGCTCTTACGCCGTGAACGCGATCGGTCCAGCCCTCATCGCCAAGCATGTGTTGCCGCTTCTGCCGCGGGATCGGAAATCAGTGTTCGCCGCATTGTCGGCCCGCGTGAGTTCCTTGAGCGACAACCGCTCTGGCGGCTGGCACGCCTATCGCGCCTCGAAAGCCGCGCTCAATATGCTGATCCGCAACTGCGCGATCGAGCTAGCGGTCCGCAACAAGCAAGCCGTTTGCGTCACGCTGCATCCGGGCACGGTGGATACAGTGATGTCAGCCCCGTTTAAGGTTGGCGTGGCGCCGGAAAAACTGTTCACCCCGGCGCAAGCCGCCGCATATCTTCTGAAGGTGATTGACGGGTTGACGCCGTCACAATCGGGTTCGCTGATCGCATGGGATGGGCAGAACATTCCATTCTGAGATTTCACGCCAACGGCCCGGCATGTGTCCGAACAATTCCTCACGCGCTCCAAATCTCGCGACGATTTCTTGCGCCAGGTGAAGGCGCGCGCACACGCCGCACAGGTCTTTTTCGGAAGCCCCCTCTTATCGGGCTTGAACCCGTTCGCGTTCTTACGGGCCATCAGAAATCCAATTCCGTCTGCGCGGGTTGCCTTTGCGTTTTGCGCGACGCTCTATCGACAGCAGACCGACTTAGCGGCTGCGTTCCTTGAGCTGAATCGCGCGTGCGTCTTTGAAATAGACGTCGCCGCGGCGCACGCCGTGCGTCACTCCCCGCACGCGCCGCGGAGCGGCCTCATGATCGACGAGTCGCTCCGGTTAGGCTTTGCCTAACATCATCCCTTAGTTCGCCAACAAATCAAACGTCGGCGAGCGCAAACGCAACCCGCCCGATCATGCCCTGCGGCTTCAGACGACCCTCGGTGGCGAAGAGACAGATACATTCTTCATTGCCTTGGACTACCGGTTGGTGATTGAGATCGCTTTCGGCAGAGGCGAAATCACCCGCCGTGAACACGCCAAGTTCGTCGCGATATGCGCCTTTCAGAACGACACAGTATTCCGCGCCGGAGTGTTCGTGGCGCGCGGTTAGGCCACCTTTGCCAACCGACAAAACGTACACACGATTTTCGGACGCATGAGGCGTATCCACGGCCGCCACCCACACACCAGGCGCAACCCAACGTTTGGCCTCTAGCGGCAATCGCTCGAGCAACGGTCGTGCGTCCATTGCGTCGGGCTCAGACCGTGATTGATCCAGCCGCGCCAGCGTTTGCGCCAGCGCGCCCGACTCAAGTTGTGCTCGCGGCAAGTCAATAAGCGCCGCACCAGACGTCGCCTCAAACGCGCCGACACGATCGCGGCACTCGGCGCACGCCTCAATGTGCGCGCCGACCACGAGGCCGAAGCCCTGATCATGGGTTCCAGCGGCATAGGCGGCGAGAATGTCCGCCGAGGGGTGATGACGTGGCCTCACGAATATTGCTCCCAATGCGCGCGCAGCTTGATGAGCGCAAGCCGAAGCCGTGACTTCACTGTGCCGAGCGGCAAAGAAAGCCGTGTGGCAATTTCGGAATGCGGCCTGTCCTCGAAAAACGACAATCGCACCACCAGCCGCTGCTCTTCAGAAAGCACCGACAAGGCATCCGCGATGCGAGATTCGTCGACCATGCGCGCAGCAGCCGTGTCAGGGGCTTCTTCCTGGCTTTCCTCGACCGGCGGATTGACGCTTCGATAGGCAAGCTCAACTTTTTCTCGGCGCAACCGGTCGATCCAGGCGTTGCGGGCAATTACGAAGACCCATGTCGAAGGCTTCGCCCGGGTCGCGTCATAGGATGCTGCGCGACGCCAAACCGAAATCATCGCTTCCTGCGCCAAATCCTCTGCGGCGGCCCCGCCCGCTCCTAACCGCATGAGGTAGGACTTCACCTTCGGCGCGTAACGACCAAACAGCGCCGCAAACGCCACTCGGTCGCCTGCGCCAATGCGCGCGAGTAAGTCTTCATCACTGAGGTCCGCAAAGCTATCCATTGCGAGCAGCTTCTTGCGCCGTGGCGGCGCAACGACGCGCAGTCTTCTTTCGTCTAACGCAAGCACGCTCATGCATATTCATACGCAGATCCGAGCCAACCAGTTCACCTTGCCCGATTGGCGCGCCATCGTAACACATACAGAGCAAGCCGGACGCCAACCCAGCGAATACGCTAAGCAGTCGCGTCTTGTCCAATGACCTGCTGTCAGACCACGCCTGCTTCAGCGGCGTGCGGCTCACGCAAGTGTTTCAGCATGTACGGCGTATTGAGCGCGCCGAACGCCAACACGATCACCATGTTGCCGAGCTTCCAGTTGGCCCAAACTCCCTCGGCATCTTGCGCACCAAATGTCAGCCCAAACCACTCATAGACGCCCGCCGGCGCGACCGGAATTCCAGCCATCACCATGGGTGCCTCAAAGCCCGGCACAAACGTGCGCCATAAATACTCGTTCCACAGCGCCATTGCGATGAAGAAGCAGCCCCAGCGGATCGCCAGTGTGCGCCAAGCAAAGTCGGGCAGGTCAAAGACTCTTGCGAACAGCGACTTCCAGAGGTTGTCGGCTTCACGTAGATGAAAGCCCTCTCTTGCAACAGAATGCCGATCAGGCCGAAACCGCCAACAATCGCCGAAGACAGCACCATCATCTGCGAGACTGGTTCGCGGACGAGGAGTTGGCGCGCCAGGAAACCAAACATCAGCGTCAGCAGCACACCGGTCGCCCAGAAGAGCGCCGTGTCTTCGTTGATCAGTCCGCCAAACAAGTCGACGCGCCGGAAGACATTGTAGACCAGCACGAAGGCGATCACGGGCACGAAGTCGGCCCACAGTTGGTTCGCCTTGCCGGCTGCAGTCGCCAGGCCGTTTCTCGGTTTGCTGCTATCGATCATAAGCGCTCTTACGCGCACCCTAGTCGCCCGGTTTTGCGGCAGCTCCGACAAACGCCGCGGTCGATAGCAACCGGGAGAATCGCCCTTCTGAAGAGCATGCAAGTGGGCGTGTGATCTGGCGTCGCTGGAGCGGCGTATCCGTCGCATGTCACATTTGCTCAAGGTTGCCGCCGTTATCATGATTGCCGCTCTTGCTTCCGCGTGCGCCACACGCCCGCCCATCCCCACCGAAGCCGCGGACACGGCCTTCCTAGCCGAACGCGATCTTGCAGGAACAAGCGTGGGGCGCGGCGAGTTTAGAACCATCACTGGCGTTCGAAGAGGATTTACCGCTCACCTAAACGGAAGCTGGGACGGCGAGACCTTGGTCCTAGTTGAAGATTTTGAGTTCGACGACGGGGAACGTGATCACAAGACTTGGCGGCTCAGACGCATTGCACCTGGCCGCTATCTGGGAACGCGTGAAGATGTCGTCGGCGACGCCCTGGGGTACCAGGACGGCCGCGCATTCCGCTTGGAATATAACATCGTGCTGCCATCCGAGAACGGACGTGGTCGTCAAGTTCGGTTTCGCGATGTCATGGTATTGGACGGCCGCGGCGACGTGCTCAACGAAGCGACAATAGGATGGTTTGGCGTTCGTGTCGGTTCGGTGTCTTTGCGCATAAGTCCCGCCTATAACACTTTGCCAGCAGCGATGACTGAAGGCGCCGAAAGCGCAGCGACGCCATGACGCTCTTTCGCACCAGGGCTATGTTACGCAACGCTCTGGTGGTCCGCACGTTGGCAAACCTGTTGCCGCCAAGGGTTGTCGATAACGTCGTCGCGCAAAGGCTGGGCTTTCCGAAACGATAGCCGCCGAGCCTGATGAGTAGGCGCAGATAGAAGCTCGAGCAGAACGTGCGCGAACGGCAGATTTGGGCCAATCTTAGCCGCGCCGTCACATCCTTGCGAGCGGCTCGTTCAGGGCACTTCCCTGCCGTTTGATCCCAAGAGCGGCCCTCGTGCGCGTCGCCCCGGAAGCGGGCAACAGCCTCTTATTCAAAGTGCCGCTTGGCAATAGCGCTCCAAATCGCCTCGACGGCGGCCGTTCCGCCTGCAAGAAAGAACCCATGCCAGTGGTCGAGGACATCGAGTTTCTTGCCGGTGTGTTTTTGCGCGCCAAATTTCTGAGTCATGACCGGTCAAGAATAGCCGAGCCAGCGCGGGCCGCTAGTCACCGCCCTTAGCATCGCACTAGATGCGCGAACGTCCGTTGTGACGAGGTTCACCGTGAGGCTGGTGTCGGCTTTTGCCCCGTAGAAGTCCTCCAAAGTCACTTCTATTTTGCGTAGGCACTCTCGTTGGGGCCGCTCTCATCCATCAAAGCATGCACGAGTGCGCCCGCCGCCGCATGCACACGACGCCGGCTAGGATGGTCTATTGATTTCGCAGAAATTCGGACCCGATCGTGCCACCTGCTCCTGTCTATGACGACTGCCTGAAACTCGACCTCGCCGATCCGGCGGTGCGCAAGGCGTTGGACCCGCGCCGGAGCGCAGCCGGCGTGATCCGCTGGGGTTGCGCGGACTCAGACATTGCCGCCACCGGATATGACTGGCGCCATGTCGGGCGACGACTGATCCTCACTGCTGAGATCGGCGGCGTCGCAACAACCCAAACCATCCGCATAACGACAACGCGCCCGCACTTCGGCGGCGTGCGGCTGTGGTTCGTCTGCCCCGAGAGCGGGCGGCGCGCCCGCGTTCTGCTGCTGGCGCCCGACAGACGCCTATGGGCGAGCCGCGCCGCGCTGGGGCTCCCCTACGCGTCGCAGCGCATGGGCGCGCGTGAACGTCGGTTGAGGCGAATGATTGATGTCACCGAGCGCGGCCTACGGCGCAACGCAATGCGGCGCATGTTGAAGCGACGACGGTGACGTTCTCGGCGCCGCCGCGGTCTGGCGCCACTCGCGGGGTGTGAACCTCCCCTACTGTTCTAGTTCTGAGAACCTGATCCGATGGTGGGGGCGTTGTATTGAGCATAGGTCCGACTCCCCGCCGCCGGAGGGCGACGGGGGCGGACCATGCTCTTGCAATCTTCTGACCCGCTTGGAGCCGGACGCCGCAAAGAGCCCCCGACGTCCGAGCGCGGCGGCGGGATCGGTGGCTGCTTCCGAAGCTTGCGTCAGCTTCGCCGGCCGGGGCTCCACCTTACGGTCTCCCCTTCGGATCTGGCCGGTCCCCACGGTATCCGTTCGAGGTTCGCGCCCCGCCGTCTAAGTACCGACAACGCGAACTGATGGAGCTTACGCATGGGGCGGAGCGTGCTGTGTTCAGCATGGTCACCCGCAGCTGGGGGCGTCCGGCGAAGGCGCGCAAAAAGAGACTTGCGCGGCGACCGAAACCCACAGGCTGAGCTCAAATTGGAGGCCAGACTCGCCTTGCGACAATCTGTCCTTCCGCGCTCGACCGCAGCTACTCCGCGGTCCTCGAACGACCATCTGACTGTACCCGCGCTGTACCCGGGCTGCGGCTAGCCCACCCCAAAATCGGCGAAAAACTCAATAGAATCTGGTGGGCGGTGAGGGGATCGAACCCCCGACCCTCTCGGTGTAAACGAGACGCTCTACCGCTGAGCTAACCGCCCTCTTCAGCGCCTTCTGACCGCCCGCGTCATTCCGCGCAAGGGTGCCGTGAGCGCCCCGCCGCAGGAACGGCAAAATCGAGCGTCGAGTTCGTGCCGATCGGTGCCGCAGCCGCTGCACCGGACGATCTTGCGCTGCGGGGCGAACACCTTTTGCGCGATGGTGAAGAAGAGGCTGATGCCGGCGATCATCAACACCACTGAGAACAAGCGTCCCGCGGCCGTGTCGATGGTGATGTCGCCGTAACCCGTCGTCGTCAAAGACGTGACCACGTAATAGATCGCGTCGACAAAGTTGTTCAGCTTCGGATGATCGCCGAGAAACAACGCCTGTGTGATGCCGGCGGCCAGAAAGATAAACACGAACATTGTAACGATCGCGCGTGCGAGGTCCTCGACGTAAGTGTCGTCCCACTTGCCGCGGGCCAGCACGTTCCAAAAGCGCTCGCTGTGAACCACCGTCCACAAGCGCAATATCCGCAGAAAGCCCCAATTGTGCAGCACGGTCGGCAACAACAATGTCGCGAGCACCACGAGATCGACCCAGGTCGTCGGAAACTTCAGCCAGCGGCGAAGCGTGCCAAACGCGAACAACCGTGCGAACAAATCGACCGCGAGAAATACCGCGATCGCGGCGTCCACCATCCAGAACCAATATTGCTCGGCGATGAATTGGCTGCCGATGAAGAAGCCAATGATGAGCAGATCGAGCGCCAGCAGCACACCCTGAAAGCGCACAGCTGTCTGGGTGTGACCAAAGTACAGCGCCCGCACGCGCGAGCGGAGACGGTGGCCGTTCACTCCTGGTTGCTCGTCATGCCAGCAAAGAAGGCGGCCGCTTTCGGGTCTTCGCCTGTCTTCTCGATCGGAACATCGTTACAAAACTTCACCCAGGAGATCCGGCTCTCGGCCCCGTACTGCATCACGATCGGAGCGCCCTCCGGATCGTCCAGCGATCCGATTGTCACGTAGAACCGCGCCTCCGGCAAATTGTAGGTGAACGACAATGGCGTGCCGCAATCACGGCAATAGGCGCGCGTCGCCAGGTTGGAACTTTCAAACACGCCCGGTTCGCCAGCCGTCCATGCGAATGCGCTCTTCGGCGCGCCCGCCAGCGCCGCGAACAGCCCGCCTGTGGCGCGCTGACACATACGACAGTGGCAGACGTGCGAGTTCTCCGGCGCAACATAGAGCGCATAGCGCACCTTGCCGCACTGGCAGCCGCCGCTGGCGACCGGTGTTTTGACTTCACTCATGGCGCCGCTCTACCACCGCTGTTGAACCGAGCAAAGCGACGGGCCAACACGCATGACTGACACCGATCAACCAAAAGCGGCGCTCGCGGGCGTGCGCGTGCTGGACCTCTCCCGCGTGCTCGCCGGCCCGTGGGCAACGCAAATCCTCGGCGATCTCGGCGCCGACGTCATCAAGATCGAAAAGCCGGGCATGGGTGACGATACGCGCGCCTGGGGTCCGCCCTTCGTCGTCGGCGCCGACGGCGCGCAGGGCGACGCCGCCTACTACCTCGCCGCCAATCGCAATAAGCGCTCCGTCACCATCGACTTCGCGCAACCTGAAGGCGCCGCGCTCGTGCGTAAACTCGTTCCGCATTGCCAGATCGTCGTTGAGAATTTCAAAACCGGCGGCTTGAAAAAATATGGCCTCGACTACGCCAACATCGCCGCGCTCAACCCTTCGATCGTTTATTGCTCGATCACCGGCTTCGGCCAAACCGGCCCCTACGCCAAGCGGCCCGGCTACGATTACATCATCCAAGCCATGGGCGGCCTGATGAGCCTCACTGGCGAGCCCGATGGCGAGCCGATGAAAAGCGCCGTCGCCGTCGCCGATCTTTTCACCGGCATGTATGCGGTCACTGCCATTCTCGCCGCCTTGCGCCATGCCGAGCGCACCGGCGAAGGCCAACAGATCGATGCGTCGCTGTTAGACGCTCAGGTCGCGATGCTGGCCAATCTCGGTTCAGGATACCTATTGTCCCGCGAGCAGCCGAAACGTCTCGGCAACCAGCATGCTTCAATCGCGCCCTACCAAGTGCTCGCCACCGCCGACGGCCACATCATTCTCGCGGTTGGCAATGACGGCCAGTTCCGTGATTTTTGCACGACCTCGGGCGTCGCACTCGCGGACGATCCGCGCTTTGCCCACAACGAAAGCCGCGTCAAAAACCGCGAAGCCCTAACTGCAGAACTGGCGACGATCATGAAGGAGCGCACGACACCGGAGTGGGTGGCCGCGCTCGAAGCTGCACAGGTGCCCTGCGGACCTATCAATACGTTGGATCAAGTTTACGCCGATCCGCACGTCATCGCCCGCGGCGCAGTGGAACACGTCGCACGCGCGGACGGCAGCGCCTTCGACCTCGCCGCCAATCCATTGCGCATGAGCGCAACACCCCCAGCCACGCGCGCGCCGCCGCCTCTGCTGGGGCAGGACACGAGCAGCGTGCTTAAGGAACTTCTCGCGACAGGCGACGAGGAACTCGCGCGCCTGCGCAACCAAAATGTAATCTAGCAACAGCACACTCGTCTGACGCAGGGCGTGAAGGAACGGATGCCCCGCGCACATCGTTTGGCCTGCATATTTACAGGAGAACGATATGCGTCTTGCTCTTACAGCCTACGCGTCGGCCGCAGCCCTCATGCTGAGCGCGTGCACCGGCATGACACAAAGCGAACAAGGCGCGCTGAGCGGCGCAGCCATTGGCGGCGTTGCGGGCGCGTTGCTCGGCGACGATGAAGCCGCGCTCGCTGGCGCAGCCGTTGGCGGGGCCGCTGGCTGGTATCTCGGCTGCCGTTCCGAAGGCCGCTGCGGCAACGTCGACAACCGCCGCGAGCGCCGTGACGACCGCACGGGCCGCTACTACTTCTACGACCAGCAATCGGGCCGCTATTTCTACGAGAACGGCGAACCGTACCCGTAACAAGCGCCAACCGCTCATAGAAAACGCCGCGCCTCCATCGGAGACGCGGCGTTTTTGCTAGATGGTCGGGGCAGAGGGATTCGAACTCTCGACATCCAGCTCCCAAAGCTGGCGCTCTACCAGGCTGAGCTATACCCCGGTTGGCCGCCCTGTTGCCACGCGCGGACGCGGGCCGCAACGGCGCTAGCTGGGGAAGATGCGATGCCGCACCCGATCCCCCGGCTGGATGCCGAGGGCTTCAGCACGCCCAGCTCGAATTTCGAGGACGCCGCGGGTGACGCCCGTGGCGGGAACCGCGTCGTCTGAAAAGGGGGTGGTGTGATCAGCGATATTCAGGATGCGGCCATCGACGCCGATGAAAATGATGTCGAGAGACAAAGGCGTGTTGCGCATCCAGAAGCTGGCGCGCTCTGGCGCCTGAAAGTGAAACAGCATGCCACGATCGTCTGGGAGGCTTTGGCGATACATGAGGCCATGATTGCGCTCGGCTTCATCGTCAGCGATTTCGACATTCAGCCGAACGGGGCCGCGCGACGTCTCGATCGTCAACTGCTCGGTTTGCGCGTTCGGGCCAACGCTTTCGCCGCTTCTCGTCTCGGTCGCTTGCTGCGCACAGGCGCCGACAAGCAAAACCAAACTCGCAGCGGCGGCGCGGACGGCGTGAATCCAAGACATGGCGATCCCCTGTTGGGGTGTATCTATCACGACAGAACGGGCGGGAAAGTGGCAGGCCCTAGGGGAGTCGAACCCCTCTTTTCAGGTTGAAAACCTGACGTCCTAACCGATAGACGAAGGGCCCACGTGCTCGCCAAGGTCACCCCAGGCGCGCGGGAACGCCGGCATATAAAGGGGCTCGCCCGGGCTGGCAAGGCGGCTTCCACGCCCTTTACCACCTTCTCTGGCCGGGCCGTCGTCTCAACCCGCCGCGGCCAGATCAACGATCTCGACCTCGGCCCTGACGTTGCCGTTCCACTCGTTGCGCTTGAGGCGCACTGCGGCGTGATAAGTGGCGTCACGCTTCATGAGCGCTTCGCCGAGCGGGCTTTTCATGGCGCGGAAGGCGATGCCGCTGATACGCGCCCCGCGTGCGTCTTCGAGCGTGAAGCGCACGTGCTCCTCCTTCACCAGCTTCGCGAAGCAAACGCGCACGTCCGGCAATGCGAACACCGGCTCCGGGTGTCCCTGCCCGAACGGCCCAATCCGCTCTAACGCGTCGAGCAGCGACAAATCCATCGCGCCGATGGCGCCCGCCGCATCCACCGAGAGCGCCCGCGCCTCGCCGGCGGCCGCCGCCATTTCACCTGCGAGACGATCCGACAGAAAATCCTTCAGCGCCTCGACCTTGTCCCACTCGACCGTGAGCCCCGCCGCCATGGCGTGGCCGCCGCCATTGATCAGCAGCCTGGCCTCCTTCGCCGCCGCCACTGCCGCGCCAAGATTGACGCCCGGCGTGGAGCGCCCCGAGCCCTTGGCCGGTTCGTGCTCGCTCACGCCGCCGAGCACGATGGTCGGCTTCATCAACCGATCCTTCAGCCGCCCCGCCGCGATGCCGATGACGCCCGGATGCCAGCGATGCGAGCCGACGATGACGACCGCGTGCTTCTCCGCCTCGGCCAGCGCCGCCGTCTCCGCTTCCGCCAGCATCTCGGCTTCGCGCTGACGGCGCTCCTGGTTCAACGCTTCCAACGTCGCCGCCAGTTCGCGCGCCTCTTCCGGATCTTCGGTAGAGAGTAGCCGTGTCGCCAACGATGCATCGCCGACGCGGCCGCCCGCGTTGATCCGCGGGCCAAGGATGAAGCCGAAATCGTAGACCGTCGCCTGGCCCTTCCGTCCCGCATTTTCGGCCAGCGCCGCCATGCCGATATTCTTGCCGTTGCGGAGAATCTTCAGCCCTTGCGCGACGATGGCGCGGTTGAAGCCGGTCAGCGGCGCGACATCGCACACCGTGCCGATCGCGGCGAGATCGAGCAGTTGCATCAAGTCCGGCAGGTTGTTGGCGCCGATCGAGCCGCGCTTGCGCGCTTCACGATTCACCGCCGCCAACGTCACCAGCACAACGCCTGCCGCGGTCAGATCACCCTGCCCGGATGTGCAATCGATGCGGTTCGGGTTGACGACAGCCCGCGCCTTCGGCGGCGGCCCTGACATCAAGTGATGATCAAGCACGACGACATCGAGGCCAAGTTCAGCTGCAGCGTTCAACGGGCCTTCTGCGGCCGCGCCGCAATCGACCGTTATGACCAGTTCGACGCCGTCGGCCTTCAAGCGCTCGAACGCCAGCGCCGAGGGGCCGTAGCCTTCCTTCATGCGGTCAGGCACATAAATCTTAAGCTGGCGCCCACGCGCCCGGAAATAGCGCACCAATTGCGCGCCCGATGAGCCGCCATCGACATCATAATCCGCCAGCACCGCCGATGGGCGCCCGGACACGATCGCATCTTCAATCACGCGCGCCGCTTCATCCATGTCGCGGAAGCTGGAGGGATCGGGAAACAGCGCCTTCAAAGTCGGATCGAGAAACGTCTCGGCGTTCTCGAGCCCAACGCCGCGCGCCGCCAGCAAGCGCGCTGCCACCTCCGGCAGCGAGAACCGCCGACGCAAAGCTTCCACCAAGCCGATGTCCGCATCGCGCGTGCGCCACCGACGGCCGGTGAGCGAGCGCTCGACGCCAAGAAAAGCGCCGCCTGTCTGCAGCTTCAGAGCCGCGCTCATGATTTGGTGACCGAATCGCTGGGCGTCATGCGCCAGCATCGCACGGTTTTGGCGGTCGGCTCAGAGGGGTCGGCGGGTCCGCAGCTCGCAGACGCTGCGGGTGGCCGAGTTCATCACCAGAGCATGGGTGTGGACAACGCCCCGCTCCTGGCGGACGCCGTCAAGCAGCGCGCCCGAGGTGACGCCCGCAGCGATAAAAATAGCGTCATCGGAGACCAATTCATCCAACGAATAGCGGCGCTTCAGATCGCCCAGCCCGGCCGCCTCGGCCCGCGCCCGCTCCTCATCGTTGCGGATCACCAGCCGACCCTGAAACTGTCCGCCGACGCACTTCAGCGCCGCCGCCGCCAGCACGCCTTCCGGCGCGCCGCCGCTGCCCAGATACATATCGATCCGGGCTTCCGGCTTGGTGCACTGGATGACGCCGGCGATGTCGCCATCGCCGATCAGATGCACGCGCGCGCCGACCGCGCGCAGGGCTTCGATGATGGCGCCGTGGCGCGGGCGATCGAGTACGCAGACGCCTATCTCCTCGGGCTTCACACCTTTCGCCTTCGCCAACGCTTTCACATTGTCCTCGACGCTCCGGTCGAGATCGACGACGCCCGCGTCATAGCCCGGCCCAATCGCCAACTTCTCCATGTAAACATCCGGCGCGTGCAACAGCCCGCCGCGCGGCGCAATCGCCAGCACCGAGAGCGCATTAGGCTTTGCCTTAGCCGTCAGCGTCGTGCCTTCAAGCGGATCGAGCGCGATGTCGAGTTCGGGGCCTTTGCCAGTCCCGACCTCTTCGCCGATATAGAGCATCGGCGCGTCATCACGCTCGCCCTCGCCGATGACGACGCGGCCTTTGATCGCCATCGCATTGAGGGCAGCACGCATCGCGTCCACCGCCGCTTGATCAGCGGCGCGCTCGTCGCCGCGGCCTATGAGCTTGGCCGCAGCAATCGCCGCCGCCAGCGGCGCGCGCGCCAGCATCAGGGCCAGTTCATCGGTGATGATGCTGCTCATGCCTAGCCCCACCGCAAACCGGATTGCTCCACCGGCATCACGTACGCCGGTTCAGTCGTGACTTCGAGCGCAGCGATAGCGGCGATCGCCGCTTCGATAGCGGCGCGCGCGCATGTTTGCGTCGTCAGCACGATCGGCACCGCCGGCTCATCCTGCACCGGCATCTGCAGGAAGCTCTCGATCGAGATGTTCTCGTGCGCCAACCGATCCGAGATCGCTGCGACCACGCCGGGGCGATCTTTCACCAACAGGCGCAAAAAATAGCGGCCACGCTCCGCCGGGGTTGCGCGCGGCGCGGACGCGAGCTGCGTCAGCGGGCGGCCAAACGCAGGGCCGGCGCGACCTTCGGCCAGATCAATCAAATCGGACGCCACCGAAGCGGCCGTGGGCCCCTCGCCGGCGCCACGGCCGATGAAGGTCAGCTGGCCCGATGGCTCAGCATCCACCACCAGAGCATTGAGCGAGCCGCCGACGTTCGCGAGCGGATGATTGTACGCCAGCAGCGCCGGCCGCACGTGCATCTCGACGCCGCGATCAACCAACGACGCTTTGGCGATGAGCTTGATCCGATAGCCGAGCTTTGCCGCAAGCCGAATATCGGTGAGCGAGACCCGCTCGATGCCTTCGACTCGCACATGCTCGAAATCCGGCCGCGTGCCGAACGCAATGGCCGCCAGGATGGTGAGCTTGTGCGCCGCATCGAAGCCGCCGACATCCATGGTCGGATCGGCTTCGGCGTAGCCGAGGCGCTGCGCATCGGCGAGCACATCGGCGAAGGAACGACCCGACGCCTCCATCTCGGTCAGAATATAATTGCAGGTGCCGTTCAGAATGCCGGCGACAGCGCTGGCGCGGCTGCCGGCGGCACTCTCCTTCAACGCTTTCACCATCGGGACGCCGCCGCCGACGGCGGCTTCGAAAAGGAGCTTCGCGCCACTGGCCTCCGACGCTTCCGCCAACGCCACACCATGCACCGCAACCAGCGCTTTATTGGCCGTCACCACATGCGCGCCGCGCCCAAGGGCCGTCTCCACCGCGCGCTTAGCAGGGCCGTCGCTGCCGCCGATCAGTTCGACCAGCACGTCGATATTTCCCTGCCCGGCGAGTTCCACAGGATCGTCGAACCAGCGATATGCGCCGATATCGGCGCCGCGCGCGCGGCTTTTGTTGCGCGCCGAGACGGCGACAAGTTCAAGCTTCTCGTTCACGCGCGAACTCGGATCGGCGAACAGCTTCAACAGGCCGCCGCCCACGGTGCCCAGCCCTGCTATGCCGACGCGGAGTTTGCTCATTCGCCCTGCTCCGCCGCCGCTGCGTTTGAGGCAAGGAAGCGCTTCAGATTACGCGCCGCTTGGCGAATGCGCTGCTCGTTTTCGACCAAAGCGATGCGGACGAACCCGTCCCCGTATTCGCCAAAACCCGCCCCCGGCGCGACGGCGATTTCAGCGCCTTCCATCAGCCGCTTGGAAAACTCGACGGACCCCAGATGCGCGAAGCGCTCCGGCAGCGGCGCCCACACAAACATCGACGCGCTCGGCTTCGGCAAATTCCAGCCCGCCTTGGCGAAACTCTCGATCAGCACATCGCGGCGCTGGCGATACGTTTCCCGCATCTCAGCGACGCAATCCTGTGGGCCGTTTAGCGCCGCAGCAGCCGCCACTTGCACCGGCGTATACGCACCGTAATCCAGATACGACTTCACCCGCGCCAAGGCGGCGATCAGCCGCTCATTACCCAACGCAAAGCCAACACGGAAACCCGCCATCGAATAGGTCTTCGACAGAGTATTCACCTCTACGGCCACGTCCGTGGCGCCATCCACCTGCAGAACCGATGGCGGTGGATCGCCCTCGAAGTAGATTTCCGAATAGGCCATATCCGACAGCACGAACATGTCGTGCTTCTTCGCGAACGCGACGGCGTCCTTGTAAAATTCGAGATCGACCGTCTGAGCCGTGGGATTGGCGGGATAGCAGGTCACCATCGCTATCGGCGGCGGCACCGAGTGGCGTACCGCGCGGCCGATGCCGGAGAGATACTGCTCCGGCGAATGCGCCTCGATGTGACGGATGACGCCGCCGGCCATGATGAACCCGAACGCGTGGATAGGGTAAGAGGGGTTCGGCGTGATGATGACATCGCCCGGCGCCGTGATCGCCTGCGCCAAATTGGCGAAGCCTTCCTTCGAACCAAGCGTAGAGACGATCTGCGTATCAGGATTCAGCTTCACGCTGAAGCGGCGGTCATAATAGCCGGCCATGGCGCGGCGTAATCCGGGAATGCCGCGCGAGGCCGAGTAGCGGTTGGTGCGGGGCTTTCGCGTCGTCTCGCACAATTTGTCGACGATGTGCTGGGGCACCGGCAGGTCCGGATTGCCCATGCCGAAATCAATAATGTCCACGCCCTTGGCGCGCAGCCGGGCCTTCAGCTTATTGACCTCCTCGAACACGTAGGGAGGCAGGCGCCTAATTTTGTGAAAGTCGCTCATGGCGGACCGCTCGTCCGCGTCAGTTCGGTTCGTGGGACTGACGCGTCTCTTCAAGGTCCTGGCGCGCTTCTTCGAGGAACTCGGCCGGGCTTTCTGTGGCGCTGGCGGGCTGGCCGCGCGGGTGCGCCTTTACCGCCTGGCCGGCGCGGACCACATCGCTCTCGACCGCCGCCCAATAGGCCGCGTCAGTGTTGGCCGAAGTGCCGGTGGGGACGTCGCGGAGGCTGGGATAGCCAGAATCGTTCTCGGCGCTGCGCGCGGCGAACCATTCCGGCGCGTTGCGGGCGCTGGCGCAGCCAGCCAAGCCAAATCCGAGGACCGCCGCAACGATAGCCAAGCGCATAAACGTCTTCCTGAGCGCGATTCCCGCCTCAGAGCCGTCCTATACCAGAGCCGGCCTTTGCGCCACCACGCGAAGCGGCATTACACTCGCGGCAATAGGGAGCAAACAATGACGGACGGCGTCGAGCCCACCGCGAAACCACCCCGCCCGATAGCAGAGGGGACCGCGCCGAAGCGCAAACGCAAGCGCGCCGCCGCGCCCAAGCCGGCCGAGCCGCCCCCGTCGGCGCCTGCGCCGCAAGCCGCTCCTAAGCCGCCTGCCGAGGCGCCGCAGCCGCTCAATGAGATCGTCATGGCGCAAACCGCCGACAGCCTCGCGGCGCTCTCTGCCAACCTGACGCAGGCGATGACGCGCGCCAATCAGGTGTTCTCCACCGCCTTCATCGATCAAGCCAAAAGCAGCAACTGGCAGCAGCCCGATCCGCTCGGCATGCAATCGGCGCTGAACGACGTCTGGTCGCATCTGGCGCAACAACCCGAGACTTTGCGCGATGCGCACGCACAGCTCTGGCAGCGTTACGCCGATATCTGGCAGCGCCACGCCGGCTACATGCTGACCGGCAACAAGCCCGAAGAGGGTCCGATCCGCGACAAACGCTTCCGCGATCCGGAATGGCGCTCCAACCCCGCCTTCTCGATGCTGCGCGAATCCTACGTCGCCACCTCCGACTTTATCACCGATTTGATCTCAAAAGCTGAAGGCATCGATGACGCGACCAAGCGCAAGGCCGCCTTCTTTATCAAGCAAGCCGTCGATGCGGCCTCACCGTCGAACTTCCTAATGACCAATCCCGCCGCACTGCGCGCGCTGTTCGAAACCGGCGGCGAGAGCCTGGTGAAGGGCGTCGAAAACTTGGCCGCGGACCTCAAGCGCGGGCACGGCATGTTGGCCGTGTCACAGACCGATCTCGCCGCTTTCAAGGTCGGCGAGAACGTCGCAACCACGCCCGGCAAGGTCGTCTTCCGCAACCGCGTGTTCGAACTCCTGCAATACAACCCCACCACCGAAACCGTGCACGACGTCCCGCTGCTGATTTTTCCTCCGTGGATCAACAAATTCTACATTCTCGACCTGCAGCCCAAGAACTCGATGATCAAGTGGCTGACCGATCAGGGCCACACCGTCTTCCTCGTTTCCTGGGTGAACCCCGATGAGGACATGGGGGAAGTGACGTTTGAAGATTACATGCGCGAGGGCATCTACGACGCCGTCGATGCGGTGACGAAAGCGGCCAAAGTTGATCGCCTCAACACCGTCGGCTATTGCGTCGGCGGCACGTTGCTGGCGGCGACGCTCGCGCACATGGCCAAGAAGAACGACACTCGCATCCAGACCGCCACCTTCTTCGCCAGCCAAGCCGATTTCAAATGCGCCGGCGATCTCCTCGTCTTCTCCGACGAGCAAGGCATTCAATTCCTCGAAGACAAGATGGACCAGCACGGCGGGGTGCTCGACGCGCAGGTGATGGCCGACACCTTCAACTCGCTGCGCTCGAACGACCTCATCTGGAATTACGTCGTCGACAATTACTACATCGGCAAACATCCCCCGCCGTTCGATCTACTCTACTGGAACGCCGATCAAACCCGCATGCCAAAGGCGCTGCACCTTTTCTATCTGCGCAAGTTCTATCGCGACAACGCGCTGACCGAAGGCAAGCTCGAAGTGCTCGGCGAAAAGCTTTCGCTGAAGGACGTGAAGATCCCGATTTTCATGCAGAGCTCGAAGGAAGATCACATCGCGCCAGCGCCGAGCGTTTATCGCAGCGCGCTCTCGTTCGGCGGCCCGGTCGAGTACATCATCGCCGGCTCAGGCCACATCGCCGGCGTCATCAATCACCCTAGCGCCAACAAGTATCAGTATTGGACCAACCCCAATCTCAAAGGCGCACTTGAGGATTGGCAGGCGTTCTCGGTCGAACACCCGGGCTCGTGGTGGCCGCACTGGGACGCTTGGCTCCGCGAAAAAAGCGGTCCCGACGTGCCAGCGCGCACACCGGGCGATGGCGATCTCGAAGTCCTGGGCGATGCGCCCGGCGACTACGTCAAAGTCCGCTCGGACGCAGCTTAGACAGGAGGCTCTTCCGCGATGAGCCGCGCCCGCAATAACGAGCCGGATGCGAGGATAAAGTCATGGTCAATCCTCACATCCGCCGCGCGATCCTCGAATAAAATCATACCTCTGCGCGATCCACGCCGAAATCAATCCGACCGAACGCGCGTGCGCGTAAACTGCCGCGCATGAAACCCAATCAGCCACTCATTTCCAAGGACAGGAGCGCCGCGTTCGCCGCGGCGTTTCTCCCATGGCTGGCGTGGCTGCTGCGCATCGCACTGAAGCTCGGCGCACCCCGTCGCGGCCAATTGCTCGCTCGCTTCGTGCGCCGCTACGAGCGCTGGTGCGAGAACATCGTTTTCCTCTTGGCCGTTGCTCGGGTGCCCGCACCCCACCGCCGCGCACGCCGGCCCGCGTCGATCCCCGCGGCCTTCAAGCGAACATGTCCACATCTTCGCCGCTTCAACCGTCACGGTCGCATTCGTCTGCGTCGCGCAAGCCTCGTTGATCGTCTGCAGCGCCTCGTCGACGTCATGGCGGCGCCCGAGCGCTACATTGAGCGCTACATCCGCGCGCTGCGCCGTGGCATTTGCCGCCCCCGTCTGACGCTCATCACCGCCGTCGCCGAAACCGTGCGGACGCTTGCCGCGCCCGGCGTCGCCGCTGTCGACAGTTCGTGATCTTTCCGAAGGTTTCGCGCGCATCCTAACTGCCTTGGCCGAGCCAAGCGCAGCCGAAGGCGCTGGGATCACCGCTCCCCCGCAGGCTTCAGCTCAGCCCCGCGCTCTCTTCCAGCCCCAGCGCAATGTTCAAATTCTGCACCGCGGCGCCGCTGGCGCCTTTGCCGAGATTGTCCAACAGCGCCACCAGCCGTGCTTCGCCATCGTGGCCAAATACGAAGAGCTTCATTTGGTTGGTATCGTTCAAGCCTTCCGGCGCCAGCGTCTTGATCGAGGCGGTCTCCTCCGCCGAAGCCACGCTGACGAAGCGCTCGCCTTCATAGAAGCGCGCCAGCGCCGCGCGCACCTCCGCCAGCTTTGGCTTCGCTGGCAGCGCCGAGAGCGGCAGCGGCACTTCAACGATCATTCCTTTAAGGTATCGCCCAACGCTCGGCTGAAAAATCGGAGCGCGCGCAAGCCCCGCATAGGTTTGCATCTCGGGCACGTGCTTGTGCTTCTGGCCCATCGCGTAAATGCGAAACGGCACATTGGTATATTCTGGCGCGCCGGTGTTCTCGAACTCGGCGATCATCGCCTTGCCGCCGCCGGAATAGCCGCTGACGGCGTTGACGCTGAGCGGCCAATCGCGCGGGATCAGCCCCGCCTCCACCAGCGGCCGCACCAAAGCGATAAAGCCGGTCGGATAACAGCCCGGATTGGAAATGCGCTTCGACGTGGCGATCGCAGCGCGCTGCTGCTTCGCCATCTCGGCAAAGCCATAGGTCCAGTCCGGTGCGACGCGATAGGCCGTCGACGCGTCGATCACTTTGACCTTGCTGTTCTCGATCAACGCCACCGCCTCACGCGCCGCGTCATCCGGCAGACACAAGATCACCGCATCGGCGCTATTCAGCAGCCGCTTGCGCTCGCCCGCATCCTTGCGCTTGTCCGGATCGATCGAGACGAGTTCAATGTCGCGCCGGCTCTCAAGGCGTTCGCGAATCTGCAAGCCGGTGGTGCCCGCTTCGCCGTCGATGAAAACTTTGGCGCTCATCAGGCTTCTCCACCCTCACTCAACCAGGCGATCGTGACGATAGCCTCGCTCTCCGCAGTCGCGGCGCTCTCATATAGCCCCGAAGTATATCGCGGCGACCAGAAGCCATCTCCAGCGACCCCCGTCTCGTCGCTCGTGTCGATCCAGCGCTCCTCCACAAAGCGGAACTGGCCGGAGGGGTTTTCACAGACGTCCACGCGGACGCCATCCCCACGTTCGAAGCGCCGGTGGACACGAGCCTTGATCATGGCCAACCCCAAAACAAAACGGGCGCTTCCCGTGAGAGAAGCGCCCGTTCCTTGTAGCGGTGAAACGCGATTAGCGCTTCGAGAACTGGAAGCTTCTGCGGGCTTTCTTCTTGCCGTACTTTTTACGCTCGACCACGCGGCTGTCGCGGGTGAGGAAGCCGGCGTGCTTCAGGGCCGGGCGCAGCGGCGGCTCGTAATCGGCCAGCGCCTTGGAGATGCCGTGACGCACCGCGCCGGCTTGGCCGGAGAGGCCCGAACCCAGCACCGTGCAGATCACATCAAACTCGCCTTCGCGCTCGGTGACCTTGAACGGCTGGTTGATCATCATGCGCAACACCGGGCGGGCGAAGTACGCGTCGCTGGTCTTGCCGTTGATGACGATGTTGCCCTTACCGGGCTTCACCCAGACGCGGGCGATGGCGTTCTTGCGTTTGCCGGTGGCGTAAGCGCGGCCGAACTGATCGACCTTGCGCTCGCGCAGCTCGGCGACGTTTTGTTCGACACGTGCCGGTTGGCCAGTGATTTGGCCGAGGGACTCAAGGCCTTGCGTGACGTCGCTCATGGTCAGACGACCCTCACGTTCTTGCGGTTCTTGGATTTGAAATCGATCGCGACCGGGTTCTGCGCCGCGTGCGGATGCTCGGCGCCGCCGTACACGCGCAGCTTGCCCAGCTGTTTGCGGGCGAGCGGGCTTTCCTTGGGCATCATCCGCTCGATGGCCTTCTCCAGCACGCGCTCAGGGTGCTTGCCGGCGAGGACCTTGCCCGCGACGCGCTCCTTGATACCGCCGGGGTGGCCGGTGTGGCGATAGTAGATCTTGTCGGTCATCTTCTTGCCGGTCAGCGCGACCTTCTCGGCGTTGATGACGACGACATGATCGCCGGTATCGATGTGCGGGGTGAAATCAGCGCGGTGCTTGCCACGGAGGCGCAGCGCGATGAACGAGGCGAGACGGCCGACAACCACGCCTTCGGCGTCCACCACGATCCAGCCGTGGGTGACTTCCGAGGCCTTGGCCGAGCGCGTCGATGTAGTGCGCATTGGTAAGTGTCCTGACGAAACGAAGGCGCGCGTTTATTGCAGTGCAGAAATCGCGTCAAGAGGTGATGTTTTGTCAAATATTTTCAGCAAGTTAGGGTGACGGTATAATAATACTCCCGCACCATTACCGCCATGCCGTCCGCGCGCAAAGCAGCGCAGTCATCCACAGGCAGGCGGCGCCGGCCTGGTGCAGGAGGCTGAGCGAGAGGGGGGAAACCGCCAACACGGTCGCAATTCCGAGCGCCGCCTGGGCAAGCGCGAGGCCACCGAGCGTGAGCCCGGCCCAGCGCCCGGCCCCCTGCCCGCGGATCAAGGCCACCACGCCAAGCCCAAACGCGAACAATGCGACCAGATACCCAAGCGAGCGATGGAGCAGATGCTGCGTCGCATGATCCTCGGTGAAGTTCGCCCAGATCGGCTCGAGTCCGAACGCGGTCGATGGAATCCACTCGCCGCCAATGCGCGGCCAATCCGCATACGCCGCGCCGCCATCGCTGCCGGCGAGCAGCGCGCCGAACATCGCTTGCAGGAAGATGAAACCCATCATCGCGAACGCCATCCAGCGCGGCGCGCCGAGCCGCGCCGACTTGCCCGGCCAAACGAAGGCGCCGAGCGCCACCCACAACGCCAGCGCCAAAATCACCAACGCCATCCCCAGATGGATAGCGAGCCGCACTGGGCTGACATCGACACTGACGAACAATCCGCTCGTCACCATCCACCAGCCAATCGCGCCCTGCATCGCCCCGAGCGCAAACAGCACCAAAGTCACACGAAAACGTCCGCGCAGGCGGCCGGTGAAGAAGAAGAACAGCGCCGGCAGCGCGAAGACGACGCCGATCACCTTGCCGAGAAAGCGATGCCCCCATTCCCACCAGTAGATGTTGCGGAACTCATCGAGGCTCATGCCGTTATTCTGGGTCTGGTATTCGACCGTGCGCTGATAGAGCGAAAACTCCTCCGCCCAACGTGCATCGCTGAGCGGCGGCGTCAGCCCCTTGCCGAGGTCCCATTCGGTGATCGAGAGCCCGCTATCTGTCAGCCGCGTCGCGCCGCCGACGAGGATCATCGCCAGCACGAAAGCGCAAACGACCAACAACCAGACGCCGACCCACGGCTCGCGCGGCGGCCAAGTGTCATCCTCTGCCATGCTTGCGCATCCTTCCCCCGCCTCCCATAGAACCGCCAGAGCTTGACGGAAACGCGGCGCGCCGCCGCGTGGGAACGCCGTATGGACATGCGCACACGCAAAGCGGTCGGCTGCGCTGGCCTATTGGCCTACATCGCGCTCTATGCCGCGTTCGCGGCCACATTGGGCGCGTACATGTTGCCGATCCTGCCATTCTGGGCGGAGCTGATATTCTACGCCGTCGCCGGGGTTATCTGGATATTCCCGCTAAAGCCGCTGTTCGGCTGGATGAACCGCGGCGCATAAAAAGAACCGCCCCGGAGCAAGGCTCCAGGGCGGTCATTCGTCTATCGCGATCCAGCTTAGTTGTTCAGCAGGATGCTCAAGATCACGCCGGTGGCGACGCCAACGAGGAGAACTTCGCCGCGGTCGTCACGGACGTAGTGGTAGCCGCGCGGCGGGGCGCGCAGACGGTCACGGCGCCAATCGACTTCACGATACTGCGTCCGCGCATAGTTCGGCAGACGGTCGCCGCGGCGCCATTGTTGATACGCGGGACGATAGTCGCGCCGTTGCATCTGCTGCGCCGTCGGCTGGCCGTAGTAGAAGCGGTTGCCGACATAGTAACCGTTGTGCTGACGCTGATTCCAGCGTTGCGCCTGGCGCACATCGCGGCGCTCCTCGCGGAGATCCTGACGGGCGTCGCGCACGTTCTCACGAGCGTCCCGAACATCGGCGCGTTCACCGCGGTTCTGTTGCGCGTTGGCGGCGCTCACACTCAGCGGGCCGGCGATGACAATCGCTGCGAGCGCTATGGATTTAATCCGGTTCATTGCTTGCTCCTGTTGTCGACGAGACCTCGTATCTCGATGTCACGAGACTACGCCGGCGCGCTGAACGCGTTCTGAGGAGGTGTGTCGGCGCTCCGCGACAGCGGCGCCGGGTGTTGTCAGGTCCTGGTCGTGACACGACTTGGCACAAGTATTTTTTGTTCCCGCAGATGAAACCCAATCTGACGCCGTGCGTTCTACGCCTGCTGCAAGTGGCGTGAGGTTACTGAGGGGTACCTCCGCGCGCAGCGTCCAGACCAAGGATGGCCATGCGCGCTTCTCAGTTAAATCAAGCATTGCTGACGCCGCGCGAGGCGCCGCCCGCGCTCGATATCCGCAACCACGCCCTATTCCTTGATCTCGACGGGACACTACTCGAAATTCAGGACACCCCCGACGCAGTTACCGCGAGCCCGGCGTTGCTGCTGCTGCTGAGGCGGCTGACGAAGGAAATGTCCGGCGCGCTCGCGGTGATTACGGGGCGCACGTTAGTGGACACCGACGACATTCTCGAAGGCGCCGTTAATTACGCGGCCGGAATCCATGGCTTTGAAATTCAGCGCGGCGTCAAGATCGTGCGCGAGCAGATTGAGCTCAAGCACTTAGCGCTCGCGCGCGAGGATGTCCGCGCGCTGCTGCAGCAGAACGAGCTGCCGGCGCTGGTCGAGGACAAGCACGCGAGCTTGGCCCTGCACTATCGTCACGCGCCGGCAGCGGAAGAGCACGTCAAGGCCATTGCGGCAAAGATCGCGGCTGAGCGTGGCTTGCGTGTGCTGCACGGCAAGATGGTGGTGGAGCTGGTCGCCAGCGCCCGCACCAAAGGCCACGCCCTAACCGTATTCATGGCAGCGCCGCCGTTCATGGGCCGCACGCCAATCGCTATAGGCGACGACCGTACCGACGAAGACGCCTTCGCGGCGGCCAAACGCATGGGCGGTTGCGGCGTGTTGGCCGGCGCCCCGCGCGACAGCAACGCAGGCTTCCTTCTCCCAGGCCCCGCCGCGGTGATCGCCTGGCTTGAAGCCGGGCTGCACGCGGCATGAGCAGTGATCTTGACCTTGCGCCGATTGGCAATTGCGCGGCCAGCGCGCTGATCGATAGGTCCGGACGGTTCGTCTGGGCCTGCGTGCCGCGCGTCGATGGCGACCCAATGTTCTGCGCACTGCTGTCCGGCAAGGACGCGGGAGAAGCGCAGGTCGGCGTATGGGCTATTGACTTAATTGATCAGGTCAGCGCCGAGCAAACGTACGAACGAAACACGCCGATCCTGATCACGACGCTAACCGATGCACGCGGCAACGTGCTGGAGATCGTGGATTTCTGCCCTCGCTATCGTCGCCGCAACCGCACCTACCGCCCCCTTGCCTTCGTCCGCATCGTCCGCCCGATCAAGGGCACGCCGCGCATTCGCGTGCGCTTAGCGCCGGCGGCCGATTGGGGCGCGCGCGCCGCTGAACACACGTCGGGATCCAACCACATCCGCTATCTGGTGCCAGGCAATCTGCGGCTCACCACCAGCGCGCCGGTTTCTAACGTGGTCGAAGGACGCGTCTTCCGGCTGGAGACCGAGCACGTGTTCTTCCTCGGGCCAGACGAGGATTTCGGCGAGGACCTGCGCGCCACTGTCCGGCTGATGCGCGAGAACACGAGCTTCTATTGGCGCGCCTGGGCCCGCACGTTGGCGACGCCGCTCGAATGGCAAGCCCACGTCATTCGCGCCGCGATCACGCTGAAGCTTTGCGTCCACGAGGAAACCGGCGCCATAGTCGCCGCGCTCACCACTTCGATCCCGGAGGCGCCCAACAGCGGTCGCAACTGGGACTATCGTTATTGCTGGATCAGAGACGCCTACTACACCGTGCAGGCGCTCAATCGGCTCGGCGCCGCGGATATCCTAGAAGGTTACCTCGCGTACTTACGCAACATCATCGATGCAACCCCGAGCGGGCGCATCCAGCCGCTCTACGGCGTCGGCATGGAGCCGATCCTGCAAGAGGCGGAGATGAAAACGCTGCCGGGCTATCGCGGCATGGGTCCGATCCGCGTCGGCAACCAAGCACATGAGCATCACCAGCACGACGTCTATGGCCAGATCGTGCTCTCCACGGTGCAGGCGTTCTACGACACGCGGCTCTACCGGCCGGCCGGCGTTGACGACTTCCTCGCGCTCGAAAGCATCGGCGACCGCGCTTACACATACTACGACAAAGCCGATGCCGGGCTCTGGGAATTCCGCACGCGCGAGGCGCCGCATACATATTCCGCCATCATGTGCTGGGCCGCCTGCGACCGCCTCGCCGGCGCTGCCAACAAGCTTGGCCTAGAAGACCGCGCCGAGCACTGGCGCGCCCGCGCCGACGAAATGCGCGCGGCTATCGAAAACGGCGCCTGGAATGTCGATCTCGGCCGCTTCGCCGCGACGCTCGGCGGCGGCGAGATGGATGCGAGCCTGTTGCAAGCGCTCGACACGCGCTTTCTGGCGCCCGCAGATCCGCGCTTCCTCGCCACGCTTGAACACCTCGAACGCGATCTGCGCCGCGGCAATCATGTCCTGCGCTATGCGGAGGAGGACGATTTCGGCAAGCCAGAGACGGCGTTCAATTTCTGCACCTTCTGGCTGATTGAGGCGCTTCATCTGGTCGGCCGACGCGAAGAGGCGCGGGCGTTGTTCGAACAAATGTTGGCGCGCCGCACCAATGCGGGGCTCCTATCGGAGGATTGCGACCTCGCCACTGGCGAGCCTTGGGGCAACTACCCCCAAACCTATTCGCTCGCGGGTTTGATCAATTGCGCCGTGCTGCTGAGCGATCCCTGGAGCACTGTCCGATGAGCCGCTTGATCGTGGTCTCCAACCGCGTCTCACCCCATGGACCGGAGGGCGGCTCCAGCCAGGGCGGGCTCGCCATGGCGATCTCGGCGGCGCTGCGCGAATATAGCGGCATGTGGTTCGGCTGGAGCGGGCAATCGACGCCCGAATACACCGGTCAAATCTCCATTCAACGCGTCGGCGGCGTCACGTTCGCGCTGATGGATCTCGAAGATCAGGACATTCAGGAATATTATAACGGCTACGCCAACCGCACGCTCTGGCCGCTTTTCCACTATCGCATCGATCTGACGCAATACGAGCGCTCGTACGGCTCGGGCTATGCGCGTGTGAACGCCCGCTTCGCCGACATGCTGATGCCGCTGATCGAATTGGACGATTTGATTTGGGTGCAGGATTATCACTTGATCCCGCTGGCGCGCGAGTTGCGCGAGCGCGGCGCCAAAAACGCTATCGGATTCTTCCTGCACATTCCGTGGCCGGCGCGCGAACTCATCGTGACGCTGCCGCGCCACCGCCAGCTAGTCGAGGCAATGCTGCATTACGATGTCGTCGGCTTTCACACCGACGAGTGGAAGAACGCCTTCATTAGCTACGTGCTGCACGAAGCCGGCGGCATGCAGCTCTCCGATGGCACCGTCCGCGCCTTCGGCCGAACCACGCGGCCGCAGGCTTTCCCGATCGGCATTGACGCCAAGGGCTTCCGGGAGATGAAGCAAACCGAGGCAGGCGCCGAAAGCTACGCGCGCATGATCGAGAGCAAGGCTGGGCGTAAGATGCTCCTCGGCGTCGATCGGCTTGACTATTCCAAGGGGATCGACGAGCGCCTGCTCGCCTATGACCGTCTGCTCACCGAAAATCCGGAACTGAAGCGCAAAATCTTCATGCTGCAAATCTCCACCGCGACTCGAAGCGAGGTTGACGCCTATCAGGACATGTTCATGCGCCTCGACGCCCTCTCCGGACGCATCAATGGCGCGCACGCGGAGATGGACTGGATTCCGATCCGCAACGTCCATCGCATGCACACGCGCGAAGAGCTCGCCGGCATATACCGCGCCGCCGATGTCTGCCTGGTGACGCCGCTGCGCGATGGCATGAACCTTGTCGCCAAAGAGTTCGTCGCCGCGCAAGACGAAGAAGACCCCGGCGTGCTGATCCTGTCGCGCTTCGCCGGCGCGGCGCAGCAAATGGGCGAGGCGCTCATCGTCAACCCGTTCAGCCAGGAGGATGTCGCCGACGCCATCCGCCGCGCGCTCGCCATGCCGGTGAAGGAGCGCCGCAAACGCTGGCGCGCGCTGATGGACGGCGTCGAGCGTGACGATGTCGTCGCCTGGCGCGACTCGTTCGTCGAAACGCTAGAGGCGGCGCGCGACAACGGCCGCCCCCGTCCCCGCATTGCGGCCAAGGGCGGGGAAGGCTAAGACACCGCTCGCTCGCGCCCAGGACGCCGTTCCGCCGCGCGAGCCCGGTCGGAGCGTGGCGCAGCCCGGTTAGCGCACCAGTCTGGGGGACTGGGGGTCGTGGGTTCGAATCCCGCCGCTCCGACCAATAAAATCAACTGGTTATGCAACCTCACAAAACCCGCGAAACCGGCCGTGCCCCAGGTGTGCCCCAGTTTGCGCTCAGCCAGAATTTCCGTTCTCACGCGCGCGCCCCTCTGACGCTGACCTGTCGCGCGGCGAGCGTGCTCGTGCAGCGCGCCCTCTCCGCGAAGGCCACGACGTCGGCGTAGCGATAGCGGACGCAACTGCCGAATTTCGAGAATGCGAGATCAGCAGAGCCATCCTCGCGCCAGTTGGCGAGCGTCGCCGGCTTAAGCCCCAGCAGTGTGGCCGCCTCGGTGGTTGTGAGCATCTGGTTTGGATCTGGGCCGCTCATACGCCAGGCCCCTTCTCGGTGGTCGAACTCCTCGTTCGATCCCGCGCCCAGGCGTCGAGCACAGCTTGATCATAGCGCACAAGGCGCGGACCAGATTTGATGAAGGGCGGGCCTTCGCCCGTCACGCGCCAACGATTGAGCGTGTGCTTTGAAATCTTCAGACGCGCGGCCGCGTCTTCGACAGTCAACAAAACTTCCGAGGACATAATGCTCTCCTTTCAGTCTCGCGCGCGTCGCGCTTGAAGGCTCGCGCGATTGCTCAATGAAAGGTCCGCTTATCCACAACCAACAAATCCATTCTGCCGTGCGATGAAAACACGAAGCGAAGTCGAAAAGCGTGCCGCGTCTCAACTCGTTTCCGCGTGTTTCCGCGACTTATCGTTGGCGTCCAACGATCGTCAACGATAGCCCGCAACCGCCCGCAATGTCCCAGCGCCATAATTCGCATGCTACGCGACTAAATTCGCCGTCATGCATGACGGCGAATTGTCAGAGCTTGTCGCGGTCGCGAGCGCCGCGTCGCAGAAACGCGTCTAGGTCGGCGGGAAAATAGCAAACAAGCCGCCCGCCTCGACGTGTCCAAGGCGGACCAATCTTCTTGGCGCGCCAGCTCTTTAGCGTGCTTACCGCGACGCCGAGATAGGTTGCCGCCTCCTGTGGCGAGAGGGTCACCGGACGTTCGATCGATGCGGCCTTGATCCGCTTCGCCTTTACGCGCAGCGGCGCAGCGGGCTTGGTCGGCGTCCGCGCTCGTTGCTCGGACGCGTCGAACAAGTTCAGTTGGCCCGGATCGCCGCGCGGCTTGCGCACGCGCGATCCGCGCTTGCGTGGGGCCATGCGGTCGGCTCCTCAAGACGGGGGTAGCCATCAAACCAGCCCACCCGAGCGCGTCCACGCATTGCAACTCACGATGGAATTCGATGCTCCTTTTCGGCTCGAGGGTCATGCGATCGTGCGGCAGCGAAAAGAAGCCCGTCATTCTGCGCGGACAACCGACGCACCTGTTTGTTCATCCCTCACGCGCGAGCATCATCGCCAGCTGCTCACAGCCGTCCTGCACAAGCGCGTAGACGTAGTCGTCGTTCCAATCGTACGGGCCCTGGATGCGCAAACCGAGCCTGATCTTGGCCAGCGCGCCCTGCGCCGACGTGGCGTGCATCAAAACAATGCGCTGGGCGGCGCGTTCGAGGCGCTTAAGGCCTGGCTTGATCTTCCGATCCAACGCCCGCATCGCCCGCGCTTCAGGTAGCCCTGAGCGGCACGCCTGCGTCAGCGTCATCGGCGTACGCTTGATCTTGGCGCAGAGCGCCACTTCCCAGTCCTGCCACTCGCGCATCATCTCATCGATGACATCACGCTCGGCGATCCACGCCGACACCTTGGCCACGACAGGATTGGGCTTCGATGCGGGCCCGGGTCGCGATGCCGCGCCGCCCGCCTTCACCGCGTACGCGTCACCGTTCAGCGCCAGCGGCACGGCCGCGGCGCCTGCGATCACGTTGCGACGGGAGATTTTGGCCATCGAAGATCTCCAGGCATAGGTTCGCGCATGCGTCCGAGCTGGCCCGGACGGGCAAATCCTGTTACGGCTGCATTGACACCTGGAGGGTAAGTATAGCCCGCCCGCGTGTCAACACTTGGCGTGTCGTTTTTGTTGTCTGAGGTGTCAATTGCTCACAGCCGAGCAAGTCAGAGCCGCGCGTGCGATGCTACGCTTGGAACAGTCAGAGCTTGCCGAGGCGGCCGGCGTTTCGGTCGAGACCGTTAAGCGATTGGAGGGGCAAGACGGGCCCCTGCTCACCGGTCGCGCCGCGACTATCGACGCCATCGAGAAGGCGTTGATCAAGGCCGGCGTTGATTTCACCAACGGTGATGAGCCAGGCGTAAAACTGCGCGCGAAGCGCAAGCGCTGACCCCACACAGCCCGTGCTAATCGGCGCACGTCGATTTGTACCGCAACCCTAGCCCTGTGGTCGACGCCGCCGGCAGGCGCGTCGACTTTTCGTTAGAGGCCCCGCGGCCCGACGCCTTCCAATCGGCCATCGCGCGCAGCGTGGGGCAAGGGTCGCGCGTGAGCGCGGCGCGGAACGCGCTCGCCCTTGCCGCAGGCGAGCACGGTGGCATCACCGCCCGAGGTCGAGGCCGCGCACCGTCGACTTGACCAATTCATGGCCTTGCATCTCTCGGGTGGACGTCCGCTCCGGCATCGCCTTGAACGCCACCTCATCGCCAGCCTTGATGTCGCTGCCGCGTCCGAGCTTATGCACCACCACATCACGCCCGCGCTCCAACACCGCCGCTCGCCCAGCGAACAGCTCCTTCACCTCGCGCACACGCCAGGTCTCGCCCTCTTGCGCCAAATCGCGCCCGCCGCCGCGCGCGCGATCGTCGCCCTCACGCTCCAACTCTGCTCGCCGCAGCTCTTCGCGCGCGCCGTCACGGAAGTAGAACTTCCCGCTCGGGCTACGCGCGCCATAGCCGTTGGCTTCGAGAACGCGAGCGCGATCATTCAGCGCCTGCGTCACCTCCGGGCATTCCGGCAAGCGCATCGCCTCGCCCCGCGCCTGGCGGTCAAGCTCACGGTCCAACTCGGTCTCAGCCCGCACCTGCACTTGCGCATCGAGTCCATGAAACGACAGCCGCTCGACCGCTGCGCGCTTGCCTTCCGGCGCCAACGCCACCCATGACCCGCGCTGCAAATCAGCGATCCGCTCCATCGACGTGTTGAGAAGCACGCGGCCTTGCTCTGGCGTCTCGATCACCAGCACCGCGCGATCGGGCGCCTCGCCACGCGGTCCCAGCTCCATCACCTTGCCGGCGATCCGCCCCATGCGCGGCTCGTAGAGCCGCCCCCGCGCCAGCTCGCGCCGAACATCGAGAACTTTCGTGGCTTCGAGCCGCTCTTTCCAATCGCGCTCGAACCGCAACACGTTGCGCCGCACCTGCTTGGCGAGGCCAATCCGCGCCAATTCCTGCGCACGCGCCTTCATCGCATTGGCGAACGCAACATCACGCTCACGACCCAGCGATTGCACCAGCACCTCGTGCTTTTGCCCGAGTTCCTGCTCGATTCCTCGGTCCAACCGGTTAAACCCGCGCCCCTCGACCTCACGCTCCAGCCGCAAGCGTTCATCGGCGATCGAGCGCTCGCCCAGGCGCACAGTCGCCACATCGCGCGCCGCCTCTCTCAGCCCATGCGACACGTATTCACGCGGCAGCACCAACTCGACCCCATCACGCCGGACCCCGCGAAGGATAACGTGCGCATGCGGATTGTCGGTGTTGTGGTGGTCGACACCCATCCATTCTAGCCGGACGCCCAGATCGCGCTCCATCCGCTCCATCACCTCGCGGGTGAAGCCTTTGAGATCGCCGTCCTCGCCAATCAGCCGCGCCCCGCTCTCGGGCGCCAGCATCAGCCGGAAATGCCGTTTGTCCTCGATTGCCCACTCCTGCAGCCGCGCGCGCGGCTCCACCAGCTGGTCATCGGTTCGGTCATAGAAGTGGCCGCGCTCGCCCTCGCGCGCCGCGCCGTCCCGTTCGAGATAGGATGCATGCGCCAAGAGCTTGCCGCCACCGCGGCCGCCGCCAGCGCCCGGCGCGTGCTTGCGGAAGCTGACCTTCGCCACGACGCGCTGACGATTGTCGCTCGCCAGCGGCCGCAGCGAACCCCCGCGCGAAAGACCCGCGCTTACCTTGCGTCCCTGCAGCGCCTTGGTGAGACGCGCACCCAACGCGCCGCTTGTGCCGCGTCCCGTCTTGCCGCCGCGCGTAAATCCAATGCGCCCACGCAGATCGTCTTCGTTCAGCGCCCGCGATGCGCCTTGCCTGAGGGATGAAAACAGCTCGGCCATGTGTCGCGATTTTCTTCGCTTCATGCGGCGCCAACAAACTTCTTTGCGCGCCGTCCAACTTGCCGAAAGCGTAGCAAAACCAACGCGCAAAACCAATAAAATTCGCTCTTTATCTTGCTGTAATCGTTTGGTTTTGCGATCATGCTTTTGTTGTACAAGACAATACTTGATGTGACGAAGCATGCGCAGGCGCGATCACTTGCAGCAACATCGACTTGAAGGCCAGCGCGCCACAGAACTTGTGTCGCGCGGCGCTCACCGACTTTTTCCGAGGCGGCAAACGTGACTTGGCTTACGCATCTGCGCACGATCGCGGTGGCTGCGAGCGCCTTCACGCTCTGCTGCAGCCTCGTCACCCAGATGCTGGCGCGAGCGCTGGACTATCCATCAGAATTCGGACCCGGGTTGGTCGATCTGGGTGACTTCCGCCTTTACGGGCCATTCTCATTCCTCGGATGGACGTTTGCATGGGCGCCGGTTGCTCCCACTTTGTTGGTGTTGGCGCTTTGCCTGACATTCGTCTGCGCATTGGCCGCCTATGCGGTGGCAATTGTCTTCGCCAAGCTTGAGCCGATCGCGCTGGCCGAGCCCTCGCCCTGGCGTGATCTCGCATCCTGGCGCGAGATAGGACATTACGGGCTATTGCGGGACGAGGGATTGGCGCTCGGCGCCGTGCGTCGTCAGCCTATGGCGAGTCACCAAACCGTGCGCAGTGAGACGAGCGCCTGTGTCTTCGTCGGTAAACCCGAACACACCGACGATGCTGTGTTGGCGGCGTTGGCCTCCTGGCGTGGGACGCTGGTGCTTGTCGATGCGCGCGGGCGCCTGGCTGAGAAGCTTGGTCGAGAAGACGTATTGCGTTTCGCACCTGGCCGCAGTGACGCGCTCTCGATCAATCCCCTGCTTGCCATTCGCGGCGGCCTTCATGCCTGGGATGACGCGCGCCGACTCGCCGCCGCCCTGCTGACCAACACCTACCCCGCGGCAGAAACCAGCATCGGCGCCTTTGCGCTCCTCATGCTCGATCAGCTTTTCTGTGCGCCGGTTGAGGCGCGCACGCTCGCTTGCTTGCGTCGCCGCCTGATCGATCGGGCCGCGCTCGTCGCTGAGCTCTGCCGCCGCTGGACGCCAGAGCCCAAACCCGACGCCGCGTCTGCAGTTTGGGAAATGGTGCGCGTGGCCAGGGCGCAGCGTTCAGAACCCGAGTCGGCGTTGGCCGACTTCGCCCGCATCGACCAAGTGCTCGCGGTCTTCGCCGACGCCCGGCTCGCTCACGGAACAAGTGCACACCATCTCAACCTGGCTCAGTTCATCGCAGCAGGAGCGCCGCAGACTTTGGTGTTGTCCATGGAAAACGTAGGTCCGCATGCCGCCTCGCTCATTCAGGCTTTGTTGGCAGAGCTTGCGGCGCATCAGGACGGCGCAAACCGCGGCCAGTCCCTTATGATGGCTATCGAGGCGAACGCGGCGCGGTTTCTGGCCGAGCTTGGCGCCCGGTTGCCGCTCGGCCCCAACACGATGACGCTCCTGCAAACGACCGACATCGCGCACGCACGGCGTTTGCGCGGGGCCGGCCAGTTTGCGGACTCGATCGTGGCCATCGGGCCGCAGGCCGAGGCGAGCGCGGAGCGCTTGAGCCAACGCGCCGGCCGGTGTGTCGTCTTTGAACCGCTGCCCAATGCTGTCCGACGCTGGCGTGGGATTTTTCCAATCTGGATCAAACAAGAGGTGGACCGGCTGCCGGCGGCGGCGCTGACGGCCGCCCTGCCTTCGGAGGCGTTTCTGATCGCCCCGGATCAAAAGCCGGTCCGCATGCGGGTTCTAGTCGGCGGCGGCGCGGCGCGCTTCATCACTGCTTCTGCACCGGCTCCGCACGATTGGACGGCGCCGCCCGCTGATGCGCCGCAGCGATCGCAAACTACGGAGACGACCACCTCTGTCGCTACGCCTGGCCCAGCGGCGGCAAAGCTTCGCCGCGTGCTCACGCGCGCGGCCGCCAAGCCCGCCAGCAAGGGGGCGCCCGCAAAATGAGTGTCAAACGTCAACTCACGCTGCATCTGGATGCAGATGTCGCCGCAGCAATCGAAGTCGAAGGCAAACGCCGCGGCCTCAACCTCTCGCGCGCCGCCAACGATACGCTCCGGCGCGCCCTGATCGATGAGGCCGGCCAAGCGCTTGCAGACACCATCAAAGCGCGCCTCGACCGGCTCGATAAGCGTGATCATGCGCGGGCGCGCGAGTTGGCGCTGCTCAAGGAAACCGTGCTGCTGTTTGTGCGGGTGTGGTTTGAATATGTCGGTCCGCTCGATGACGACGATCCCGATGCCAGCGCCAATGCCGAGATCAGGTTTCAGGGCTTTCTGGAACTGTTGGCAAATCAGGGCGGTGATTAGCAGGGGCCGTCGGCGGTCGCTAGTTAGAGCGAGCTTCTCTCACATGCTGGAGCGAGATCGCCCTCTGCGAACTTCGCTGCGGGATGCGTCGCGGCGTGCACAGCCGCCAGCGAGACAATGCTGACATGCGTATAGATCTGGGTGGTGTCGAGGCTCTCGTGTCCCAGCAACATCTGGATGAAACGTATGTCTGCGCCATTATCCAGCATGTGGGTGGCGGCGGCATGGCGAAACAAATGACAAGACCCGTACTTGTTGAGCTTGGCCGCGGAGACGTAAGCGCTGATGCGCGCCGTGAGTTTTTTCGGCGCTAGCGGTGCGCCGCGCGAGGTGAGAAACATCAGGTCTGTTTCAACCTCGCCGACCAGACGCGGCCGCGCCCAGGTAAGATACGCAATCAACCAGGCGAGAGCCCGTTCACCCGTCGGCACGTACCGGTCCTTCGCGCCCTTCCCCTTGCGCACCAGCAACAGGCGGCGCGCGTAGTCGAGATCGCGCAGCCGCAAGCGCGTCAGCTCAAGCCGGCGGATGCCGGTGACGTAGAACACCTCCATGATCGCTCTGTCGCGCACGCCCGGCGCCGTGGTGATGTCGGGAAGCGCCAACACCGCTTCGACTTCGGTTTGTGAGAGGATAACACCAGGCAGCCGGCGCTCGCCGCGCGGCAGTTCCAGTTCCGCCGCCGGATCGAACGCAATAATCCGCTCGCGCGCCAACCACCTGAAAAAGGCGCGCAAAGCCACGAGACGAACAATCTGAGTCCTGACCGCGAGCGGTTCGCCATTGCGTTTGCGATGCTCGAACATGCGGCGGCGATAGTGCTCGACTTGCTCTCGGGTCACTTCCCCTGCCCGCTCGATGCGGAGTGTCTTTGACCAAGCAATGAAATCGTTCGCCACACTGTGACGTTGCTCGATCGTATACGGAGAGTAGTTGCGAGCAGCCAGATGACGGCAGAACCGGTCGAGCGCCCGCTCCAGGTCGTCGTCCGACGATTTGATCTGCGGATCCGGACCACTGATTTCAATCACGACGGAGCTCCGTTTCAAGTTGCTGCCACCGCAAACTCGAACAAGAACCCTTCCGCGCGCCGTGACTGTCGGTGATTGCCTCCCTTCGCCTGTTCACCATCGCGCGCGGAGCTATAGCCGAATCTTGGTGACGCGCTGACGGATCAAGCGGCGGCGACTTCGGCTTGAGAATTGAGCGACGCTGCTGTTTCCTCGATGCCGTCTTTGAATTTTATCCCATAGATCACCTTTGGCA
>Ga0163148_10000374_pt1:50000-60675 | contig 60675 bp, 61 predicted proteins | sample OliLakLV19MP7P2_FD_148606 | JGI IMG/M metagenome (GOLD analysis project Ga0163148, IMG submission 148606) | Freshwater microbial mat bacterial communities from Lake Vanda, McMurdo Dry Valleys, Antarctica- Oligotrophic Lake LV.19.MP7.P2 | ecosystem: Environmental > Aquatic >... | reverse complement strand
GCCATGGCGCAGGCGTCCCAGTGTAAATGCGGACGGCGGACTAGACCCTGCCCATGACCGGAACCAGCGCGCCCGTCACCGCGCTCGCCTGGTCGGAGGCCAAGAACAGCATCACGTTCGCCAGCTCATCCGGCTGCACCCAGGCGCTCGGATCGGCGTTCGGCATGTCTTTGCGGTTCTGCGGCGTGTCGAGTGTCGAGGGCAGCACGGCATTGACGCGAACCTTGCCCTTCAGCTCCTCTGCCAGGCTTTCCGTCAGCTTGTGCACGCCGGCCTTCGACGCTGCGTAGGCGCCGAACCCCGCCCCTGCCTTCAGCGCGCCAGCGGCGCCGACATTGACGATCGCGCCGTTGCTTTCGATCAAATGCGGAAGCGCCGCTTTGGACGCGTTCAAAGCCGTTTTCAGATTGATCGCGTGCATCTGATCCCACGTGGCGGCGTCGCCATCGGTCAGCGTTCGCCAAGTGAAACCGCCGGCGATGTTAAGCAGCGCATCGATGCGGCCCGCGGCATCGCGCACGCGCTGCACGGCGTCTGTGGCTGCATCGGCTTTGGTCAGATCGATGCCGCCGAGCGCAAGGCCAGACGCGGCGAACTCCGGCGGGGCCGGCGCGTAGTCGATCATCGCCACGACGGCGCCCGCTTCTTGCGCCCGCGCCGCGACAACCCGGCCAAGCGCGCCGAACGCGCCGGTGATTACGAAGACCTTGCGGTGGAGAGAAATGCTCATCGCGGCGTTCTAGCGCGCGGCGGGCGCATCCGAAACCCAATCCGCGCGCATCCCATAGGCAGACGGGATTGTCTCGTCTGCCTTATGCCTTCCTTGGCGCGGCGGCTTCGGCCGCCCGCCCTTTTTTAGCCGCGCGCCTTCATTTCCGACATCACACGCTGCGCATAAGCGCGGCTGACCGGCACTTCGTCGCCGCTTTGCAGCACGGCCATGAGCCGGCCATTGGCGTCGCGCCGCACCGCGGTCAGGCGCTTCCAGTTCACAAATGCGGACCGGTGAACGCGCAGCATGACGTTGGGATCAAGCTTTTCTTCCAAGTGGGACATCGTCTCCCGATGCAGCAGCGTGCGGCCTTCCCAATAGAGCCGCACATAATCGCGCTCTGCCTCGATACGTTCGACATCATCCACGGGCACGCGCAGGAAGCGACCACGGTCGCGGATCCAGAACTCGCGTTCAAAGCGGGGGCCGTCGCGCTCATCGGCCTCGCGCCGCAGGGCATCGAGCACGGCGGCTAGCTCCTGCGCACGCTTGCCGGCGCTTTGCGCGGCGCGGCGTTCACGCGCGCGATCGAGCGCGGAAGCCAAACGCTCGAACTCGACGGGCTTGACCAGATAATCGACGGCCGAGGTTTCGAACGCCTGCAGCGCATACGAGTCGAACGCCGACACGAAAATAACAGCCGGCCCGCCGCTATCCTCAACGGCATTGGCGACTTCGAAGCCGTCCGCCAACGGCATCCGAATATCGAGCAGCACCACATCGGGCCGCAGATCGCGCATCGCGTTGATCGCCTGCGCGCCATCGCTGGCGGCGCCGACAATCTCGACGTCCGGAATAGCTTGCAGCGCCAGCCGCATGCGACGCAGCGCTAACGGCTCGTCGTCAGCTAAGAGCAGGCGCAGGGGTTCTGCCAACACGTACGTCCTCCAAAGGCAACCAAATATCGACGCGACACCCCTGGGGCTCGCGGTTGCGCGCGGTAAGTCCCGCGCGATCGCCGTAAATCAGTTCAAGCCGCTCGCGCGCATTGGCGAGACCGACGCCGCGTCGGCGGCGCGGATCACCTTCTGGCGGCAAGCCGGGGCCATCGTCCTCGATGCAAATGCGCAAGAGATCGCCGTCGCGCGACGCCGACACATCGATGCGGCCGCCCTCCACGCGCGAGGTGATCGCGTACTTGATCGCGTTCTCGAGGATGGGCTGCAGGATGAGGCTTGGCAGGCGCGCGCTTTCAAGCCCCGGCTCGATCGTGAATTGAACTTTGAGCTTATCGTCAAAGCGCGTCTGCTCGATCTCGAGGTATTTGCGCTGCGCATCCATTTCGGCAGTGAGCGCCGCCATCTCGGTCGGCTGGCGATCGAGCGAATAGCGCAGGAATCCCGCAAGCTTCAGCAGCATGCCTTCGGCCTGCGCGTTGCGCTGCTCCAGCACCAAAGTCGAGATCGCGTTCAACGTGTTGAACAGAAAGTGCGGATTGATCTGGTAGTGCAGCATCTTCAGCTGCGCGTCGTAGGCCAGCGCCTGTGCGCGGGCGACGGCGCGCGCTTGCGCCATGGTTTCGAAATGATAGCCCAGCAAAGCTTGCGTCAGCCCCCACAGCGGCAACGCCCAGCCAAACTGGAAGAGGTAAATCACGAATGGATACGGCTCGGGCGAAAAGCCCGCGAGCCAGAGCGGCCAGACCTGTTCGCTATATTGAGTCAGCGGCGCCAACGCCACGGCGCCGAGCACCAGCGCTAGGTTACGCGCCCAATTCGAGCGGTTCGCACGCAGGCCGGCAATGCCCGCCAGCAACATGCCCGTCAGCACGCAATAGCTGGCGACGACGAGAACGCGGTTGAGGAAATACGGAAAGTCGCTGGCGTCATCGGGCGGATCGGCCGCGGCGGCGGCGGTGCGGATGGCGAAATACATCAGCCAGAAGGCGACGTGCGCGCCCCAGCGCGTCCACGCCGGGTGATCAAGCAAGCCTCTCGGCGCGCCCGCGACACCCTGGTTCTCCACATCCCGAACCGTCATCACGCCAGCCTACCGAACTCGGCGCGGCAAGGAATACTGTCCTTTGCAGCGCGCACTGTTCGTCGTGGTTTCACGTCGGTTCGTCGCACCTAAACGCTGCGGCGCCGACGTTTATAGCCGAGCGTGTCTGGCTCAGCACCGCAAGCGCAAAAGCCAGTTAGCCGAACACGTCTTCGGGAGCGCCGCCGCTCATGGTGAACGGCGCGCGCTACACGGGCGCGAAGATGGCGTTGTGCGCGATTTTGGCGACGTCCTTGCCGGCTGCGAGCTGGCGTTTGCCGTCCAGCGTGAAGTGGCGGCTTTCAAGCCTGTACTTCTGTGACGCCATGTAGTCGATGATCGCGTCCTGCTCGCCGACATTGAGTTCGACTTGCACGCTGCGCGGCCGCTCTGCCGAAGTGAGCAATCCTTGCATACCCTTCAGGATGTCCAGCTCAATGCCGTCGACATCGATCTTCACCACATGCGGCGCGCGGATGGCCTCGGTGGCGACCAATTCGTCCACCGGCAATCCGATGCACAGCTCGCTGGCCAATGGCTGAAACTCTTTGCCGTTAAGCTTGGTCGAGTTGAGTTGGCTGCCGGTGCTTGCAGCGCCCAGATCGCGATACTGAAATGTCGCCACCATGCGGCGGTCGGCGACCGGCATCGCCAACACGACGACGCGATCTTGAAAATTGTTGCTCAGCACATTGCGCATCAGCGCGACGGCGTTGGGCTTGTGCGGTTCGATGGCGTAGACGCGGCCCGCGGCCCCTGCCCGATGCGCCGCGGCTAGCGTGTAAATGCCGACATTGGCCCCGATATCGAGGAAGCAATCGCCAGGGCGCACGTGGCTTTCAATCCACGCCATGGTGCCGGCTTCCTTGACCCACAACGACATGGCGCGGTGCGCCTGCTTGCGGTTCTCGCAGACGAAAGCCGTCTCGTAGGCGCCGTCCTTGATGACGATGGTGGAGGTCAGGCCGCTGCGAAGCAGCGCCTTGAAGTCGAACCAAATCTTCTCAAAGCGACTGAGTTCGCGGCTTCCGGCCGCACTCACGTCAGGCGCTCGATGTTGATGGTCAGCGACCGGCGCATCGGCGAATTGGGCGGCGCGTGGATCGGCGACACCTGGTGCCAGGAATTATAGGTCTTGATGAACAGCAGGCACTGATTGGGGTTGAAGTCGTAATTCTCAAGGAGATCGACCTGGTCGAACTCCAGATAGCGATTGACCTGGTTGTAGATCAGCGAGCGATCCTTCGGCAGGCACGTCTGGGTGCCGCCGCCCCAACCGGTGTCCCACTCGCCTGGCTGAACCATGGAAATGACCAGCGTCACCAGCTTGGTGAGCTCATCGGTGTGCGGGCGGATATGGCCGCCCTGGCCGCCCATCATCGAAAACTCAAACCGGGCGCTGAGTTCAGTCCGCCGCGCTAGGCGCGACGCCAAACTTGCCTTGGCCTTGCCGTTGAGCCGGCGCACCGCGTAGTCGCCGAGGCCGAGATCAACATTGTGCGCCGTTAAGAAGCCGAGCGTTTGCTCAATGAAGGCTGGGCTCTTGATGTAGTCGCGGACCCGCGCCCACTCGGGGTTGGCTTCGATAAAGCGAAGGTAGGTCTCTTTGTTGTTGCGTTCCGAAAGCGAGTATTTGTCGCCGAGCTTGGGCTTGTACTCGAACAGCGAAATGTCCGGATACGCGCGCGATAGCGTATCGTAGAGCCCATCGGGCAGCACATTTTTGATCAGACAGATCGGATACGGCTCGTACACGAACTCCGCTTGTTCATACGAAAACACGGTTTGCCGCCCAATCTTTGTCTGTTCACAAACTTAGCAATGCGGGGCCAAACGCGCAATTGAAGCGCCCGCCCCGCGCGTCTCTAGCCGCGCTTGGCGCGCTCGGTCAGCGCCGCAAAATCGCTGTCGCCGGAGCTGTTGGCGCTGCGGTATTCCTGCAGCCACGCATCGGCGAAATCGACATTCTGCGTCGCCTCGTAAAATGGCCCGCCCTCGGTGTAGTGGACGAGCTTGGCGGCCTCGTCGTGCTTGTAATACTCGACCAGGAAATTCCAATCGCGCGAGATTTCGCCGATCAGATCGTCGCTCTCCAGCCATTTGAACTGATGGAGTTCTAACCCAGAAGCCGTGTTGACGTACTCAGGCGTTAGCGCCGTGCACTTGGCGCAGTTCATCAGCATGACGCTGGTCCAGTTTTTCTTCTCGTAGCGCGTCTGCTGCTCACCGAGAAATTTCACCGTCGCGGTCGGCTGGTGATCGTGTTTGACGCACTGCACTGCGTAGCGATCGTCGCGCAGCGCCCAGAGCTCAGCCAGATCGGCACGCACGATGACATCGCAGTCGATGAAGATCGCCCACCCCTGATAACCGCGCAGAAACGGCGTCAGGAAACGCGAGATCGAAAACTCGGTTGATTGGTTGCTGAGGCGCGGCCGGTTGAAGATCTTGTGCACATGCTCAAGCTTGATCGGCGTAATCGCGACCGGCGCCGAGCAGCGCTGAATAATGCTATGCTGGGCGATATTGTAGAGAACCGCCTGACGGGAATCGTAGCCGATAAAGACGTGGATCAGCTCGTCATTCACATTCATCGCGCCGCTCCCGCAAAGTTCAGCCGCAAGGCGCTGCGGATGGCCTCGAATGTATCATGCAAACGGCCCTTCGACACCGCCGGCGCACCCTCGCGCCAGCGACTTTGGATCGCATCGGCGATCCGCTGCGGCGACGGTTTAGCTGGGTCCATGTCGATATGGCGGGTCAGAAAAACCTTGGCCGCGTCGTCGTTGAAGCGGGGCGCGGCGCAGTGGGCCGCGACCAGGGCGTTCAGGTCGGCTTGCGTTGCGGCGGTTTCGAAGGCGCCGAAGGGTTCGCCGAACTCGGCGCGCCGCTCGTCCTCGATCGGCGCGTAGATGACGCTGACGCGCGCCGCCAGCGCTTCGTAGATCGCGGTTGAGGAGCGGGTCACCAGCAGGGTCGCCTCGTTCAGAAGCGAGGTGAACGGCTCGTGCGAGACATTTAGGCCGGCCAGTTCGCCAACATTGAGCGGGTGCGCGCTGATCACATAAGGCGCGCGCGCCTGCTCCGCCGCCCGCGCCGCCGCCCTCGCCCAGACCGGGCCGAGTTCGGCGGAGCCACGTGTGAATTTGTAATTGATCAGGATGGAGGCGCGCTCGGGCGGCTCGAAATACGGGCGCATCGCGGCCTCGATGGCGGGCGAGCCGACCACGATTTTGTCGCCGGGCAAAGTTTCCAGCGCCGACGGCCCCCAACACATCAAATGCTGCACGCGGCGATAATGGTTCGAGTAGGCAAAGCGCGCGCCTTCCACCATGCCGAAGAGGATGACGCCTTGGCGTTTCAGCCGATCGAGCGTGCGCAAGAATGCCTTCGGTCCCCAATCGTTGCCGACACATACGACATCGCCGGCGTGCGCTGCGCGCGGCAAGGTGGACGCATCGATCACTTCAAAACCAAGCGCCGTCGCGGCTTTCACCGCCGCTTCGCGATCGGAGTGACCATCGATGCAGGCGAAGGCGACGTCGCAGGCTTGCGTCCGCAAATGGGCCGCAGCGTCGGCGAAAATGCGCACGTGATTGCGATTGTGCGCCACGAAATAAATGCGCGGCGACGCCAGGGCGTGCGGCTGCATTCGCTAGGTCTGAGGCGGCCAGTCGGGCCGGCTGGCGATCGGTTCGAACTTCTTTTTTGGACGCCGCTTGAAGCCGAGTATGGGCGCGCGCGGCTGCTTGGTCTCTACGACGAACAGGTAGTCGGCGCTCGATCCGGCCGCAGTACGCGCCGCCGCAATCAGATCGCGCCACCAGGCGACGGGCTTGATCGTGCAATGCGCGTTCTCGCCGTTCGGCAGGATTTTGTTGGCGGGATAGGACGCGATATTGGCGAACACGAGCTTGCGGGCGTAGCGAAACTGCTCCTGCAGCACCCAATGCATGTCTTGCTCGGGCAAGTGTTCGAGCACGTCCGTGCAGATCACCGCGTCGAACTGGCCTTCGGGCAATTTGGAGTACGGCGCGTAGCCCGGATCGTAGCAGGCGACGGTGTCGACGCCCCAATAATCCTGCACCGATTGCACGCGTTCGCCTTTGACCTCGAAATCACGGGCGCGATAGCAGCCGCCTTTGCCGGCGCCATAGTCGAGCACCGAACGCGATTGCGTGGCTTTCATCAGGCTGCGGATCAGCGGCAATTGCCGCTTTAGACTGCCGCCGGAAAACGCTTCGCGGGCTGAAATGGTTTGGTCCGGAATGCCTTCGTCATGCACGGTTTGGTACATGCCGAGGAGTTCGTGATAGCGCGGGCTGGGCGCCTCTCGCGTGTAGGACATGCTCGACACTCTGCGTTTTCCCCCGCGTCCGAATTTTCACGTTTAGTGAAAAACCAAGTCAGCGCAAGCAGCCGCCCCGGCAGGGCAAGCATGCTGATGTCGTTGGCAAGAGTGCAGGCGCCGCACAGCAAAAGGCCCCGCCGTTTCCAGCGGGGCCTTTCTGATCTTGAGCGCACTTTTTGGGTGCGGGAGTAGGATTTGAACCTACGACCTTCAGGTTATGAGCCTGACGAGCTACCGGGCTGCTCCATCCCGCGTCAATCTCAAGATCATCTTCGCTTCGATACACAAACGGCCGCGTGTGAGCGCGGCCGGTCGGGTCACGGCCGAGGCCGTCATTGTGATTGAGGGTTCTTTGGACTTTTTGATTTCACACGGATCTTGCAGACCCGGCAGCGACCTACTCTCCCACGCCTTAAGACGTAGTACCATCGGCCCTGGGGGACTTAACGACTGAGTTCGGGATGGGATCAGGTGGGGACCCCCCGGCATAGCCGCCAGGTCGGCAAGACCCGCGCGAAAAGTCTCCTGCACAATCTTGTACAAGAGTGACATCGTCTGTTGCGTTCAAAATTTGCGTAACGTTAGGCGACGCAGTCGTCGCCGTGCATGAACAATGACCGTTCAAGCCGATTGAGCGATTAGTACTAGTCAGCTTCAAGCCTCGCGGCTCTTCCACACCTAGCCTATCAACGTCGTGGTCTACGACGGCTCTCAAGGGAAACCTAGTTTTGAGGGGGGTTTCACGCTTAGATGCTTTCAGCGTTTATCCCGTCCGCACTTAGCTACCCAGCTGCGCTCTTGGCAGAACGACTGGTGCACCAGAGGTGCGTTCATCCCGGTCCTCTCGTACTAGGGACAAATCCTCTCAAGTTTCCAACACGCACGGTAGATAGGGACCAAACTGTCTCACGACGTTCTGAACCCAGCTCACGTACCTCTTTAAATGGCGAACAGCCATACCCTTGGGACCTGCTCCAGCCCCAGGATGAGATGAGCCGACATCGAGGTGCCAAACCGCCCCGTCGCTATGGACGCTTGGGGGCGATCAGCCTGTTATCCCCGGAGTACCTTTTATCCGTTGAGCGATGACCCTCCACACACGGGATCACCGGATCACTATGACCGACTTTCGTCTCTGCTCGACTCGTCAGTCTCGCAGTCAGGCAGGCTTATGCCATTGCACTCAACAACCGATGTCCGACCGGTTTGAGCCTACCATCGCGCGCCTCCGTTACTCTTTGGGAGGCGACCGCCCCAGTCAAACTGCCCGCCATGCTGGGTCCCGGATCCGGATAACGGATCGCGGTTAGACGTCACCGAAAATTAGGGTGGTATTTCACTGGTGGCTCCCCTCGAGCTGGCGCCCAAGGTTCAAAGCCTCCCACCTATTCTACACAAACCGTCGATAACGCCACAGCAAAGCTGCAGTAAAGGTTCACAGGGTCTTTCCGTCTAGCCGCGCGTACTCCGCATCTTCACGGAGAATTCAATTTCACTGAGTCTATTGTGGAGACAGCGGGGAAGTCGTTACTCCATTCGTGCAGGTCGGAACTTACCCGACAAGGAATTTCGCTACCTTAGGACCGTTATAGTTACGGCCGCCGTTCACCGGGGCTTCGATTCAAGGCTTGCACCTCTCCTCTTAACCTTCCGGCACTGGGCAGGAGTCAGACCCTATACGTCGCCTTGCGGCTTCGCAGAGCCCTGTGTTTTTGATAAACAGTCGCCACCCCCTGGCTTGTGTCACTGACGCCCGCTTGCGCGAGATCAGTCCCTCTTCTTCCGAAGTTACGAGGGCAATTTGCCGAGTTCCTTCACAATAGTTCTCTCAAGCGCCTCGGTATACTCTACCTGACCACCTGTGTCGGTTTCGGGTACGGTCTATGCGGGGGCTATTTCCTGGAACAACTAGGCTGCGCTCGGGCACCAACTGCCTCACACAACTTCCGTCATTCGTCACACACCCGCTGGCGCACGAATATTCACGTGCTTCCCATCGACTACGCCTTTCGGCCTCGCCTTAGGAGCCGGCTAACCCTGCTCTGATTAACATTGAACAGGAACCCTTGGTCTTTCGGCGACAGAGTCTCTCACTCTGTTTGTCGTTACTCATGTCAGCATTCTCGCTTCCGATACCTCCAGCAAACCTTACGGTTCACCTTCGCAGGCTTACGGAACGCTCCGCTACCGCTCAGTATTGCTACTGAACCCGCAACTTCGGCGAATGGCTTAATCCCCGTTACATTTTCGGCGCAGGTACGCTTGACCAGTGAGCTGTTACGCTTTCTTTAAAGGATGGCTGCTTCTAAGCCAACTTCCTGGTTGTCTATGCATACCCACATCCTTAACAACTTAGCCATTACTTGGGGGCCTTAGTTGGCGGTTAGGGTTGTTTCCCTCTCGACGACGAACGTTAGCACCCGCCGTCTGTCTGCCTTGCTGTACTCGCAGGTATTCGGAGTTTGGTTAGGTTTGGTAATACGGTGAGTACCCCTAGCCCATCCAGTGCTCTACCCCCTGCGGAAATCACAAGACGCACTACCTAAATAGTTTTCGCGGAGAACCAGCTATCACGCGTTTTGATTGGCCTTTCACCCCTACCCACAAGTCATCCCACAATTTTTCAACATTGATGGGTTCGAGCCTCCAGTGCGTGTTACCGCACCTTCACTCTGCTCATAGGTAGATCAACGCGTTTCGGGTCTAATGCGACGAACTGAACGCCCTGTTCAGACTCGCTTTCGCTGCGCCTACGGCTAACGCCTTAAGCTTGCTCGCCACACTAAGTCGCTGACCCATTATACAAAAGGTACGCGGTCACCCCGAAGGGCTCCCACTGCTTGTAAGCATTCGATTTCAGGTACTATTTCACTCCCCTCGTCGGGGTGCTTTTCACCTTTCCCTCACGGTACTTGTTCGCTATCGGTCATAGAGGAGTACTTAGGCTTGGAGGGTGGTCCCCCCATGTTCAGACAGGATTGCACGTGTCCCGCCCTACTCGAGTCCTAGTCTAACTTTACCGCTACGGGGCTATCACCCTCTTCGGCCCGGCTTTCCTTCCGGTTTGCGTTGGTTTTGACTAGGCACTGGCCTGGTCCCGGTTCGCTCGCCACTACTACGGGAGTCTCGGTTGATGTCCTTTCCTCCGGGTACTGAGATGTTTCACTTCCCCGGGTTTGCTTTGTTTCCCTATGTATTCAGGAAACAATACCTCCATGTTGAAGCTAGAAACCGAAGCCCAAACCTTGCGGTTTGAGCTCTGATATCTAGCCTCGAAGGTGGGTTGCCCCATTCAGAAATCCACGGATCAAAGGGTGCTCGCCCCTCCCCGCGGCTTATCGCAGCGTGCCACGTCTTTCTTCGCCTCTCTATGCCAAGGCATCCATCGAATGCTCTTGAGTCGCTTGATCGATCATCTTCTAATTAAAGCGTTCATGCACGGTGAGGACTGCGCCGCGATCACGTCGATCACGACACACACGGCCTCGCCACGCTGAACGCGCTAGACGATGTCAAAGTCCATCCTATGCCTCAAACGGCAGCGCTTACGCGCACGGACGAACCCTCAATTC
>Ga0163148_10000374_pt1:0-47500 | contig 60675 bp, 61 predicted proteins | sample OliLakLV19MP7P2_FD_148606 | JGI IMG/M metagenome (GOLD analysis project Ga0163148, IMG submission 148606) | Freshwater microbial mat bacterial communities from Lake Vanda, McMurdo Dry Valleys, Antarctica- Oligotrophic Lake LV.19.MP7.P2 | ecosystem: Environmental > Aquatic > Freshwater >... | reverse complement strand
CGGACAAGGCATTTGGGTGATCGCCGGCAGGTTACAAGGGGCTTAGTTTGCCGCGATGTACGCCTGCATGGCGGCGGCCTCGGCCTCGGCGACGGCGATCCGGTGCTTAACCAGATCGCCAATCGAAATGATCCCGACCAGGCGCACGCCGTCTTCGACCACGGGAAGATGGCGCACCCGCCGGTCCGTCATCCGCGCCAGCCCGTCATCCACCGTTTCGTCGCCCCTGGCGGTGATGACCTCGCGCGACATGGCCGCGCCGACCTCTTCGGAGAGTGCCACGGTTCCGCGACGCGCCACTTCCCGCACTAAGTCCCGCTCCGAAAACACGCCAATAATCGCGCCATCTGCATCGATGACGACCAGCGCGCCGACTTTCTTGTCATCGAGCTCCTGAGCCGCTTGCTGAAGCGTGGCGCTGGCGGCGAGCGTGTAAACCGTGCCGCCCTTCTCACGAACAACGTGTGCGATCAGCATGGGTAGCTCTCCCTGCGGATTGATCTGGCGTTTGAGAGTGCAGGCACAAGGCGCGCACGGCAAGCGCGAACACCCCCGCTTGGCGCTCAACCACGAGGCGCGGTAGTGTCCCCACATGGCCGCGTACAAAGACAAACTTAAGCAAGATCTCGACGGTTGGATCGCCAGCGGGCTCGTCGGCGCCGACAAGCGCGAGGCGCTCCTCGCCACCGTTCCAGACGCGCGCCGGCTCGATGCGGCGACGGCGCTTGCGTGGGTTGGCGGGCTGTTACTCGGCATCGCCATCATCACGTTTGTCGCCGCGAACTGGGCAATCACCCCGAAACTCGTGCGTTTCGTGGTGCTTTTGCTGACGTTCGGCGCGCTTGCCGGAGGCGGCGCGTGGGCCGCGCACAAGCAACGCAACGTGCTTAGCGATATCTTACTCATGGTCGCCGCACTGGTGTTTGCCGCATCCATTGGCCTCACCGGACAGATCTTCGACATTGCCGGCGATCCGCAGGCCGCCGCCTACGGCGCTGGCGTAGCGGCGTTTGCACTAGCGCTCGCGGGCCGCTCAACCGGCGCGGCGATCGTTGGCGTCATCTTCATTGCGCTGGGCGATTTCACCGATCGGCAATGGTTCGCGGGGGCTGAGTCAGAAGCGCCGTGGATGCTCGTGTTTGCGCCGCTTGCTGCCTATCTCGCGCTCCGCTGGGCATCTGCCCCGCTCGCGCACGTGTCGGCGCTCGGCATTCTCTATTGCTTCGGTTGGTTCGCCGCGCGCTTTGAGGCGGACGCCGCAGCGACCCTGTTTCTGTCGCTCATCCTCGGCGCCGCCGCAGCCGCCGCGCGCTGGCTCTATTTGCAAGACCGCGCCTACGCGAGCGTGTTTTATGGATGGTTTGCGTGGGGCGCGTTGGCGCTGTTCGCAATCGCTGGCTACTTGCCGTGGTTTGGCGCTGAAGGCGGCAATGCCGGCATTGCGCATCGCGTCGTTTGGCTTGCCGCATCCGGCGGGTTGCTCGCGCTCGGCCGCTTTGATCGCCACACGCTTGTCACCACGATCGGCGTCTTAAGCATCATCGGCGCGATTTGCGCGATCCTCTCGGACCTCGGCCTCGACCTGCTCGCCGCAGCCGGCGTCTTCCTGGTTTGCGCCATCGCCGCGCTTGTCGGCGGCCTGATGCTGCGGCGGAAAGAGAAATCGAGATGAAGATCAACGCCGCACCCCGCGTTCTGCTGGTCGCCGGACTTTGCGCGCTCTCGTTGATTGGCCTCGTGGTTAGCGAAGCCTTAGCGCGCCAGAGCGGGCAAGAAGTGCTGTTGCCGATGGAAGCCGTCGATCCGCGATCGTTGCTCGGCGGCCATTACGTGCAACTCAGCCTCGCCCAGCGGCTTGAGCCCAACGAGACGTGCCCGACTGACGGCGACCGCGACTGGGTGGCGCTGCGCCAGGACGGCGATGTCTACGTCGTCGCCGGCGGCGCCGTCTCGCGCGACCAAGCGCAATTGCTCGGTCTTCCGGTCAAAGGGCAGTTCGCTTGTGAGACGCCATTCGCCGGTTTGCCCGACGCAGAGCCAAGACCCGGCTGGGTGCGCCTCGATCTCGGCGTCGACCGCTTCTACATCAACCAAACTGATGCGTTGCGCATCGAAGCGGTGCTGCGCGAGCAGAACGTCGATGAGGCGTCACGCGCGTTTGCCGTGGTCTCCATTGGCCGCGATGGGCGCGGGCGCCTCAGAGGCATCGTGGTTGACGGCGAACGCCTCGATCTTAACTGGCTGCAAGCGGTGCATGGCCGGGTGTCAGCTTCTGGCGCCAGCCACGAACACGTCTGTTAACGCCGGTGCGTGGCAACGCTCCATTCTGGCACCTGAGCACTGACACCTGACACCTGACGAGTGGCACGCCCGTTGCTTTCTCGCTTCGCAGACGAATTTGTCGGAGCGAAATCCAGTGCGGACGTTCATCCTTGTTACTGCAGCTACGCTGGCGTTCGCCAACGCCGCGTCTGCTGATCCTATCCCAAGCGGCGCCGGCGATTTCTCCGGCGCATTCGGCATGGGCTGGGAGAGCTTCGACTCGCCGATCAACCCAGCCTCCCGAGACGAGAACGGCAACCGTGTCATCGTCAACGGGCGCATGGAGATCGAAGGCAGCCTCTCGGGGGGCCTGCAAGACAGCTATTCCGGCGGCATTGGCTCAGCCCAAGCCATCGGCAACCAACTGAACGTGGTCACCCAGGGAAATTACAACACGGTGATCGTGGATTCGACCCAAATCAATAACGGCGATGTCACCGCCGTGATCGGAGACGATTGATCATGCGCGCGCTGAAGACTCTTGCTGCGGTTCTCGCGGCCACCACGACCCTCACCGCGTGCGTCACGCCGCATTCGGGCAATGACGGCATGTATGCGTTGCCGATCGGCGATGCGCCGGTCACCGCGAACCCGACCGCCTACACCCCGGCGCTCGAGTGCTTGGCCAGCTACGCGCGCAGCAGCAACGTCGCCGCGCCGCGGATCGCCGTGGGCCGCATCCTCGATTACACCGGCTCGGTTTCGGAAGAAGGCGGCCGCCGCATCACCCAAGGCGCGTCGCTGATGGCGATGAGCGCCTTCGCCAAATCCGGCGCGCGCTTGGTCGAACGCTTCGACACGTCCGTCACCGAACTCGAACTGCGCTACGCCAACAATCGCTTGATCGGCCAGGAAGGCACGAGCCCGAGCGACGAAAATGTGCGCCGCATCTATGCCGGCCAGATGCCGGGGTCCGACTTCTACTTCGTTGGCGGCATTACCGAGCTCAACTACAACATCCGCTCGATGGGCGTTGACGCCCAAGGCGGCCACACTGACGCCCGCGACGGCGTGGGCAATCTGGGCGCGCGTCTTTACGTGATGAACATCGCGCTCGACTTCCGCCTGATCGACACCCGCACGCTGGAAGTTGTCGACGTGATTTCGTACCAGAAGCAGATCATCGGCCGCGAAGTCCGCGCCGGCGTGTTCTCGTTCTTTGACGACACGCTGCTGGACATCGCCGCCGGCGAACGCGCGCTGGAGCCGGTGCAACTGGCGGTCCGGGCCGGCGTTGAACGGGCAGTTGTTGAGGTGATGAGCCGCTTCTACCGCGCCGATAGCGCCACTTGCGCCCAAGCCCTGCAAGCCTCGGGCGATCCGATGGGTCCCGGCGACACGCAAACCGCCGCCGCGCCGCCAAGCGCCGCGACCGTGCTCATCCAGCAAGAGCAAGCACAGCGCAACGACACCAACGCCTGGCACGAGCGCCGCGACGACAACATCACCGGCATTCGCGGTCGCTCCTAAGCGGCTTGCGACGGAGCACCCATATGCGCGCCGCCCTTCTCCTATCTGCCGCAATTTTCTTCGCAGCGCCCGCCGCGTTCGCTCAGAACAATCAATATAGTTCCGGCGACGCGACGGCGCAGACCGAAGTCGAAGTCGATAATGCGTACGACGTCGGCGCCACCGCGGTGGCCAGTGGCAACGTCGTGTCAGCCGTGACCGAAGACACCACCACTACGCACACCAACACCCAGCACATGGACGGCGATACCAACGCCGACGCCGATGCGACGGTGTGGAGCGCGTACGGCAACGTTGCGATCACCTCGGCCGCCGTCGCCAATGGCGGCACCGCGGAAGTCAGCAATAGCACTGTGGATATCAATTCCAGCCAGCTCGCGCATGGCGACGCCAACGCTGCGACCAATTTCACCGGCGGCTACGCCGGCAATGCCGGCACGTCGGCGTCGGCCAGCGGCAACGTCGCGGCAGTGTCGGCGCAAGAGAGCGAAGTGCGCTTCCTTGCCGAGCAGGAAAGCACCGGCTCGATCAGCGCTACAGTTGAAGCCGATCACGGCAGCGTCGCATATCAGGTCGTCTCCGGCGCCATCGCCAGCGCCAACAATTTGACCGTTGGCAGCGAGACTTCGACCATCCTCACGGACACGCGCCAGACCGCTACCGGCGCCAACGTCAACGCCAGCGTTGATCTCTACGCCGGCTACGCTACCGATGTGTCGGGCAACGCCACCGCCAACGCCAACGCGGTCACCATCGACAATCAATGGGGCTACGTGAACGCCCGCATCGATCAGGCTTCGACTGCGAACGTCGCGGCTGATTCTTACGTCACGCTCGGCGGCGAATTCCTCGGCTTTGCATCGTCCGGCGCCTACGGCGTCGGCAACCAGGCGATCGTCTCCAATGTCGGCTCCGACACGGTGATGGACGTGACGCAAGACAACGCGGGCGACATCTCGGCTAACGCCGCAACGGTTGGCGAAGGCGGCGGCATGGCGCTCGCCTCCTCGGCCGCCTACGGCAACAGCATTTCGGGTTCGCTCTGCGCCTATTGCGACACCAACGCTCCGAGCCTCAATGCCAGCGGTGACCAAACCAATTCGGGCGATGTCTACGCCACTTCGTCGGTGCGCACGCCAAACGCCGCGACTGTCGCCACCACGTCGACCGCTATCGGCAACGCCGCCACCTATTCGGTAACTGGCCCCGGCGGCTGAGCTAGATCGAGTAACCCGGCTCGATCTGCTGGTTCATGTCTTCTGCCGGTTTCACGCCCTGACCACAGGGCCCACCAATCGGCCGCGCCGGCACGCCGGCCACAGTGCAGCGCGCCGGCACGTCCTGCAGCACGACTGAGCCAGCAGCGATACGCGCGTATTCGCCGACTTCGATATTGCCCAGCACTTTTGCGCCGGCGCCGATCATGACGCCGCGGCGTATCTTGGGATGGCGGTCGCCGCCCTCTTTGCCGGTGCCGCCCAGCGTCACCGAATGCAGCATCGAAACATCGTCCTCCACCACCGCGGTTTCGCCGATGACGATGCCGTGGGCGTGATCGATGAAGACGCCTGCGCCGATCTTGGCGTTCGGATGAATATCCACCGCGAACAGTTCTGAAACGCGGCTTTGCAGATGATACGCGAGGATGTGACGCTCCTGGCGCCACAGCCAATGCGCAATGCGATAGGATTGCAGCCCGCCAAAGCCTTTGAAGTAAAGGAACGGCTGCAGATAGGTTTTGCACGCCGGATCGCGCTCCCGCACCACGCGCATATCGCGCGTCGCTTGCAGAGCGAGCTGCGCATCGTTGGTGTACGCTTCGCGGATCACTTCGCGCAATTGCAGCGCCGGCAGATCGCCGTGTCCAAGCTTTTGCGCCAGGTGATAGGAGAGCGCGTCTTCGATCTTGTCGTGATGCAGGATCGAGGCGTGCAGATAGGACGCCAGCAGCGGCTCTTCGGCCGAAGCCTGCGCCGCCTCCACGCGCAATTGCGACCAGACCCCGCCGGACGCCTCGAAGATGTGCGGCTCGCCAGACATCTTATCCTCCCTCTCCCGGCCTCAGCATCGCGCGCGCCAGGGGCTCGGGCAATTGCCCCGTCACCGCCATGTGGTGAGCACGCAGCAGCGCGGCAACCGTCAGGCTATCGCGAATTCGCCCATCGGTGGCGCGCGCCAGCACCTCCAGGAAGGGCGCCCGCCGGTGACGCAGGACCTCAACCGCGTCCGGCTGCGCAACGCCGGCCGTGAGGTCGGTGGCCAGGAAGATCACGGCGCGCTCGTCGGTCAGCGAGTTCGACATATCCATTTCGAGCACGATCTCGAATGACCCCGCTGTTAGTCCGGTCTCTTCAGCCAGTTCGCGCTTAGCGCAGTCGAGCGCCGGCTCGCCCGGTTCGGCGCCGCCTTCGGGCATCTCCCACGAATAGCGCTTTAGCGGGAACCGCCATTGGCCGACCAGATGCACGCTGCCATCGGCCTCGATCGGCAGCACACCAACGGCCAGACGGCGCGGGCGCATCACGCTATACGCGCCAGGCGCGCCCCCTGGATGGGTGACGTCGTATGTGTCGATCACCATCCAATCGTTCTCGAACGCGCGTGCGACGCTTTTGACCGTCCAAGGATCGCCGTCTTCTTCCCAGATATCGCTCATCCTATGTGTCTAGCCTTGCGCGCAACGCCGCGCCACGGAGACGAGATGCCACTTCCCCTGTCCGCCATCCCCGCGCAGCCGCACGAGAACGAGCCCGCCAACGCGATCAAAGAAAGCGCCGAGACGCTGGCGCTGCTGGCGCGGCGGCGCTCCTCAAAGCTGATGCACCTGGCTGAGCCCGCGCCCTCGAACGCCGAGATTGACGCATTGATCGGGCTCGCCGCGCGTGTGCCCGATCACGGCAAGCTCGGCCCCTGGCGCTTCGTGGTGATCGATGGCGAAGCGCGCGCCCGCGCCGGCGCCGCGTTGGCGGACGTGATCAAGGACGATGAGGGCGTCGATGCCGGCCGCGTGGAGTTCGTACGCGGCACATAGCAGACGGCGCCGGCTTGCGTGATGGTCGTCTCGGCGCCGCAGCCGAGCAAGAAGGTGCCCGAGTGGGAGCAACAGCTCTCCGCCGGCGCCGTCTGCTATAACCTTCTGCTCGCCGCTCATGCGCTCGGCTACGCTGGCTGCTGGCTGACCGAATGGCACGCCTTTGATGCACGCGCCGCCGCAGCGCTCGGCGTCAGCGAAAGTGAACGCATCGCTGGCTTCGTCTATCTCGGCACGCCGAGCGTTGGCGCAGCCGAGCGCGTGCGGGCGGATGTGGGCGCGCGGGTGTCGCGGTTCTAGCCGAACGCCGATGAGATCAGCAGCGCGGTAAGGAAAATCGTCAGCGGCACGGCGCCGGTCGACGCGACACGCCGCCATAGGCGCGTCTGTTGGTCTTGCTCCAGGCTCGGCGCGCTCCACGCTTCCGGCGCCGCGCCGGCGACCAGGAGCACGCCGCCGCGCCCTTCGACCATGCCGAGATCGGCAATGGTGAGGCCGGCACGCGCCGCCAGTTTATCAGCCAAGCCTTGCGCGCCGAGCTGCGCCATTCTCGTGCCGAGCGCGCGATCTTCGCCGAGAATAATCAACGCGCCGCTGCGCAGCCGCAGTCCGTAAGCACGTTGCATCGCCGCCATGCCGAACGAGCGATACGCTTCCAGGCGCGTCTCGAGCGCCAACATGTCGGCATACTCGATCACGCCGTCGAAGGCCGGCAGCTCATGGATCAGCGAGCGCCCGGCCGGCAGCCGCAGCGCCACGCTGGTAGGACCGAACGCGGCGCGCAACGTCCATTTGGCGTACGCATCGCGCGCCACATAACCAACCAGGAACGCCATCGCTGCGGCGATCAGCGCGAGGATGAGTGCAGCACTGAAATCCTGGCTCATCAGCACGAACGCCGTCACCGCCATTCCGACCGCAACGGGCGTCATAAACGCCAGCACAAACGCGCCCATGAGCCGCTGCATCAACGTCGCGCGATAAATCTCGGTCGGCACGTTACCCCCGCGCCTTATACGTCGCGACGCCCTGATCCGGCAGCCACAAGCCTTCCGGCGGCTCGCCCGTTTGCCAGAACACGTCGATCGGCATGCCGCCGCGCGGGGCCCAGTAGCCGCCGATGCGCAGCCATGTCGGCGCGATGGCGTCGACGATGCGCTTGGCGACGCCCACCGTGCAGTCTTCGTGGAAGGCGCCGTGATTGCGGAAGCTTTGCAGGTAGAGCTTCAGGCTCTTCGACTCCACGATCCAATCCTTCGGCGCATAATCGATCACCAGCACGCCGAAATCCGGCTGCCCCGTCACCGGGCAGATCGAGGTGAATTCAGGCGCGGTGAAGCGCGCCAGATAAAGCGTGCCGGCGTGCGGGTTGGGGACGCGCTCCAGCGTCGCTTGGTCGGGGCTGGCGGGAATAGCGGCGGCGGCGCCGAGCTGCGTAAGCCCTTTGGGATCTGTGCTCATGGGCGGACACTTGAAGAGCCGCTCCCCGGCTGGCAAGCCGCATCCTCAATAAGGAGGCTTCCATGCGCGATTTCGACGGCAAGATCGTCCTCATCACCGGCGCATCGACCGGCTTAGGCGCAGCCCTAGCCGTCGGCGCGGCTGTGCGCGGGGCCAAGGCGGTGATCATCAACTACGCCCGCAGCCAAGCCGAGGCCGAAGCCACCGCCGTCGCCGTCCGCGCTGCCGGGGCCGAGGCGGTGCTGGCGCAGGGCGATGTCTCCGACGACGGCGATTGCCGCGCCATCGTCGCCAAGGCCGAGCCCTACGGGCGCATCGACGCGCTCGCCAACAATGCCGGCGTCACCAAGTTCGCGCCGGCGCACGGCGATCTCGACGCGCTGCAGCGCGCCGACTTTGAGAAGCTATTTGCCGTGAATGTCATCGGGCCGTTCCAGATGCTGCGCGCGGCGCGGGCGCTACTGGAAGCATCGGAGCGCGCTAGCGTGCTGATGGTGTCGTCCATCGCCGGGGTCACCGGCATTGGCTCGTCGGTGGCCTACGCTGCGTCGAAGGGCGCGCTCAACACGATGACCTTATCCCTGGCGCGGGTGATGGGACCGAAGATCCGCATCAACGCGCTCTGCCCCGGCTTCATCGACACGCCCTGGCACGAGAAGGGCCTGCCCACGGAAGTGGTCGACCGCATGCGGGAAGGCACCAAGAAGATGACGCCGCTGCAAGCTGCATCCACGGCGGAAGACATTGCTGACGCGGGGCTTTTCTTTCTCTCCGACGCTTCACGCCACGTCACTGGCGAGACATTGCTGGTCGATGCCGGGCTTCACCTTGGCTACGCGTCCCTGTCGCAGCGTTAGGCGTGCTTCAACACTGGCTCGCCGACGCAAGAAACGCCAACCGCCCAGATTCAAGTCAAACGTTGCACAGCCCGCCGCCAAATTAGGCGACATCCGCTTTAGCCACACACGCCCCAGCGCCCTGCCCTTTGCCGCACCGCAGCACTGCTGAAGCATCGACGATGCCTACAACACGTGGGGCGTCGCCGCTGCGGCTGCGACTTTCAATGCGGGGAAGATCACAATGAATAAGGGTGCAAAACGGCTCTTGGGCCTGGCGGTCGCTGCGAGCGCCATGATGGCTGGCGGCACGGCCGCCGCGGAGACGGACGTCTCCTTCAACGTTGGCGTCGCCACCGACTACATTTTCCGCGGCATCGACCAGACTGGCTATTACGATGAAGGCCAAGCGTTCGGCGGCATCGACGCGACCAGCGGCACGTTCTACGCCGGCGCCTGGGTCAGCAATACCGGCCCGAACCCGGGCCAGTTTATCGAGTACGATCTCTATGCAGGCTGGAAGCCGGTCGCCGGCCCGGTGACGTTCGACCTTGGCCTGATTTATTACGGCTACACCGACAGCGACGCCGTCGGTGGCGAGTCCGAGCTCAGCACCTACGAACTGAAAGCTGCCGCCTCGATCGCCGCCGGCGGCGCCACATGGGGCGCGGCTGTCTACTGGACCCCGAACTTCAGCGGCGACTTCGACGGCGCCGATGACAATGCCGGACTCTATTTCGAGGTGAATGGCGCCTACACGTTCTCGAACAGCGCTACGCTGAGCGGGGCCATCGGCGCCGTGGATGTCGAAGACTACGCCGTCGACGGCTACACGACGTGGAATATCGGCGTCGCCTACCCGATCACCGAGAATTTCTCGATCGACGGCCGCTATATCGACACCGACGATGATGCGTTTTTCTATGGCTACGCTGGCGATCGTCTCGTCGGCACGCTCAAAGTCGTCTTCTGAACCCCAAACCTGTAACCATCCGTACGGAAGTGCGGCGCCGCGCGAATGCGCGGCGCCGTTTCCCGCCTGCACGCGCGTTGCGTCGGCGCCACAGGCGAGACGAAGCCGCCGATTCTTGCTGCGCTCGTCATACAGATTAACCGCTCGTTTACGTTAACACCCGAAGCTCGCTGGCAACGCGGGTCTACCCCGCCCTTAGGGTGCTCAATATGAAAAAGCTCATTGGAATGGCGATGCTCGCGGGCGCAGCGACGGCCGGCGTCGCGCATGCCGAGGGTACAGTATCGGCCAACGTCGCGCTCACCAGCGACTATGTCTTCCGCGGCATCTCACTCTCCGGCAATGACCCGGCCATCCAAGGCGGCGTCGATTACACTACGGATCAGTGGTATGCGGGCGTGTGGTCGTCGAGCTTGTCGGACGGCATGGAGCTTGACCTCTACGCTGGCTTCACGCCGACGACTGGTCCGGTCACTTGGGACCTAGGCATCATCAGTTACTTCTACCCGGGCGCTGACGACGACGCCGCCGAGTTCGACTATTACGAACTTAAAGCTGCCGGCGGCTTCTCGATCAGCGAGCAATTCGGCATCGGCGGGGCAGCCTATTTCGCGCCAGAGAATTATGGCGACACAGGAGAGGCGCTCTATCTTGAGATCAACGCCGCCTACGCCATCAATGATGCAGTCTCCATCAACGGCGCCTACGGCAACCAATCAATCGACGACCCGGACGGCCCCTTCGGCGCTGCTGGCGAAGACGATTACAACACCTGGAATGTCGGCGGCGCCTTCGCCTTGCACGGCTTCCAGGTCGATCTGCGCTACCACGACACTGACATCGATGCGGGCAGTGACATCGAGAGCTACACCTACGGCCCGTCGAGCTACGACTCGGCCTTCGTGATTACGCTCGGCCGCGAACTCTAAGCATCGGCTACGCGAAATAGGGAACGGCCGCTCCTCACCGGGCGGCCGTTTCGTTTGTGCGGCGCGTACCGAGATATATCCCGCAGGCCGCAATCCAAGTGAGCACGCTCGCCTCCAACACACGCTGCGCCATGCCGACATATTCAAAGTCCGGCTCAAACACGGTCAGCGCCAGCAATGCTGAGACGCCGCCGATGACGCCAAGCACAACGAGATAGAGTGCGTTAGGCCATTTGCGCGCGGCGATGCTGAGGAACGCTAGCGTCAGCGGCGCCAGGAAATAGCCGGCGAGGCCGCCTAGGTTGTGCATCACCTGCGATGCACTCGGCTCTGCCGGCCGGCAGCCGAAATCGCAGGGGAAGAATGCTGCGCCGATATAGCCAATGGCGAACAACACGATGCCGACAAAGCCGAGTGTCGCCAGCAGCGAGCGCGGCGCCGCCAGCCACGCAAACAGCGCAAACAGCACGCCGAACACGCCCGCCGGCAGGAAACCGAGCCAACTCACGGTTTGACCATAGGGCGCGCCGGTGGCGCCCAGTTCGCTGATGAACTGCGCGTTGTGATCGTAGCCATCGACCATCGCGCCGCCGATCAGCGTCAAGGCGAGCACCCACAGCGCCGTCAGCACGCCGAACACCATCGCCAATTTCGCGTTCACTCTAGCCCCCTTCGCCCAGCGCCTAAGCGCTCGGCCATTTTGGTGCGCGGCTCACCATGCCCGGCGTTTTTCGCCCGAGAACGCCGCCAATAAAGTGCGCCGCCTCAATCGCGCGGTCGAGATCGACGCCCGTGTCGAAACCCATGCGCGCGAACATGTAGAGCAAATCTTCTGTCGGCACGTTGCCCGCCGCGCCGGGCGCGAACGGGCAGCCGCCGATGCCGGCGAGTGAGCCATCTAGCACCCGCACGCCCTCTTCCACGGCAGCCACCGCGTTGGCCAGCGCGGTGTTGCGCGTGTTGTGAAAGTGCGCGCGCAATTGGATGCGCGCCGGGATCACCGCTTTGACCGCGCGCACGCGCTCATGCACGTCGCTCGGCGCGCCGACGCCGATCGTGTCGGCAATGGCCAGTTCGAATATCTCTTCCGCCGCGCAGCGCTCGGCCACTTCGACGACGCGCCGCACGGACACCTCGCCATCGAAGGGGCAACCGAACGCGGTCGAGATCGTCGCCGAGAGGCGCGCGCCGCCAGCTCTCGCGGTCGCCGCCACCTCGGGCCACACCGCGAATGTTTCCTCAACCGTGCCCCCATTGTTGCGGATCGAAAATCCGTCCGAGGCGCAGAACACGTAATTGATTTCCTTCGCACCCGCCGCCAGCGCCCGCTCGACGCCGCGCAGATTGAGCGCCAGCGCAATGAACGTCACGTCGCCGCGTTTCGGCAAGCCAGCGAACACGGCGTCGCCGTCGGCCATTTGCGGCACTTTCTTTGGATTGACGAAGCTACCCGCCTCAAGTCGGCGGAAGCCTGCGCCAACAATGTGATCGATAAGCGCCAGCTTGTTTTCGGTCGTGACGATGTCGGGCTCATTCTGCAGCCCGTCGCGCGGGCTGACTTCCACCAGTTCAAGCTTGTCCTTGGCCACGTTTTGCTCCGAACGGGGGCAACGCCCAGCCGTAATGTATGGCCCCGGCGCGCAATCCGAAACCCGCGAGCGCGCCGGCGACGCCCGCCCAAAGCGGCGCGACGCCGACCGCCTCCAGCGTGACGAACCCCGCCGCGGCCAGCAAGGCGGCAGAAATTGTGATTTCGCGCTTCAGCAGCGCCGAAGGTTGCCCCGCCAGCACGTCGCGGATGACGCCGCCGAAGCAGGCTGTCAGCACCCCAATCGCGATCGACACCAGCGGATCGACGCCGAGCGACAACGCCTTCGCCGCGCCGATGACGGCATAGACGGCAAGTCCCACCGCATCGATCCAGATCAGCGTCTTGGCCCGTTCCAGGTGCGGCGCCAGGAACCAGACCACCAACGCGGCGGCGAGGCCGACGCCGAGATAGGCCGGGTCGCCGATCCAGAACACCGGCGCGCCGATCAGGAGATCGCGCAACGTGCCGCCGCCGACGCCGGTCACCACCGCGAAGAACCAGAAGGTGATGATGTCGTGGCGATCACGCGCCGCCGCCAGCGCGCCGGTCAGCGCAAATACGGTGACGCCGGCGTAATCCAGCGCCGGCGGCAACATCGGAAGCGACTCAGTCGAGATCACGGGGGCGACGGTGCCGCTTTTGGGGTGAATCAGTCCACCCTCGCCCTATGTACCCAAGCTCAGCTTGTGGAGAGCGCCATGTTCTTTGTGCAGACCCTCGGCCCCGCCTTGACCCCCGCCGGCGGCGCCGCGCTGTTCGACCACGTGCAATCCAAGCTGCGCGGCAAGCAATCTTTCTCCGCCGCTGAGCTGCACGCGGCGGTGTCGGAGTTCCTGATGACCCGCGCCAACACCACCTCACCCGAAGCCGCGATCCAGTTTCTGAAGAAATTCGGCCGCGTCACCCAGGACGGCGCCGCTTACAAGCTCCAGGCGTGAGCCGGAGGCCGGCCTGCCAGCCGTAGCTTGCGAAGCAAGCGAAGGCTGGTGCGAGCGGCGGGAATTGAACCCGCACCGCCTTGCGGCGAACGGATTTTAAGTCCGCTGCGTCTACCAGTTTCGCCACGCTCGCGTCGGCTCGATATGGGCGGAAACGTCAAACTCGTCTAGTTTTACTAATGGCGGCGCATGAGACGATCGACGCCGCATGAGGTTGCATGGCTCATCCGCTTGATCATGCGGTCTGGTCGGCGCTGACGGGGCGCCAGGCGGCGCTCGGCGAAGGCGGCGCGTTGGCGCGGCGCTTTCGTGAGGACATCGGGCCGTTCGCGGCGGCGGCTGATCACTCGGCCGAAGCGGTGGCGGCGCTCGCCGCGCTGGCGCGCGCTAATGACGACATGTCGTTGCTCGAGCCGTCGCCGCCAGCGCCGCCGGCGGGCATCGAGCTCAAGAGCGCGCTTGGCGTGCAGATGACCATCGCCGCGTTCACTGCGAATGGTGGCAAGCCCTTCTCCATCGAAGCACTTAGCGAAAGCGACGCCGCCGACATGCTGACGCTCGCCACGCTCACACGGCCCGGCCCGTTCCGTACGGCGACGCACACGCTTGGCCGCTTCGTCGGCATTCGCGACGGCGCGCGTCTCGTCGCCATGGCAGGCGAGCGTTTGCAGCCGGAGGGTCACATCGAGATCAGCGGCGTCTGCACGCACCCGGACTATCGAGGCCGCGGTTATGGCGCGGCTTTGATGCGCGTCGTCGGCGACCGCATTCTGAGCGAAGGCCTGACGCCGTTCCTGCACGCTTACGCCAGCAACACCGGCGCGATCGCGCTCTATCACCCACCTCGGTTTCGAATTGCGCCGCGAAGTCACGCACGCGGTATGGTCGCGCGCGAGCTAAGCGCCCGGTTCGTCCGCATCTTCTGGTTCAACACCACAAGCGCGGACCAATGCGCGCAAATCATCACCGGCTTTGTGCAACGCGGCGACATCGGCAGAGCGCGCTACCAAATGCACGCCGTAGCCTTCCGGCGTGAACCACGGATAGGAGCCGAACGACACCGCGCCGTTCGCATCAGCTTCCAGCGCTTTCAACCCCGCCGCGATCTGACTTTCGCCTACGCCTTTAGCGCGCACCGTTCGCGCGCGCACAACGGCGCCGCCTTCGATGCGATGGCCAACATCCTCCAACATGCCGCGCATGATCGACGGCACGCCGGCCATGACGAACACATTGCCAATCTGAAATCCTGGCGCTTTGGACACCGGATTAGCGATCAACGACGCCGTGTCTGGAATGCGCGCCATCCGCAAACGCGCTTCGTTTAAACTGGAATTGCCTTTGTAATGCGCTTCCAACACTGCGCGCGCGTCTTCGCGCACGTCGATACCGACGCCGAATGCAGCCGCCATTGCGTCCGCGGTTTTGTCGTCATGCGTAGGGCCAATGCCGCCTGTGCTGAAAACGTAATCGTACTTACTACGCAGCGCGTTCACGGCGGTGACAATTTCATCAGGAACGTCGGCGACGATACGAGTCTCCGCGACCTGCACGCCGAGCGGCGCCAAGAATTTTGCAATCGTCTGCAAGTTCACGTCCTGCGTTCGGCCGGAGAGCAATTCGTCTCCGATTAACAGGACAGCGGCTTTAACTTGGCGCAGTGTCATGGCTGTATACTAGCAGTCATGGGCGGGAGAGTCAGATGAGCGAGACCGATTACGCCGCTGAATTGACCGAACGGCAAAGGGGCGCGCTGCCTGGCCTCCTTGGCCTCGAATGGACGGAAGCGCGGCCGGGTTTCGTGCGCGGCCGCTTCGACGTGAAGCCCCATCACATGGCGCCCAACGGCTTCCTGCACGCGGCCAGCGTCATTGCGCTGGCGGACAGCGCCTGCGGCTATGGCTGCGTTATCTCTAAGCCAGAGGCCGCTTCCGGCTTCACCACGATTGAGCTGAAGGCGAACTTTCTGGGCACCGCCCGCGACGGCGCTGTCGCCTGTGCCGCCCAGCTCGTCCACGGCGGCCGCACGACGCAGGTCTGGGACGCGATCGTCACCGACGAGCGCACAGGCAAGGCGATCGCCCTCTTCCGCTGCACGCAGATGATTTTGTATCCGAAGTGAGAAGCGGCGCGGCGCGCCTGCTTACTTAATTTTGCCTTCGACGAACTCGACGTGCTTTTTGGCAATCGGGTCGTACTTGTTCATCTTGAGCTTCTCGGTCTTCGTACGTGGGTTCTTTTTGGTCACGTAGAAATAGCCCGTGTCGGCCGACGAGTTCAGGCGGATCTTGATAACGGTCGGCTTAGCCATGACAGGGCCCGGAATTTCTCAGTTTGAAGGACGCGGGAAAATACGGGCCGACGCCCCAAAGTCAACTCGCCAATTACGGGGTTAGCCGTTCCAGGGAATGCGCCCCCCGGCTCCAGCGCAGGAAAGGCGGCTGAACCGCCTCGCCGGCTAGGCGGGCGCGGACCTCTTTCAGCACGAAACGAGTGATCGAGGGCAGGTCGAGGGCTTCGGCCTCGTCGAGGCTAAACCACCGTGTGTGCAGCAATTCTTCGCCCGTGACGGGCTTATCGTCGGCCAGGACAGCCTCGGCCTCGGCGAGAAAGAACCGGGCGTCGAAGCGCCGGGGCCGGTAAGGCGGCGTGATCGCCCGGGCGACGAAGCTGAGCTTGGACAGGTCGGGACCGGCGTCGCCGCCGAGGATCAGGCCGGCCTCCTCCCGTGTCTCTCGCGCCGCCGCCAGGGCGAACGCCCGCGGCGGACGGCGGACAACCCCGCCCTTCTGCAACAGCGCCACCGTCTCGGCTGTGAGCTCACAGGCGGCCGGCAGGCGCGCATCGCCGGGATCGACCCGGCCGCCAGGGAATACCCACTTGTCGGGCATAAACACGTGCCCCTTGGCGCGCTGGCCCATCATCACCTCGCGCCCGCCGCGCACCAAGATTAGGGTTGCGGCGTCGCGCGGCTTGATCGCCTTCGGCTTTGCGCCGTCGGGCGGGTCGAACGGTTTTTCGTCCGGGTTCATGCGGAAGTCGTTGGCGCTCATGGCCCCCCCTTCTAGCACACGCCACGGCGCGTCTTGGAAGCTATTGACCGCAAGCCTATCGTGCAGGGAACTCAGGAGAGAGCACATGGCGCGACGTAAACCCGGCGAAGGGCAGACCGCTCTCGTCACCGGGGCCTCGGCGGGCATTGGCGTCGACCTCGCCGAATGCTTCGCGCGTGATGGCTACGATCTTATTCTTACTGCTCGAAGCGAAGGCGCGTTGCAGGAGGTGGCGGCACGGTTGGCGCAGGCGCATGGGGTCAAGGCGCATGTCATCGCGCAAGATCTTGGCGCTCACGGCGGCGGCTCGGCGCTGGCGGCGGCGATCGCGCAGCGCGGGCTCAACGTCGATGTCGTCGTCAACAATGCGGGTTACGGCCACGCCGGCGCGCTCACGTCATCCGATCTCGAGACGCAGCTCGGCATGATTGATCTCAATGTGCGGGCGCTGGTCGAACTCACGTATCTCTACTGGGACCGCATGATCGGCGCTAAGCGCGGCGGCGTTCTCAATGTTGCCTCCACCGCGGCGTTTCAACCGGGGCCGCTGATGGCGAATTATTATGCGTCGAAGGCGTACGTCCTCTCCTTCTCCGAGGCGATGTGGGAGGAAGCCAGCGGCACGGGCGTTCACGTCTCTTGCCTTTGCCCGGGGCCAACCGTGTCGAAGTTCCGCGAGCGCGCCGGCACTGGTCGCACGCGCCTCGCCAAGGCTTCGAAGGTGATGTCCTCGCAAGCGGTGGCGCGCATGGGCTACGAAGCTTGGAAGCGCAATCAGCGCGTGATCGTTACTGGCGGGCGCAACGCGTTTCAGGCCGGCCTGGTGAAGTACATTCCGCGCACGACGTTGCTGAAGATGGTGCGCAACATCCAATCGCCGGCGTGATCGCTTTCATCCGCGCCGCAGCGCCGCTAGTCTTGATCGCTTCAGGAGCGGTACCATGAGCCTGCAGGGCGAATACGACGACAATAATTTGTTCGCGAAGATTCTTCGCCGGGAGATTCCGGCGGTGCTGGTCTATGCCGACGAGCAGGCATTGGCGTTCATGGATATATTTCCACAATCGCGCGGGCACATGCTGGTGATCCCGCAGGGCGTGAAGGCGCGCAACTTTATCGATCTGCCTCGCGACAGAGTTGGCCCGCTGATGGAGCGGGTACAGATGCTGACGAAAGCGGCGGTAAAGGCGCTGAAACCGGACGGCGTCACCATTACGCAATTCAACGGCGCGCCAGCGGGTCAGACGATTTTCCACCTGCACTGGCACATCATCCCGCGCTTCGAAGGCGTGCGGCTGGCGGGGCACGCCAACCTGACCAAGTCTGACATTCCGGCGCTGCAGGAATTGGCCAAGCAAATCGCGGCAGCGATCGAGGTTTAAGTCTTCGCGGACGGCCGGCCGTCTTATCGGCGAGGACGCCGGCGGCCCAATGAAAAGAAAAACGGCGGCCGCTGTACGCGACCGCCGCTTGTTCATGGCGCTGAGCTGGAGCGCCTACGCTTTTTCCGGCTTGCGGCCGAAGCTGCTGAGCAGGCCGCGGGATTCTTGCGTGTAGACGAACTTCAGTTTGTCGGGATCGTTCGGATCGAGGTCGATCTTGACGATGCCGCCGTCCTTCAATTTGCCGAACAAAAGTTCGTCCGCCATCGGCTTTTTCACGTGCTCCTGGATCAGGCGGGCCAGCGGACGAGCGCCGAAGCTTTCGTCATAGCCGCGCGTCGCGATCCAGTCGGCGGCGCGATCGGTGATCTCGATCTGCACGTTGCGTTCCGAGAGCTGCGCTTCAAGCTGGATGATGAACTTCTGCACGACGTTGCGGACGACTTCCGGCGGCAGGCCGCTGAAGTGGATCGAGGCGTCGAGACGGTTGCGGAATTCCGGCGAGAACAGACGCTTAATCGCCTCTTCGTTCTCTTCGTCCTTCTTGCCGCGGCCGAAGCCGATCCCCTGCTTGGCCGCATCCGCCGCGCCGGCATTGGTGGTCATGATCAGGATGACGTTCCTGAAATCGACCTTCTTGCCGTTGGAGTCGGTGAGCGAGCCGTGATCCATCACTTGCAAAAGGATGTTGAAGAGATCCGGGTGGGCCTTCTCGATTTCGTCGAGCAACAGCACGCAGTGCGGATGCTGATCGACGCCGTCGGTTAGGAGCCCGCCCTGATCGTAGCCGACATAGCCGGGAGGGGCGCCGATGAGGCGGCTCACGGTGTGGCGCTCCATGTATTCAGACATATCGAAGCGCAAGAGCTCGATGCCCATCACGTTCGCAAGCGAACGCGCGACTTCGGTTTTGCCGACGCCGGTGGGGCCAGCGAAGAGATAGGAGCCGATCGGCTTTTGCGGTTCGCGCAACCCAGCGCGCGCCATCTTGATGGCGGCGGCGAGCTGATCGATCGCATCGTCCTGACCGAAGACCACGCGCTTCAAGTCCGCCGGCAACGAGTGGAGCATCTCGCTATCGTTCTTGGAGACGGATTTCGGGGGAATGCGCGCCATGCGCGCCACCACTTCTTCGACCTCGGCGACGTCGATGATGTTCTTGCGGTCCTTGGCCTGCAGCAGCATCATCGAAGCGCCGGACTCATCGATGACGTCGATGGCCTTATCCGGCAGCTTGCGATCGCCCATGTGGCGCGCCGAAAGCTCAACAGCCGCTTTCACCGCATCGTCCGTGTACTTCACTTTGTGGAACTCTTCGAAATAGGGCTTCAGGCCCATAAGGATTTTGATCGCGTCCGGGATCGACGGTTCGTTGACGTCGATCTTCTGGAAGCGCCGCGCCAGGGCGCGATCCTTTTCGAAGTGCTGGCGATATTCCTTGTAGGTGGTCGAGCCCATGCAGCGGAGCTGGCCGCTTTGTAGCGCTGGCTTCAGCAGGTTCGACGCATCCATGGCGCCGCCACTGGTCGCGCCAGCGCCGATGACGGTGTGGATTTCGTCGATGAACAGGATCGCGTTCTTGTGGTTCTCCAGCTCCTTCATCACGCTCTTCAGGCGCTCCTCGAAGTCGCCGCGATAACGCGTGCCGGCGAGCAAGGAGCCCATGTCGAGCGAGAAGATGGTGCTGTCGGCCAGAACTTCCGGCACCTGCTTTTCGTTGATCTTGCGGGCCAGGCCCTCGGCGATGGCGGTTTTGCCCACGCCTGGATCGCCGACCAGCAGCGGGTTGTTCTTCTGACGGCGGCAGAGAATTTGGATCGCGCGCAGCACTTCGGGCTCGCGCCCGATCAGCGGATCGATTTTGCCTTCGCGCGCCTTCTTGTTGAGATTGACGCAATAGGCCGCGAGCGCTTCCGAGCCCTGCTTGACCACGCGCTCGCCGTCTTCGCCCTCTTGGGCGCCGCGAACGGGACGCGGTTGCGCCGCGCCAGTGCGCTTCGGCAAACCGTGCGCAATGAAGTTGACCGCGTCATAGCGGGTCATGTCCTGCTCTTGCAGGAAGTAGGCGGCGTGGCTCTCGCGTTCGCTGAACAGCGCGACCAGCACGTTGGCGCCGGTGACTTCGCGGCCGCCGCTCGAGTCTACATGCAGCATCGCGCGTTGCAGCACGCGCTGGAAGCCGGCAGTCGGGCGCGGCTCCTCATGATCGCGGTTCTCGACACGCAGGCTGTCGAGCTCGTTGCGGAGATACGAGTCTAGATTGAGCCGCAGCTTGTCGAGGTCGACCTTACAGGCGCGCATGACGCCAGCGGCGTCATCGTCGTCGATCAGCGACAACAGAAGGTGCTCGAGCGTCACGTACTCGTGCTCGTGATCGTTCGCGAGAGAGAGCGCACGGCGCAACGTGTGTTCGAGCGTGCGGGAGAAAGTCGCCATTCGACGTTATTCCTTTTCCATCGTGCATTGCAGCGGGTGTTCTTGCCGCCGCGCGAGATCCAACACTTGGGCGACCTTGGTCTCGGCCACCTCGTAGGTGAAGACGCCACACATGCCGACGCCGTTCTGATGAACGTGCAGCATTATCGTGGTGGCCTCCTCTCGGGACTTCTGGAAGAAACGCTCCAGCACATAGACGACGAATTCCATGGGGGTGTAATCGTCGTTCAGCAGTAAGACCCGATAGAGCGAGGGCTTCTTGGTGCGGGTAATCGTTTTGGTCCCGACGCGCCCATCGGGCCCGCCGTCACCTTCGCCGCCATCATCGTCCCACGGTTGCCCGCTCATCTAGGTCCGCAATCCGATCCAAGCCGCGACTCGCGGCCCACTCGCCCCGAGCCTTCGCTCACATGCTGAACAATTTATGGACTGAAACGCGCGAGGAAAGGGCTTGAAGTCCAGCGCCGTGCAGTTTGATGCGTTCGGCGACGCGAATTGGCGCCGGATGCATACGAAACGAGCCCGGCTCACCTAAGAGCCGGGCTCGTCCCGATTATCAGCCCCTCAGCGCGGGTGCGCGCCGAAGTCGAAGTGGTTTTAGCGCTGGGCGCCGGTTTGGATCAGTTGGCCAACGGCGGTCACGCGCTCGTTGATCGGCTGCAGCGCGTCCTTGGTGACGCCCGCGACCAGATCAGAAACGGTCGAGAGTTCAGCGACATAGGCTTCGAAGGCGCCCTTGGCGTAGTCGTTTTGCTTCTCAACGAATTCTTGCACGCTCTTCGAGGTCATCAGCGACTTGGCGGTCGCGACATGATTTTCGAGGGCGGCCTTTTGGAAGGCGACGGCCCGAGCCGAGATGGTCTCGAAGCCCTTCTGGGCGGCAGCGGCCGAGGCCATCCAAGCTTCAACGTTCTGCTTGCCGAAGGACGAGGCTTCCGAAAGGGCAGCCAGGCTGCGGTCGATGTTTTCACGGACGGCTTCATTCGAAGCGCCGCTGATTTGTTCAAAAGCTTCCGTCGCCGACTTGGTGGCGCGGGTGGCGGTCTTTGCAGTGGTGGCCATTAGGGTCTCCTTTTCGGGGCCGAACGGCCCAGTGCATCCATCGCTCGCCGGGATAAGCCGACGAATCTGCACCCTATATGTTATGCTGCAAGTGCGAAGTCAAGCCATTATGTTGCAGTGCAGCATAGAACCATGATCCAGAAATGTGCATCTGATCGCTCGGTTGTTCACCGTCCGTTAACTACGATTTCCACAGCCTCTATAAGACTTACGCAAATCACCGAGGCTGCTGCTTCTTCTTTACCCTCTGCTGCAACGCTCGCTTAACGGGGTCTAATGAAACTGTAAGCTGCGCGGCACGCGATTTGCCTGAATTTGTCCGTGTTTATGCGGGAAGCCACGATCATGAAGTCTGCGGGTGGTGCTATTTTTCGGACGGTCGCTGGGGCGTTCGCGGTTGCGTTGACGCTTGGCCTGGCGGCGCCGGCCTCGGCCCAGGACCGCTACGCGGCCATCGTCATGGATGCGCGCAGCAACGAAGTGCTGTTGGAAGACCAGGCTGGCGACATCCGGTACCCCGCTTCGCTGACCAAGATGATGACCCTCTACATGCTGTTCGAGGCCATCGAACGCGGCGACTTGACCATGGACACCCGCCTGACCGCCTCGCGCAACGCGTCGCGTCAGCCGCCGTCCCGCCTGGGCCTCGCCTGCTCGCGCCGCCGCGGCTGCGACTCGCTGACAGTCGAGCAAGCCATCAACGCGCTCGTGGTTCAGTCCGCTAATGACGTCGCCACCGTCGTGGCCGAACGCCTGGGCGGCAGCGAAGCCCGGTTCTCCGCCAACATGACGGCCCGGGCCCGCGAACTGGGCATGACCGACACCCGCTTCGCCAATGCGAGCGGCTTGCCGGACACCCGTCACCGCACCACCGCGCGCGACATGGCGGTGTTGGCGCAGGCGCTCTGGCGCGATTTTCCTGAGTATTATCCGACGTTTCAGCGCACGAGTTTCACTTTCCGTGGCCGCACCATCCGCGGCCACAACCGCCTGCTCGGCGCCGTTGAAGGCGTCGATGGCATCAAGACGGGCTATACCCGCGCTTCGGGTTTCAACCTCGCCACCATGGCGGAGCGCAACGGTCGCCGCGTGATCGTCGTCGTGCTGGGCGGCGAAACCGCCGCCGCCCGCGACGCCCAGGTCGCCTATCTGGTCGAGGGCGCCTACGAAGAATTCGCCCGCCGCGCTGATCCGAACGCCGTACAACTGGCCAGCATGCCGAACCGCCGCCTGGATGTGCAGCTGGCGCCGAGCGCCCTGCAAGCCAGCAACACCTCGGCTCGTCCGCTGCCGCCCTCGTCGCCCTATGACACCTATCAGGGCATGGTGGTGGAGACGCTGTCGCCGATACGCCTGCCGCTCGAGCCGGTCGGCCAGGGTGACGAGAGCGAACTCTCGAACGAAGAGCCGGACTGAACCACTCTTAGCGTTTCTTAGACCTGAGCAATCGATCCCGCGCGGCCGTCAGCCGCGCGGCTTCGGCGTTGGTGCCGCCCTGGTCGGGGTGTGCCCGGGCCATCTTGGCGCGGTACGCGCTGCGGATGTCTGATTCTGAGGCATCGGCGCCCACGCCCAGTGCAGCGCGCGCTTTGGCGTCGTCGGGATCGTCAGCTGACCTCTGATCGTACTTTTGCAGGCGCGTGTTGAAGGTGGGCAACAATGTCCAAGCCAGGACGCTGAGCCCGGCAAGCACGATGCCCGGCCACACGCCGCCCCGTGCAAACGCGAATAATGCTGCACCTGCTAACGCCACCGCCGGCCATCGCTCAACCAAGATCAGACGCCTTGCCCCGCCCACGCGCAGGACAAACAGCAGCACGAAGACGGCCGCTATGATGAGGATGACAGGGAGCACCGGGGTACCTTAGCCGGCGGGTCGCGCGGCGAACACCGTTCAGAACTTCAGCGCCTCGCCGTCGAGACCAGGCAGTTTTAAAGTGATGAACAGGTCTCGGAGTTCCTGGCGGGCGGCGAGGTGGGTCATCTTCAGATCACCCTCCCCCGTGTCGAGATCCAGCATGGTCAGTCCCTGCGGGAACAACTCACGGTAGACGACGCGCTCCGAGAGCCCCGGCGCCAGACGGAACCCGATACGTTGCGACAGTGTCCGCAGCGCCTCGCCGACGCGCTGCTTGTTCTTGGCTTCGATGCGGCTGGCGGAGGTGCGGTTGCGCAAGACCACCCAGTCGATCGGCGTGCGCACTGCCAGCGCCTTCTTTTTGCGGCTCTCCCAGACCATCTCGCTATAGATCGAGGGGCGCACAATGTCGGGACATTCTTCGTCGATCGAGCCCAGGAGGTCGAAGTCGACGAAACTATCGTTCAGCGGCGTGATCAGCGTGTCGGCGCAGGCGTGCGCGGTGCGCGCCATGTGGGAATCGCCGCCGGGGCTATCGATGACGATGAAATCGCAGGTTTCCGACAGGCGGCGCAGCGCCGCGCGGAACGCGGCTTCATCTTCGGCTTCGGCCAGATCAAGCGATCGCTGCGGGCTTTCGGTCATTTCGAGGATTTGCGGGGCAGGCAGCTTGGCGCCGCGCGCGGCGATCCAGCGGCCGCGATTTTCGATGTAGCGCGTGAGCGAGCGCTGGCGGACGTCGAGATCGAGCGCCCCGGTGCGCCGCCCCATACGCATCAAAGCGACCAGAATGTGCATGGCGACGGTGGATTTGCCGGCGCCGCCCTTCTGGTTGCCGACGACGATCACATGCGCCTGCCGCAACGCCGGGGTCGCCGCGGGAGCGTAAGCGAGGCTCATCGCCCACCCGCACGAGCGGGCGCCGCTATCCTGGGAAGAGACGCAACGCCGAGACGCATGGAGCAGAACTTGGTTGATCTAGGTTAAGGCGCACTTAAGCCGCTTGACGCCATCGCCCTGCCGAAGGATGCGGAGGCGATGGCCGATCCCCCCCTGCCCGTGGTTCGCAACGCTCCAGCGCTGCGCAAAGCTGTCGCCGACTGGCGCGCGGCTGGTCTGCGCGTGGGCTTTGTGCCGACCATGGGAGCGCTGCACGAGGGGCACCTCTCGTTGGTGCGCGAGGCCAAGGCGCGCTGCGACCGGGTCATCGCCAGCCTGTTCGTGAACCCCAAGCAGTTTGCGCCGCACGAAGACTTCGAGCGCTACCCGCGCGACGAAGCTGGTGACTCCGCCATGCTGGCTTCGGCCGGCTGTGACCTGCTTTACGCGCCGGAGCGCGCGGCGATGTATCCGGAGGGCTTCGCCACCAGCGTCATCGTCACCAGCGTGTCGACGCCGCTTGAAGGCGAGTTTCGTCCGCACTTCTTTGGCGGCGTCGCCACCGTGGTCTCAAAGCTGCTGCTGCAGGCGTTGCCGGACGCGGCGTTCTTTGGCGAGAAGGACTACCAGCAGCTGCTCGTCATCAAGCGCATGACTCACGATCTCGATATTCCGGTCGAGATTATAGGTTGCGCCACCGTGCGCGAGCACGATGGGCTCGCGATGTCGTCGCGCAACGCGTATCTCAGCGCCGACGAGCGCCGCATCGCGGCCCGGCTCAATCACATCATGCATGACGCGATAAAGGCGCTGCGCGCAGGCGAGCCGATCGGCCAAGCCGAAGATGAAGCCCGCCGCCACATCGTCGCCGCGGGCTTCGCGGGCGTGGACTACCTCGCCGTCCGCGACGCCGAGACGCTCGCGCCGATCACCGAACTCACCCGCCCCGCCCGCATCCTCGCCGCCGCATGGCTCGGCAAAACACGCCTGATCGACAACATGGCGGTCTGAAAGGCGCGCTTTCACGCGTTTGTTTTTCAGGCTTTTCCCCCGCGAGGCGTTTGCGAGAGCCGGCCCACGGACCCGTATTAATCATAAGGGATCAGCGGGGCTGAAGACCCCGCGGCTTTGAGGGGAGCCAGGGACATGGGTCGCAAGAGATCACTGACGTATGCCGTCAGCGCCATCGCAATCGCCGTCGCGTTGTTGACGGCGCCGACAAATGCTTGGGCGCAAGACGCAGCCACGACAGAAGAAGAAATCGTCGTCACCGCCACGCACCGCGCCAGTTCGATCCAAGACGTGCCGTTCTCCGTGAACGCGCAAACGGCCGAAGATAACGAGCGCACCGGCTCGCAGTCGATCGAAGATATTTCGCGCAACGTCGCCGGCATGTCGGTGCAGAATTTGGGACCCGGCCAAAGCCAGGTTTCGCTGCGCGGCGTCTCCGCCGGCCAAATCGTGCGCGACCAGCCGGGCGTAAAAGAGCAGGTTGGGATTTACCTCGACGACTCGGTCATTTCGCTCTCGCTGTTTACGCCGGATCTCGATCTCTACGATCTCAACCGCGTTGAGACGCTGCGCGGTCCGCAAGGCACGTTGTTTGGCGCCGGCAATGTCGGCGGCACCGTGCGCTACATTACCAACCAGCCCGACCTCGATGACTTCGAAGGCTCGATCGAAGGCAGCCTCAACACCGTCACCGATGGCGGCGAAGGCGGCCATCTGAAGGGCATGATCAACATACCGCTAACGGAAGGCCGCATGGCGTTCCGCGGCGTCGCTTATCACACCGAATACGCCGGCTTCATCGATGCGCTGCGTGAAGGCGGCGGGCGCGACGAAGATGTGAACGAAGGCACGCGCTCCGGCGCCCGCCTGTCGCTGGCGATGCAGCTGACGCCGAACCTCTTGGTAACGCCGCGGATTGTGTATCAACAGGTCGAGGCGGACGGCTTCAACCGGCAAGAAGTCTACAACCTCTTCGCCAACCCCTACACCACCACCCGTCCGGCGGTGACGTTCGACGACCGCGAGCAATTCCTGCTGCTCAACGAAGAGTTCAGCGACGAGACGACAATTTTCGATGTCACGGTCAACTACGACGCCGGTGACGTTGAGATCACATCGATCAGCTCAATCATCAACCGCAGCATTCTCGTCAGCCGTGACGCCAGCGCGCTAACGGGTTCCGTCTCGGTCGATCTGGGCTACCCGGGTGCGGCGGTGCTGTTGCCGTCGAATCTGCGTGACACGACCGACCTTGAGCAATTCTCGCAGGAAATTCGCGTCGCCTCGGATACGGACTCCCGCATCCAATGGCTCGTCGGCATGTTCTTCTCGGACACCAACCGCACTTATAGCCAGCGTCTACCGACGCCGGGCTACGACGCCTTCACCGACGCGGTGCTCGGCGCCGGCACATCGGCCGCGGTCGCCAACGGCTTCCCGGCGGACTCGCCGTACAACGCCGACCTGCCCTACGACATCCACCAGTTCGCACTCTTCGGCGAAGCCAGCTACGACGTGACCGAGCGCTTCACGGTGACGGCGGGTGGACGCTATTACGACTTCTCGGAAGAGCGTCGCTTCACCTCCGGCGGGCTTTTCGCCAACGGCGACGACCAAGTCGATTCCACCGAATCGAGCGGCTTCACCCCGCGCATTCTGTTGAGCTACGAGGTCAGCGACAATCTCACGCTGAACGCGCAAGCCTCGCAAGGCTTCCGCCTCGGCGGCGTCAACGATCCGCTCAACCTGCCGCTTTGCGCCGGCGGCGCCGGCGGTCCGGACGCGCTCACCTATGGCGGCTTCCCCGACTACGAAGATGAGACGCTGTGGAATTACGAAACCGGCTTCAAGTTCTCGAACGGCAACATGACGTTCAACGCCGCCGCCTACTATTCCGACATCAGCGATCTGCAAGTCACGGCTGACGCCGGCTCGTGCTCATCGCGCGTTGTCTTCAACGCCGATGCGCACACGGCGGGCCTGGAAGCGGAATTTTCCATCGCGCCGATGGAGGGCCTTGAACTCACGCTGGCCGGCAGCTTGGTGGAGGCCGAGTTCGACGAAACCCGCACCTCGGTGCTGGGCGACGTGCTCGCCGGCATCCGCAAAGGCAATCGTCTGCCGTCGGTGCCGGAGTACCAACTCGCCGCCACGGCGGCGTACTACTTCCCGCTCGACCGCTGGACCTCGGGTCTCGAAGGCTTCGTCACCGCGACGGCTCAGCACATGGGCAGCCGCTACACGCAGCCGGGCGACCAAGAGAACAACCCGCGCACCTTCGTGCATGGCCTGCCCTTCGGCGCACCGCCGGTTGGCGCCTCGACCACGCTCGATCTTGAACTCGATCCGTACACGATCGTGAACTTCAATGCCGGCGTGCAGACGGAGACGTGGGGGCTCACCTTCTTCGTCAATAACGCCTTCGACGAGAACGCCAATCTCGGCTTCGACCGCGAACGCGGCGGCCGGGCGCGTCTCGCCTTCCACACCAACACGCCGCGCACGGTTGGCGTCACCGTCCGTCGCGCGTTCTGATCTCTACGCAAAGAGCACCTAAAGGCCGCGGTTCACGCCGCGGCCTTTTTCTTTGCTTCGCAGACGGGGCTCAGTCGGTTTCAGCGTGCAGGATGTAATCGACGCGCCCGACTAGATTTAGGTACGGCACATAGCCGACGACGCTGGGCACGCGGCTATCGGCGGAGTTGTCGCGGTCGTCGCCCATCAAGAAATAATGGCCTTCCGGCACGCGGTATTCACGCGTGTTGTCCAATTCCATCTCGCCGCGGTCTAACGTCAGGTAGCTGACTCCGTTCGGGAGGGTTTCGCGAAACGCCGGGATCGATTGCGGGCCGCCGTCATAGTCCGTGATCGCGACCGCGCCCTCAGGGTCGCGCCGCACCGGTTCGCCGTTGATATGCAGCACCCCGGCGATCATTTGGATGCGATCGCCCGGCAAGCCGACGATGCGTTTGATGAAATCGCGATCAGGCTCGGGGACAGGCCGAAACACGACGAGATCGCCGCGCTCGGGCAGGCGCCCATAGAGACGGTCAGGTCCTGCCGGACCCGCGAACGGCGCGAATGAATAGCGGCCATAGCCGTAACTCCACTTCGTCACGGCGATGTAGTCACCGGCATGAATGGTCGGCTGCATCGATCCTGATGGGGCGCGGAACGGCTGAATCCAGGCGAAACGGATGGTCATCGCCAGCAGCATGATGGCGAGCGCAGGCAACAGCACGACCGCAAAATAGCCGACGACGCGGATAGCACGGCCCTGCGGCACGCTCTGCCGACGGGCGGCGACGATCCAGGCCACGAGCGCGATCGCCAACGTCAGCGCCAGGTTGATCGTGTCGAGCGCGGTCCAGCGGAAGGCGTCGAACACTTCGATCGGCGACGTGCCGGTCTGCCGCGCATACACAAACACGCCCGCCGCCGAGCCAAGAGTGACGATCACGCTCAGCACCGCGAGCCAGACCGCCAGACTGGTCCGACGGGCGTAGTAGAAGCCTAGCCCCCAGCCGAACAGCGTCAGCAGCGCCGCCAGCCACGGCCTGACCCTGCGCATCGGCGCTTCTGTCGTATCGCTCATCCCACTCCCCGCGCTCGGTCCAAGCTCTAAGCCAGAGGCGCCGCATCGTCACCTCAAAGACGGGATGGCAGCGGTGCTCGGGGCTCGTTACGCTCGGCATTGGAGGCGGCGCATGGGCTGGGACAAGGACATCGAGGAGCTGCGCCAGCGCGAGGCGCTGGCCGAGGAGATGGGCGGCGAAGAGCGCGTCGCGCGGCAGAGGGCGTCCGGCAAGCTGACGGCGCGCGAGCGGGTCGACGCGTTGCTCGATGCAGGCTCCTTCCACGAGACCGGCAAGATCGCCGGAAAGGCCGAATACGGCGCCGACAACCAGCTTGCCTCGTTCCTGCCGACCCCGTTCGTCATCGGCCGCGGCGCCATCGATGGCCGGCCGGTGATGGTGCAGTCAGACGATTTCAGCGTACGCGGCGGCGCCGCCGACGCCGGCATTTGGCAAAAGCTCGTCTTCGCTGAGCAGATGGCCAACGAGTATCGGATGCCATTGGTGCGCATGGTCGACGGCACCGGCGGCGGCGGTTCGGTGAAGATGCTGGAGAAAGATCCCCGCACCTACATCCCGCAAACGCCCGGCTGGGAATGGGTCGTCGCCAATATGGCGAGCGTGCCGGTGGTGGCGTTGGCGTTGGGGCCGTGCGCGGGGCTAGGCGCGGGGCGCGTGGCGGCGAGTCATTACAGCGTCATGGTTCAGGGCTTGAGCCAAGTCTTTGTCGCCGGCCCGCCAGTGGCGAAGGCGATAGGCGAAGACGTCGACAAGGAGGGCCTCGGCGGGGCCGACATCAACGGCAAAAACGGCGTCGTCGATGATATCGTCGCCAGCGAAGCGGAGGCGTTCGCGGCGGCGCGCAAGTTTCTCTCCTACCTGCCCGCTTCAATTCACGAGAAGGCGCCGCGGGCGGAGCCGCGCGATCCCGCCGATCGCCGCGACAAGACGTTGATTGACGTGGTGCCGCGCGATCGGCGCGTGCCTTACAAGATGCGGCGTATTGTCGAAGCCTGCGTCGATTCCGGCAGCTTCTTCGAGACCGGCCGGCAATGGGGCCGAGGGCTAATCACCGGCTTTGCACGGCTCAACGGCTATTCCGTTGCGGTGCTCGCGGGCGACCCGATGTTTCTCGCCGGCGCCTGGACAGCCGATGTCTGCCGCAAACTGATCAAGCACGTCGATCTGGCGCAGACGTTTCATCTGCCGGTCGTACACTTCGTCGACTGCCCCGGCTTCGCCGTCGGCGTGAAGCACGAGCGCGCTGCGACGGTGAAGCTCGGCGTGCAAGCGATGGCGGCGGTCTATCAGGCGCGCGTGCCGTGGTGTTCGATCGTGGTCCGCGCCGCTTTCGGCTTGGCGGGCTCGGCGATGATGAACCCGACGCGCACAAAGGTGCGCTATTGCTGGCCGTCTGGCGATTGGGGCTCGCTACCGATGGAGGGCGGCATCGAGGCGGCGTATAAGCGCGACATCGAAAGCCATTCCGATCCTGAGAAGCGCCTCGCGGAGATCCGCGCCTGGGCGGAAGCATTGCGCTCGCCCTTCCGTACGGCCGAAAGCTTCTACGCTGAAGAGATCATCGACCCGCGCGATACGCGGCCCTTACTGTGCGAATGGGCCGGGCTAGCGCAGCGTTATGGCGAAACCGGGCCGAGCGCGTTTGGCATGCGCCCCTAGCGCGCCTGCAAGCGCAGCAGCGCCAGGTAATCCTCGTTCGGATAGACCTGCGCGACGATCTCCGGAAACAGGCGCTTGCCATGGGCGCTGTTGGTGAAGATCACCATGCCGATGCGGCGCTCCGGCACGAAGAAGGCGAGCGATTGTTCGCCCCAATCGCTGCCGCTATGGGTGATGACGGTCTCGCCCTCATAGCGAAGCACCATCCAGCCAAGCCCCATGCCAACGCCAAGCGGACACACATCCATCGGCATGCCGTTCTCGCCGCCGCAGCCGCCCTCACGAAGGTCAACATCGTAGGACAGCCGTTGCGCCGCGATCTCGGCTGAGACCCCTTCATTGTTCATGACGGCGATGACGAACCGCGCGTAATCGCTGGTGGTGGTGTAAAGATCGTCAGACGCGAGCATCTCGTCGGTGTTGATGTCCGCCTCTCCAGAGACGTTATCTTCGCCGTACGGCAGCGCGATGCGGCCCTCGAACCAGTCGCGGCGGGTGTAAGCGGTGTCGCGCATGCCGAGCGGATCGAACACAAGACGCTGTGAAGCATGCTCGAAAGCTTCGCCGCTAGCGGCTTGCGTATAGCGGCGCGCGTATTCGTAGCCCTCGCCAGAATAGGTGAAGCCGAGGCCGGGCTCGCTTTGAAACGAGAGCTTCCCATCCGACATGCGCCGCCAATTGGCAAAGCCGGTGCGGTGCGACAGCGCCACGCGCAGTGTCAGCACATCGCGGCGTGGATCGTCGGCGATGTCTGGATCGACCCAGTGGCGCGACATCGGCTCATCAAGCGACACGCGCCCCGCCGATGCTAAACGCAGCATGACTTCGGCTGAGATTGGCTTTGCCAACGAGGCCACGTTGTACAGCGTGCGCGGCGTCGCCAGCACGCCGGGGCTTTGCTCACCATAAGCGGCCGTCCAGGCGATCTCTCCATTCTCGATCATCGCAATGGAGACGCTCGCCACGTGTTGTTGCGCGAGCCATGCAGGGGCTGCGCTCGCCAACGACGCAGGCGCGGCGCGTGGCGCGAGGTTTGACACAGGAGCGCTTGCGCATCCTGCGATCATGAGGGCCAGCGGCAGCAGCCAGGCTTTCATCAAGTATCTCTCCCCATCGTTGGAGAGATGCCGAACCGGACAATTGTGGATGCAGGCAAAGCAAAAGGCCGCTGGCTTTCGCCAACGGCCCTTCGTTTTTCGCCATAATCGTAGGCGTTACGGCGTTGTTGCCGGCGCCGGCGTCGCGGCCGGCGGGGTTGTGGCCGGCGGCGTCGCGGCGTCAGCGGGTTGCGCCGGCGGCGGGACTGGCGCCGCCTCGGTCGGCGGCGAGATACGCGTCAGGGCGGAGATGTCGCCTTGCACCACGTAGAAAATCTCGCGGTTGCGCGAGCCGCCGGCTTGCGTCGGGTCGTCATTATAGACCTCGTAGGTCGTCCAGTCGTCGTCCGGCGTCGTCGGATTGTCGAGGTGCGCGGCGGCGAGCAGCGCGTCCATCGGATTGTAGACCGCGTTCATCACGCCGGCTTCGTCGCCGGTGTAGACGACGCGCAGCACCGTGCCGCCCGGCGTCTGGCCGACTTTGGCGTAAAGCCCGGTCGCCGTTGGCGCGCGGCCGCTGAACGGATAGCCGATCTGGAAGCAGTAGCGGCCTGCAACCACGCGCGGCTCCACTGCGGTGAGCGGCCCGGTCGCGGTCAGCCGATACGTGCGCATGCTCGTCGGGATCACGGTCGCAGCTTCGCTGAGCAGGTTGGTGATCGTCTCCGGGCTCGAGTCCTGGCAGTTTTCCGCATAGAAGAACGGCCGGGCTTCGACTTGCTGCACGCTGTATTGGAGGCCGCTGAAGCTGGCGTTCGGCAGTGAGTCGAGATCGGTTTGCAGCGCCGTGGCCGCCGTCGCCATCAACGGAGCGACATCGCCGCCGGTGAAGGCTTGAATGCGGTCGAGCGGGTTGGCGCCGAGGTCTTGCTCGAGCTTCACCTGCACGTTGGAGCCTTCGCCATTCGGCGTGACGGTGTAGACGACGCGGCCCGTGGCGCCATCGGCGAACGCAACCGGTGCGGTGACGGTGTCGCCTTCGACGCTCGCCGCTTCGGCGATGGTCACACCTTCAACCACGGTCGAGCCAACCGGCGTCGACGCCAAGCGCGCCAACACGGTTGGGGCTGGACGCGCGACTTCGAGCGTTTGCGTGCGGCTCGCGGTTTGCGGACCCAAGAAATACCCTGCGCCGGCCGCAACCAGCACAAGTACGACCACGATCAGAATTATGCGTCCCACAGAACCCACAACCACCCTCCTAAAATTGTCCCCAGTGCCGCATTTCCTAGCAAAGGAGCCCCGCGCGCCAAACCTCTAAATAAGGGAACACGAGGGATAGCTGGCCTGACACCGCCTTTCCCGCTACGGCGCCCATGCTTTAAGCTGGTGATTCAACGGAGGAAGCGCCGCCATGGGCGAAGAAGTCACGTACGGCGGCTATCTGCGCCTAAAGGAGCTGCTGGGCGCCCAGGCGCCGCAAACCGACCAGCACGACGAGCTTCTATTCGTCATTCTGCACCAGACGATGGAATTGTGGATGAAGCAGGCGATCCACGAAATCGGCGCCGCGCAAGCCGAAGTGCGCACCGGCAATCTGGAGCCGGCGTATAAACACCTCGCCCGCGTCTCGCGCATCCAAGCTGTGATGACGCAGACCTGGGACATCCTAGCGACGATGACGCCGGCGGATTACCTGAGCTTCCGCGCCATGCTTGGCACAAGCTCCGGTTTTCAGTCGGCGCAGTTTCGCGTGCTGGAGTCGCGGCTGGGGCTGAAGGATTCTTCGTTCCTGAAATATCACGCCGAAGGCGGCGCTGAGCGCGCCCAGCTTGAAGCCGCGCTCACGGCGCCTAGCCTGTACGATGACGTGCTTGCGCAATTGACCAAGGCGGGCTTTGACATTCCGAAGAGCGACTACGAACGCGAAGCTGGCGCGGCGTACGAGCCGAGTGACCAGGTCGAGGCCGCGTGGCTCGCTGTCTATCGCGACACGTCAAAATACTGGGGGCTCTATCAGCTGGCGGAAAAGCTGATCGATCTCGACGATGCGTTCCTCACGTGGCGGCACAAGCACGTGCTCACTGTGGAGCGCATCATCGGCAGGAAGCGCGGCACCGGCGGCACCGAAGGCGTGGGCTATCTGACGCGGACGCTGACGCGGCGCGCTTTCCCGGAGCTTTGGTCGCTGAGGACGAAGCTTTGAAAAGCTACAAGCCCCTCTTCTCGCGCGCGCTCGCCGCTTCCCCCGGCCGCATCCACTTCGCCGCCCACTCGCACCATTTGTGGCCGGATGCCTCGTATAACGGCCACATGGAGGCGTGGAACGATGCGGCGGAGTTGGCCGATCGCAAGTGGGAGAAGATTTTCGGCGAGGTGATCCCGCGCGCGCAGGCCAATATCGCGATGGAGCTGAAGCTCCCCGACCCGCGCACCATAGGGTTTGCGCCGAACACGCACGAATTGCTCATGCGGCTTTTCTCCGCGCGCAAGCCCGGCCCGATCGAGGTGCTGACCACGGACGGAGAGTTTCATTCGTTTCGCCGGCAAGCGGCGCGCTGGGAGGAGCAAGGCTGGATCACGCGCCGCGTGGTGCCATGTGAGCCGTTCGATACGTTCAGCGAGCGCTACCTCGCCGCTATGCGCGTAAAGCAGCCGGATATCGCGTTCTTGAGCCACGTTATGTTTCGCAGCGGCTTGCGCTTTGATGGGATTGAGGAGCTTGCGTCCTTTGCCTCGCCGGACGGCACATGGATTGCACTCGATCTCTATCACTCGTTCATGGCGATGCCGTGCGACTTCGGACGGGTCGCCGACCGCGTCTTTCTGCTCGGCGGTGGCTACAAGTACGCAATGACCGGCGAAGGCGCGGGGTTCATCCACGCGCCGCCCGGCTACGCGCAACGCCCGGGTTTCACCGGCTGGTTCGCCGATTTCGGCGCGATGGAGAAACGCCAAGGCGAAGTCGCCTACGGTGAAGACGGCTCGCGCTTCCTGGGCGCGACCTATGATGCAAGCGGGCTCTATCGCTTCAACGCGGTGCAGGCGATGCTGCTGGACGAGGCGCTCGACACACCGGCAATCACCACGCGCGTCGCGACTTTGCGCGCCATGATGGATGATGCGATCGCCTCTGGCGAAGCTGGCGCCACGTTGCGCAAAGCGGAGGTGCTTCATCCGAACGCGAGCGGCCCGCAAGCGCGCTTTCTCTCGCTCCGACATCCCGACGCGGTGCAGTGGAAATCCGCGCTGATGGCCAACAACATCATCACCGATGCGCGCGATGATATTTTGCGCATTGGCTTCGGATTGTATCAGGATCAGAGCGACGTGCCCGCGTTTTGCGCCGGGGCTAAGCGGGTGCTGGGTTAGAACCCTTCTCCCCTTGAGGGTACCAAATCACCACGCCCCCAGCTCCACCAATTGCCGACGCAAATGCTCGGGCAAATCGGCGCCGCCTTGGGCTTCGCCGAGATCGCTGGGTGCGTCTTTGGGATCGAGATAGCGCCAGCCTTGGAAGGCGCGACGCGGTTGCGGCACGGTGCGATGTAGGTGCGCGTCGAGGTATAGCCCACAGCGTTCGCCGTGATTGTCGGTGACGTGATCCACAGCGATGATGGTCTGACGCACGCTGACGACGCCTTTGATCACCCAATAAAGCGACCCGCCCGCCAGCACCTCGTCCACGCGTTTGGGCCACATGCGCGTGCCGCACACCGGCGCGACAATCTTGCGCTTCTCCGCCTTGGCCCGCTTGATCTGCCCGATCTGCCACTCGACCAGATCCTCGACGCTATCAGCGCCGACACAGAGTTTGACGATGTGGATGGTCATTATGGGCCACTTGTCACCACATAATCGGGCTTTGCGCCATCCTCGTGCCCGCACCATTGGCAGTGCAGCTTTCCTTTGAACGTCATTCCAAGAATTGCCGCGCTTCTGTAGGAGCCAAGAAACGTTTTGGCCCGATAATCTCGTTCCGCATCCGCCTGCAACCAAGCCGGCGCCGTACTCTGCGCTCCCGGCATTCGGAAGTTTAGTTGGCTCCTGGCGTCAGCGAAGAGACGCTTTTGGCATCGATCGCACCGACGCCACCACCAAAGCGCCCCCACAACGACGGATAGAGCGACCATTAGGGGAACAATGATCTCAAAAATCCATCCGTCATCGATGACGCTTGTCCCGTTTTCAAAGTCGAGAACTGAAGCTAACAGCACCAACACGGCAACGCTCATAAGGGCCCAAGTCGCCGTCGCGACAATGCACAATGCACGCGTCGCACCGTGCCGAGTGAACAAGCCCTCCTCGCGTTCGATAAGCACTAGTTCCCCTCCGGATCGTCGCTCATCGCGCGCTCCGCGCGCATCAGCGCCGCGACTTCGGCTTCCATCGCATCGCCACTCCCAGCCAGCCCGCGCGCGACGCCGGCGTAGTCCGCCGCGCTCTTGTTCTGCGAGAGTTTGCGTTTGGCTTCGATGCGTTCGGCGGTCAGCGTGACGCCGACGATGGCGCGGAGCATCGCATCGATGTAGGGGCGCGGTGCGTCGCTCATCGCCCACGGCTCGGTGCGGTCGTGTTCGTGGGCGGTGGAGAGATCGCTGACCAAAGCGCCCAAGCGCGCGGCATCGTTGAACCATTCGACGTGGCCGCTGATGTGCACCGCCTCGTAGTTCCAGGTCGGCACGGTTTTGCCGTGCTCGGCTTTTGACGGGTACCAGCTCGGCGTCACGTACGCTTCCGGTCCGCTCAGCACCAAGAGTCCCTTCCCGGCGCCGTGGCGCCAGTGCGGATTGGCGCGGGCGATGTGGCCGGAGGCGATGCGCTTTTCCGCGTCCCACAAGATCGGCATATGTGTGCCGAACGGCACGCCATCCGCATCGATCGTGATGAGGACGGCGGCCCAGCGGCGCGCCAAGCGCGCGATTAGCGCGTCGGCGTCTTCGGTGGCGAAATGGGCGGGGACGTACATTTCACTCCGCCGGCACCGCGGCGCTTTGTTGTTGCGCGGCCCATTCCTGTTTGATCGAGCGCGAGGTTTTGCGCGAGCCATCGGGGCTCCAGCCCGGCGGACCGAAGGTAAAGCCGAGCACTTCGCGCAGCGATTTGGCGCCGCGGACGTCGCGCCAAATGCCGATCCATTCGTGTACCGCGACGCGGAACGGATTAAACGTGCCGAGTTGAGAGATGATGCCGTAGTGGATTTTCACGTTGTCATCTTCCGGGACGAAGGTGCCGAACAGGCGGTCCCAGATGATCAGCACGCCGGCATAGTTCGCATCCAAATATTTCGCGTTGGTGGCGTGATGGACGCGGTGATGTGAGGGTGTGTTCATTACCCATTCGAGCGGACCGAGGCGGCCGATCACTTCGGTATGAATCCAGAATTGATAGACGAGGCTGATCGCCGAGAACATCAGCACCATTAGCGGCGGAAAGCCGATCAGCATCAGCGGCAGCGTGAAGATAAACGAAAGCCCGAGCACGCCGGTCCAGGTTTGCCGCAGCGCCGTGGTCAGATTGTAGTGCTGCGACGAGTGATGGACGATGTGGCTGGCCCAGAACCAGCGCCGCTCGTGCGCGATGCGGTGAAACCAATAGTACGACAGGTCTTCCGCGAAGAAGCAGGCGACCAACACCGGCCAGGTCCAGCCGAGATCGAACAGGCGAAATTGATAAACCCAGAAATACGCCGCGACCGCGATGCCGCCGAAGGCGAGGCCGAAGACGCGGTTGCCGAGCCCCATGGCGAGACTGGTGGCGCTATCGCGCACTTCGTAGCGGCCGCGCTTGCTGAGCTTCACCACGATCATTTCGATCAGGATGAGCAGCACAAACGCCGGCACCGCATAGGTGATGATCGGCGGAATCTCGAACGGCGGTTCGAGCGAAGGCATGGTCATCGAGGTGACAGGCGCGGTCACTTGGGCTCTCCGGCAAGCTCGGCCAGCCAAGGCGGCGGCGCTTGCAGCGGCATTTCTAGCGGCGGGAACCCTAGATCGGCAAATCGCGCGCTCAGTTTCCCTTTGGTCACGCGCACTTGCACGCCGTTCACCGGCGCAACGCGGGCGCTAACGTCATTGCCCATCACCCGCGCCACCATGAGCTTGCCGCCGCTTAAGCGCGCCAGCGCGTGACGCCCGTTCGGGGCAATCACCGCGGCTTCGATGCGCGCGCCCTCCGCCGCGGCGAGTTGCGCCAATGCGGCGTCGTCAAGACGCGCTTCAGTGCGGAAGCCAAGCAGCGCCGCAATGGCCACCATCAACAGCACCACCGCCGCCGAGCCCGCCAACACCGGCGCTTCGGCGACCCATTGCGCGAGATAGCTTTCCATCAGCCCGCGAGCCCTAGCACCACGACGAAGATCAAGAACGCAACCGCGACGAAGTACGCGAAGATCAGCATAAGGAATGTGCGCCACAGCGCCGACCATCGGCCGAGCGCGTAAGCGCCGCCAAGGTGGAAATACATATGCACGGGCAAGGCCAGCAGCAGCCATGACGCCGCCCAGCCGACCCACGGAATCTTGCCGAGCAGCACCACAGTCGAAAATAAGATCGCCGCGAACGCCAGCGCATAGAGCGCATAGGCCATGTGATCGTAGAGCGTCACGCCGCGTTTCCACAGGAAGAGCAGCGCAATGAAGGGCAACGAGAGCGGGGCAAGCAGGAAGGAGAACTTCGAGGCCGCGTCCTGAATTTGATAAAGCGCCAAGTCCGGGTTTTCGAACTTGCGGCGCACGCGCTGGTTCAACTCGTCGTTAGCGCCGCCGAAGACGACGAAGTCCTCACTCCGGCCGATTTCGCGCATCCCGTCTTGCCAGGTTTCTACGCGTGGTTCGCCCTCGGCGGGGGGCGTCGTTTGCGCGCCCACTGGCGCTTCAGTGTCAGCAGCGGGCTGATCGGCAGCCGGTGTCGCCTCAGGCTCTGCCGCGCCTTCGATGGTCACCAATGGGCCGTTGGCGTTCTCGGCTTGGCGTCGCGCCGCTTCCTCTTGAGCGCGCCGTTGCGCACGCGCGAGTTGTTGCTCGTCCCGCTCAACTTCGGCCTGAGCAAGCCGCACCGCGTTCTCCGCGAGACTTACTTCAAGGCCGGCCGGTTGATCCGGATCGGGATTGGCGCGCGCGTTTTCGAGTTCCGTCCGCGCTTGCGCGAGTTCTTCGCGCGCCTGGGCCAAGTCCTCCGCGCTCGCAGTGACTTCGTTGTCGCGAATGTTCATCGGCGCGTCGATGGTCGAGAACGCGAAGAACATGATGAAGATCGCGAACAAGAACATCGTCAGCGGCGAGAGGTAGCGGGCGCGTTTGCCGTAGACGTAGTTCCGCGTGAGCGTGCCTGGGCGGACGAGCAGCATGGGCAGCGTGCGCCAGGTCTTGGTCTCTAGGTAGAAGAGCCCATGCATCAACTCGCCGATGACATGGATCAGCTTGCGGCGCGGGTAAGCGTGCTGGCCGCATTGGGCGCAAAACGGCCCGGTGAGCAGAGCATCACAATTGCTGCAATTGCCCTCGCCCGGAGGCCCGCCTTCGCGGCCCTCAATGACGCCCGCAACGGCGCCGGCTGTCGCTACCGCGCCAGCTGCTTCCAACTCCCCTGTCATAAGTCAGAGTCTCGGGCGCCGCCCGCGCCGGATCAAGCCCGCGCGTCGCGCCGGGAGGGGCCTTCGGCGCCGGTTTCGCCGTCAAGGTGCGGCAGGAAACCCAATTCGCTGCGGGCGACCGCAGCCGGGGTGCGCCGGGGCGCTGCGGCGGGAGACGCTTTTTTGGCGTCGGCGGTCAGGGCCTCCAGACCCTCCTCTTCGAGCGCCAGCACGGCCAGCCCTTCAGCTTCCTCGATGGTACGAGCCCAGGCGAACACCGCAGTCACGGCTGATCCGAACCGGCGCGGCCACTTTTTGGAGCGCCGGTCGAGCCGGGCCTCCACCACCACGCGCCAGAACGGCATGTGCGGACGCACCAGCTTGGCGCGATAAAGGACAGGCCAGATTTGGCTGAGGCCGCGCTTTAGCTTCACGTATTCCACTCCGGCTTGCGCTTCTCCAGAAACGCGGCGAGGCCCTCACGACCCTCCGCGGAGACGCGGCGAGCGGCGATACGGCGGGCAGTCTCCTTGGCCAGACTATCGTCAATCTTGTGCCCGGCTACTGCCTGCACCAGCGCTTTTACATCGGATACGGCGCCCGGTGCAGCAGCAAGCGCCAGTTCGGCCAAATGTTCCATCCTCCCGCGAAGATCGTCTTTGGTATCGACCGCGTACTGAACCAAGCCGATTTTTTCGGCGTATTCGCCGTCAAAGCTTTCCGCAGTTGCGAACAACGCCTTGGCCCAGCGCGGGCCGATGGCCTCGATGACGTAGGGCGAGATCGTCGCCGGGGTGAGCCCGAGCCGAACCTCGGAGAAGCGGAATTTCGTGTTCTTGACGGCAACTGCAATATCGCACGCGGCCAACAGCCCCGCGCCGCCGCCCATGGCCGCGCCGTGGACCAAGGCCACCGTTAGTTGCGGCAGCTCGTGCAGGTGGCGCAGCATGCGTGCGAGCGCCAGCGCGTCCGTCTCGTTGCCCAGTTCGGTGAACTCGGCGGCGCGGCGCATCCAGTCGACATCGGCCCCGGCGCAGAAGCTTTCGCCCTCGCCCCGCAGGAACACGATGCGCACCTTGTCGGCGCCCTTGAGCGTCTCGAACGTGTCGCTGAGCCCGGCGATCATCAACTCGTCGAAGGCATTGCGCTTTTCCGGCCGGTTCAGCGTAACGACGGCGACGCCTTCGGCGCTGATTTCGAGCAGAACGGAATCGGGTTCTTGGGCCATCAGATGGATCCTAACGCGGCAACCAGCGCCTGCGGGCGCTCGGCTTCGGGTTTATCGAACAAATTGAGCGGCTGCACGCCAGCGAAGAAGTATTCGAAATCTTCCGGCGCTTCGACTTGCTCCAGGAACACCGGCATCAGTTTTTTCTTGTAACGGTCGGCCAAATAAATCTCGCGCTTGACGTGATCGCTCTCGAAAGCCGCCTGCGAGCACATCACCATGACGCTGGGCGCACCGCGAATGGCGCGGACGATCTCGCCGGCCCAACCGTCGCCGGCGGCGATGCCCTTCTGGTCGATCCAGAACTTGCGGCCCGCCTGCTTGGCCGCTTCGATCACCGGCATCACGGCGCTTTCGTTGACGCGGGCGTACGAGACGAACATCGCATCGCCCTGCTTCACTGGCGCCGGCGCGCGCGCCGCTAGCGGCGGCGTTGCTTTGCGCTTCACGAACAGGCGCGACACCCCATAGCCTACGATGGCGATGGTCAGCACGATGGCGAGGGCGAACAGGAGCTCAGTCGCCAAGCCGGTCAGACCGAAGCGCGTGCCGAAATCGGCGACGCCGCGGCGCAGTTCGGGCCAGCCGCCCGGCGTCGGCCCGATGCGGTTGGCGAGCCAGATCGATGCAACAGCGGCAAGCGCGACAACACCAGGAAGTGCAAGCAGCGACAACAGCAGCGCCGCCGCCAAACTGCGCTTCCTCCCAGGCGGTGGCGGCGCGTGTGGCGCAGCTTCGGCCACATCGTCATCAGCCTGCGGCGCCTGCGGGGCTTTCAGTTTTTCGCGTATAGCGTCGGCGACTTCATTCCACTTGAACTCGCGTTGCGCTTCGAAGCTGGCGTCGATCGCCGGCAAATCGCGCAGGCCAACCGGCGCAATGCCGTGATCGAGCTTCACCACCACCAGCCGCCCGGCGGCCCATGCATCGAGCGCGCGTTGCTCAAGCCGCAGCCGCGCCGTCGCGAATAGCAGCGCCTGCGATGCTAGCAGCACCAGCACGTCGCCGCCCTGCACCGGCCGGAGCGCGGTTTGGCCGTCGTCCAGTTCGGCGAACAGCCCGCGGCGTTCAATGGTCTTTTCGAGCGCTTCGGCGTGGGCCTGGTCGGCCGGGGCGTGCGCAATGAATACGGTCATGGGGCCGTCTTAGGCCCGGCCCGGGCGGGCCGCAAACGGACCAAGCGCCGCCGCCCACAGGCTTTGCATTGCACCTTAACGAACGGTCCTTATCCTTGGTGACGAACCCGATATGAAGCCCAGCCTCGCCGAAATGCCCGCCCTCCATGACGCCCCAGCCGATGTGCTGGCGGCGCTGGACGCCGTTGCGGAATGGTTCTCGATCCCGGCGGGCTGGCCGCTGATCCATGCCGGCGAGCCGCCGGACGGCGTTTACTTCCTGGTTTCGGGCTCGCTCTCGGCGTTCAAACCGGGCGAGCGCGGCGGCCATACCCTGCTTGGCTACGTGCGCCCGGGCGAGCCGGTCGGCGAAATGGCGATGGTCGCGCGCGAGCCGCACTCTGGCAGCGTCTTCGCCATGCGCGACAGCGAGATCTTGAAGCTGCCGCCGATGGCGTTCGATCTCTTAGTGCATGCGCACCCGGCGATGATGGAGCACATCGCCCGCATCATGCTGACGCGGGCTCGCGCCACCGGACGCAACAATCCGCGCGCCGATCCGAAGGTTTACGCCTTTATCTCAACCTCGCCGTCGATCGACATTCTGCTGCGCGCGCGCACGTTGCAGGCGGCGCTGAAGCGTTTGAACTGCCGCGCCGTGATCGTCACCGAGGACGATCAGCGCGAGATGAGCAGCGCTGGCATGAACAGCGCCTGGTTTGATGCGCTCGAGGCCAAGAACGACGCTGTGTTTCTGGTGTCGCCGATCGCCGACACGTCGTGGTTTCGCACCTGTATCCGGCAAGCCGATCGCATCTGGTTCTTCGCCCGTGCCGACGCGCGGCCATCGCTGCCGCTCTTGCCGCCGGAGGAGCCTTCGCCGGCACGGCAATTCCGCTTGGTCGACGTCGTGCTTCTGCATCACGGCATGGACCGTAAAGCGGCCAGCACCAATGAATGGCGCTTGGCTTGCGAAGCGTCGCGCATCTTCCATTGGCGCGGACTTGAGGACGAAGACGCCGCGCGGATGGCGCGGATTATCGCACGCCGCTCCATCGGCCTAGTGCTTTCCGGCGGCGGCGCTCGCGCCTACGCGCACATTGGCGTCGTTCGCGCGCTGCGCGAAGCGGGTCTGCCCTTCGACATCGTCGGCGGCACGTCGATGGGCGGTATCATCGCGGCCTGCGTGGCGATGGGCTGGAAAGACGATGAGATTGAGTATCGCATCCGCAAAGCGTTCGTCGAAAGCAATCCGCTTGGCGATTATGTGATTCCTGTTGTCGGCCTAACGCGCGGGCGTCGCGTCGAGGACCGGCTGCAGGAGCATTTCGGCGAGACCCTGATCGAAGATCTCGGCATCCCCTATTTTTGCGTATCCGCGGACCTCGTCGCCGGCGAAGCGCGCGTGCATCGCGGCGGCGTGTTGCGGAAGGCGCTGCGCGCGTCGATTTCTCTGCCCGGTATTCTGCCGCCGGTCATCGATGGCGAGAATGGTCTGCTCGTCGATGGCGCGGTGCTGAACAATTTTCCGGTTGACGTGCTGAAGGACATGCATCGCGGCCCGATCATCGGCGTCGACGTGGCGCGACGCGACAGTATCGATATCGAGGACTTCCGTGATCCGCCGGGCTTTTTCGGCTGGGTCGCCGCGCACGGCTTTCAATCGGCGCCGCCGATTGCATCGGTGCTGATGCGCGCGGCGACATTAGCGATCGATCCGTGGGAAGGCCGGTCTGGCGCCGACGTGCTGATCGCGCCAGAGATGGCCGACATCGACATGCGCGATTGGAAGCGCTTCGATGAAGTCGTCGCCGCCGGCTACGAATCGGCCGTCGCTGCACTGCAGCGCCCGCACGGACTTTTCCAAGCGCCGGCCGTCGACGCGATCGGCGACGCCGCCGGAACCACATCGCTCGAAGTGGCCGAATAGGCTGGCGCCTGCGGCGACGCGGGCTATGTTTCCTTTCGAGTCGAGGGACATTCATGCGCAGATACGCTGTGGCCATCGCGGCGCTCTTGCTGAGCGCCTGCGGACAATCTGACACTGCCGACGCGCCGCAAGCGGCGTGCGCTCGCAGTGCGACGCAGGAGGTTGCGTGGACTTCGCCAGATACGCCAGATGTGATCACAACAACGTCGCAAGGGCCGAATTGTGGGCAGGCGATTGTCACGTTCGTCGCCCGCAACGGCGCCGGCGATCCGCTTTGGGTGTTCGCATCGACCTATTACGACTTGACCGTGGGCGGCGTGGCCCCCGAGGGCGCGCCACCTGTAACGGGCGAGCAAATGGATACATTTCTCGCTTCTTGGGCGGACGTGACGGTGTCGCGCTCCGGTGCGCTGCCGGAATGGCGCCTCGACGACGCCGCACCGAGCGGGCCGACGTTTGCGTACAGCACGCCGTTCGAGCGCGAGACTTACGAGATGCTGCGCGCGCGCGACTTGCCGATGATCTGCTACGCCGCCGCCGTTGAGGCGACGCACTGTCTGGTTATCGACCCAGCGTCGCGTGCGCCGACTATGATCGTGGCGTACGGACCGTGAGGCAGCTTCTCGCGGCTGCATTGGTGGTGGCGCTGATGGCGTGCACGCAGGCCGAGGACGTCGCGCGCTGCGATCTGGAGGCGACGCACGACCTCGCCTTCACCGCCGCCGACGCAGAGGACACCATTGTCGCACAGGCGATCGGACCTTCGTGCGACAAGGCGATCGGGCTTTACGTCGTACGCACTGCGGATGGGTACCCGATCTGGTCCTGGAGCGCGCCGCTGACGCACGCGTTCGGCGATGTGTTCGAAGCTGACGGCGCCGAGCACGTGCAGTCTTTCCTGGATTCATGGTCGCAACCGGTGATCGAGACCACGCAAGCGGCGCCGGCTTGGGAAACGCTGACGCCCGGGCAGACGACGCTAGATCAACTCACATACGAGGACGTCCGCGCGCGTGATCTGCCGATGTTATGCCACTTTTCAGGCACAGCACGTCAGACCTGCGTGTTCTGGGAGCCGGCTGCGGGCGGCGCTGGACATCTACTAGATCGCGACGCTGAGGAGACGACTGAATGATCAAGCATGCTGGATGGGGATTTTTCGCGCTTGCTTTGGCTGCGTGTTCGCCGCCGCAAGCGACGAAGACTGCCGAGATTCCGGCAGGCCCCGCGCCCGTGCCAGGCTGCAACGCCGAAACGTCGCGTGATTGGTCAGCAGTGGGCAGTCAGTATTACGTCATCGAGGCGGAAGCGCATGGCGAGACCTGCGCCGAAGCGGTGGCGACCATCCGCATCAGCGCGCGCGAAGGCGGCGTGTTGTTCACGCGCGATTATCCCATTCAGCAGGTGCCGCTCGTCTTCAATCCGAACAGCGACCAGACTGGTTTGCGCTCGGACCTCGAAGGCTGGACGCAGAACACCGCCGACCCCGCGACCGCCGATACGCTGCCGGCATGGCCCGCGGGCGCTGCGCGTCCGCCTGGGTTTGAACCGGCGGTCCCGCGCAACAGCTACGAGGCGGCGCGCGGCGCGCAAGGCCCGGTGTTCTGCTATCCGGACGGCGGCGAGAGCAATGCGTGCGTCGCGATGGCGGGCGATACGGCGACTTTCCTGGGCTCCCTGACGCCTGAGCGGCCTTAAGGCGCGCTGCTGCGTTTTCGCCTCCCCGCAGTGCGGCGCCCGTCAGCACGCCAGATGCAGCGCTTTTTAGCCATGGCGCTTTTCACATCGGGCGACGCACACTATCTTGCTTTTGTCCGACGGCTTGTCGTCGGTCTTCTGTTTAAGAAAGGAGGTGATCCATGTCTCATTGTCACTCGTTAGGGGCTTTGTCGCAGGCTTGGACCACCTCGAGCGTAGGCTCGATCGGGGGACGCGCCTGATCATCGCCCGCTTTGGGGACTGACAATGGAAGGGCCGCGGGCGCAAGCTGGCGGCCCTTTTTGCTGAGCTTCGCTACCCACGGTTCTTGGCGCGCTTTTTCTTCGGCGCTTTCTTCTTCGCGGTTTTTTTGGGCGTCGATTTCGCTGCCTTCTTAGCGCGGGTTACCGCGGCCTTCTTCGCAGCCTTTTTGCGCTTGGCTTTCTTCGCGGGGATCGGGTTGTCCTCGGTGTAGTCCGGCTTGCCCTTGCGCTTGGTCGACGCGAACTCGTCGAGCTGCGGCGCGCTCATCGAATCGTACATCTGCTTTGATGCGCCCTTCAGCGCCGGGCGTTTGGTCTCGCCTCGTTTCGCCGACAAGGCGGCGCCGGCGGCTTTCTGTTGAGCTTTCGATTTAGCTGGCATTGCATGCTCCTCTCGAAAACCTCCAACTCCAATTTGAAAGACTGTGTTCCTGCTGGCGTGGCGAGACGCGCATTATACATCGGGTCAACCAGGGGGCGGATAAATAAAATGAGGGCGGGATTGCTCCCGCCCTCTAGTCTCACCAGCGTTAAACTTGAACGTGTTAGGCGGCGACGGTGTCGGCATCGCGCGGGGCGCGCCAGAAGCCGTAGGCGGCCATCAAGGTTGCAGCCAAGCCGGGTGCAACGACCGCAGCGGCGGCGACGATCTCAATGGCATCGCCAGCGCCGTTGAACAGCAGCGAGCCGCCGAGTGCGATCAGGCCGAGGCCGAAAATCATCAGCGCGGCGAGGCCCACATACTCAAGCGACTGGCTGCCGACCGGCACAGCGGCCGGAACCGTCGCGGTTTGGCGCATGGTGCGCAGGCGACGGTCAATCTGCAGATCCGGCGTGGCGGTTTCAATCTTATTGGGACGCTCCGTCACTTTCTGCCACGGGAAGGTGCGCTTGGCGCGGCGCTTGGCTTCCTGCGCTTCGAAGGCGCGGCGGGTGGCGTCGCGGACGTTGTCGAGCGGACGCGCGACGGGCTTTGCGTGCGCGGTGACGATCTCGCCGTCGTCTTCGCCGTCGGCGGTGAAGTCGTTGGCAACCACTTGAGTCAGCAGCAATGCTTCAGTCGCGGGTTCGGATTTCAGAATGTCGGTGAGGCGGACGGCCGGCTCGAACACCGGGGTCGCGACCACCGGATCGCACTGGGTTGCAACGGCCGAGGTCGTAACCAGACGCACCACCGGCGCTTGCGGGCGCAGCGGCGAAGCCTTGATCGGGGCGCCCAGGATTGAAGCGGCATGATCGAGCTTGGCGCGCACCATCACGGACGGGGCCGGCGCGTAGGCCATGTCTTTCATGAACAACGCCTTCTCGGCGGCGCGGCGGCGGACCAGCGCGTCAACGATCTCAAGCTCGCCGTTCACTTCCGATTTGCGCCAGGCATCCATCGCGCAGGCGGCGGCGACGTAGTCGGCGCTGTTGACGCGGCGCAGAACTTGGCTCTCTGCGAAGGCGTCGAGGCCAACGGAGAACGCGAACGAGACGAGCGCGTCGAATTGGGATTGCGTCAGCGGCTGGCTTACCAGCGCGTTCACTACGCGCTCCACCGGCGCCACATCGAGCGCCAGGAGGCCGGCTGCTTCGTTCTGGGTCACTGGCTCGCCCGGCGCGCCGACGCGCACATGGCTGTAGCCGACAACCCAATTGCCGTCCGGCAATTGCGTGGGCTCGGCGCGGAAGCCTTCAGACTCTTGAACGAGTGCGAGGCCGGCGGCGGAGATGGCGTGCGTCATTGTCGTGCCTTTCGGGCGATGAACTTCTCGTACCGCCCGTGCCGATTTGAAGCTGTGGCGCCAGCGGACTTCCCCTTTCAGGCAAGTGCGGCGCCAGAGGCGTCCTCGGAAGGTATATTTGCGTTAGGCATGCGGGCGCGTCCGCCGATGCGGTGGAGAGCGGAGGACGCGGGTTTGCGCGTCGTAAAGAAGTGCGCCGTTGTTTCGGCGCGTTATGACACGGAAACCCGCGTCCCCGCAGTCGTTGAAGCATCGGCGCCGCGGCCAAGGTTGTTTCACCCAGGTAGACGGCTCGCCGATGGCGTGCGGGTGATCGTGTTCGACGATCGTCCCCTGTTCTTGCTCCCGCGTTTGGCGCGGGCTTCGGCGCGTCTGCGTTACCTCCGCTTTGCTTTGCAGGTCGTTGGCGCTCGCCACGCCGCCTGCTCAGCTCCGTTTCG
>Ga0163148_10000368_pt1 | contig 61025 bp, 32 predicted proteins | sample OliLakLV19MP7P2_FD_148606 | JGI IMG/M metagenome (GOLD analysis project Ga0163148, IMG submission 148606) | Freshwater microbial mat bacterial communities from Lake Vanda, McMurdo Dry Valleys, Antarctica- Oligotrophic Lake LV.19.MP7.P2 | ecosystem: Environmental > Aquatic > Freshwater > Lake >... | reverse complement strand
GCCCAAAAAATGCGCCGTGCATTTCTCTGACAATTCTCCACCCCATTTTAACATTTCAGCCATTGATTTTCAACACTTTAAAAATAGATCGGTCAGAACAACAGCCACTTTTAGGTAGGATTGCGACTTGGGCCGAAGCCGGGAAAAATGGTGCGAGGAGTGTCAGAACAACAGCCACTTTTAGGTAGGATTGCGACGTCACGACTAACGAGTCGCATCCATTTTGATTGTCAGAACAACAGCCACTTTTAGGTAGGATTGCGACCTATTTTTATTTCACCGGTCGGGGTGAATTCTGTCAGAACAACAGCCACTTTTAGGTAGGATTGCGACATCAACGACTGTGTAGCCGTCCGTCGTTGCCGGGGGTCAGAACAACAGCCACTTTTAGGTAGGATTGCGACAGTCTCAGGCAATTTGTAAATAATCGTCCCCTAGTCAGAACAACAGCCACTTTTAGGTAGGATTGCGACGAAAATCCACGCGATTATACCCACGATAATCACGTCAGAACAACAGCCACTTTTAGGTAGGATTGCGACGCATTCCATTTCTGGAACAAGAAGTTCTTTATTGTCAGAACAACAGCCACTTTTAGGTAGGATTGCGACGATTTGCATTTCTTGTAGGAAATCCGGGTTCGTCAGAACAACAGCCACTTTTAGGTAGGATTGCGACCCAATAACCGATTGCTCCCGGCGATTCTAGGTGTCAGAACAACAGCCACTTTTAGGTAGGATTGCGACAATACAATTTTCCGTCCTCAGCGAGGATGGCATTGTCAGAACAACAGCCACTTTTAGGTAGGATTGCGACAACACAACATCACACCAACCATCTCCGGTTACTCGTCAGAACAACAGCCACTTTTAGGTAGGATTGCGACTTCTGCGTAATGCTGTTCGTACCGCATCCGTTTGTAACGGAGTCAGAACAACAGCCACTTTTAGGTAGGATTGCGACATTGGTGCAATTGTCGGTCGCAGTCGAGTTAAACTGTCAGAACAACAGCCACTTTTAGGTAGGATTGCGACTGGTTCAAAACTGCCGCCAGTTGCCCAGAAAGGGGTCAGAACAACAGCCACTTTTAGGTAGGATTGCGACCTTTGTAGATGTTCACGGCAACGACCAATTTTTGTCAGAACAACAGCCACTTTTAGGTAGGATTGCGACTAATGTCGGTTGATGCGATGCCCAGGCCCTCCTGGGGTCAGAACAACAGCCACTTTTAGGTAGGATTGCGACGTACCAGCACTAAGACCCCCTTGGTCCTGGGTGTCAGAACAACAGCCACTTTTAGGTAGGATTGCGACATGTGTAATGCACAGGGAACGTGCCAGTCGCAGTGTCAGAACAACAGCCACTTTTAGGTAGGATTGCGACCATTCACATACATACCCCCATTACCCACCGTCACTGTCAGAACAACAGCCACTTTTAGGTAGGATTGCGACAAAAGAGTTTGTTGATCATTGCTGAAAATTTGTGTCAGAACAACAGCCACTTTTAGGTAGGATTGCGACAATGATGAATCAATACTTAAAGGTACGTTCTTATTTGTCAGAACAACAGCCACTTTTAGGTAGGATTGCGACAGGAAACAGGAACAGTCTGATTGCTCGGACAGTTCAGGGTCAGAACAACAGCCACTTTTAGGTAGGATTGCGACTTTATGACAGAATTCCCAAAGTTCACAAAATAGTTCGGTCAGAACAACAGCCACTTTTAGGTAGGATTGCGACAATTGTCGGAGCCGGACTGGAACACGTTGGTCGTGTCAGAACAACAGCCACTTTTAGGTAGGATTGCGACATGCCATAGGTACCGGCTGGCTGGCCGGTGAGGGTCAGAACAACAGCCACTTTTAGGTAGGATTGCGACTTTTTTCATAATTTTTTTTTAAATTTTTGAAAGTCAGAACAACAGCCACTTTTAGGTAGGATTGCGACATAGTTCCAGTCTGTTGGGTCAGAATTACGGCGGTCAGAACAACAGCCACTTTTAGGTAGGATTGCGACACATAAGTCCAGTGCTGAGAATTGTCCTGATTACGTCAGAACAACAGCCACTTTTAGGTAGGATTGCGACTCCGCGTTTTTCAATATAGGGTGCGCTGCTATGAGTCAGAACAACAGCCACTTTTAGGTAGGATTGCGACAACAACAGACGAACTACCGCAGCCGCAGCCGCGTCAGAACAACAGCCACTTTTAGGTAGGATTGCGACAATTCCTCGTCGCCTTCGCCGAGATTGTTTTCGGTCAGAACAACAGCCACTTTTAGGTAGGATTGCGACAATTTGAGGGCATAGTTGCCCCCAACCCACGCGCTTGTCAGAACAACAGCCACTTTTAGGTAGGATTGCGACTAATAGCTAGCTCGGGCTGAGCTAACGAGAAGAGGTCAGAACAACAGCCACTTTTAGGTAGGATTGCGACCTACTTGTTTCGACTTCCTTGATTTTGTTCGGGTCAGAACAACAGCCACTTTTAGGTAGGATTGCGACTTTTGGCCAAAATCCGGACGTCGGATCCGAACGTGTCAGAACAACAGCCACTTTTAGGTAGGATTGCGACAACACCTGCTTCTCCGAAAACCTGAACTTTTTGAGTCAGAACAACAGCCACTTTTAGGTAGGATTGCGACAAATTGCTTGCTAGTCCTGACTCGTCCCAAGTCGTCAGAACAACAGCCACTTTTAGGTAGGATTGCGACGGGACCCATTTGGTCGGCGTCGGGTTCCCGAAGTCAGAACAACAGCCACTTTTAGGTAGGATTGCGACTTGACCGCACTGATGGCTGCATAGACGCTACTAAGTCAGAACAACAGCCACTTTTAGGTAGGATTGCGACCTACTCCCTGGCCGTCATGAACAAACTTGCTGTGTCAGAACAACAGCCACTTTTAGGTAGGATTGCGACCACGTGTACGCTATACCACGGGTCCCAATTGGGTCAGAACAACAGCCACTTTTAGGTAGGATTGCGACTTATTCCCTTGCGCCCCCGGTGTGTTGTTTTAAGTCAGAACAACAGCCACTTTTAGGTAGGATTGCGACAATTATCCCGATCTGGGTTAGCACCTGCTGTATTGGTCAGAACAACAGCCACTTTTAGGTAGGATTGCGACACCACAGGAGTCCAGCAGGCGCTGGTCGAGGTGGGTCAGAACAACAGCCACTTTTAGGTAGGATTGCGACCATTCCGACGGTAGAATCGCACACCAGGTATTCGTCAGAACAACAGCCACTTTTAGGTAGGATTGCGACAAAGGTTGTCGCCCCCTGTTGTTGGGTTTTTCTCGTCAGAACAACAGCCACTTTTAGGTAGGATTGCGACTGGGTCGCTTGACCCTTCCCATAACCCGCGTAGTAAGTCAGAACAACAGCCACTTTTAGGTAGGATTGCGACAACAGCGCTCCTGCTAAAAGAAATAGGCAGTTTGTCAGAACAACAGCCACTTTTAGGTAGGATTGCGACTTTCTTTCTTTCCCATGTCCTCGGCTGCTGCCTTGGCGGTCAGAACATCAGCCACTTTTAGGTAGGATTGCGACATAGTCCCTTGGCCGCCAACTTGGCAGCCATCAGGTCAGAACATCAGCCACTTTTAGGTAGGATTGCGACTTTTGGCTGTTGCGGTAGCGGTACTGGACTAAGTCAGAACATCAGCCACTTTTAGGTAGGATTGCGACATATTCGTTGTTCCCAAACACCCCCGTTGAGGGTCAGAACATCAGCCACTTTTAGGTAGGATTGCGACATCTTTTCCTCGAGGGACGTGTTTGCTGCTGTAGCAATTTCAGGTCAGAACATCAGCCACTTTTAGGTAGGATTGCGACAAAGACTGCATTGTTCAAGGGGGTGTTATCCTCGTCAGAACATCAGCCACTTTTAGGTAGGATTGCGACTTTTGTCTGTAAATCATTGATGCCCCCAATCCAGTCAGAACATCAGCCACTTTTAGGTAGGATTGCGACAAGCGGGACATAAGACCTGCAAGACAAAAGGGTGGTCAGAACATCAGCCACTTTTAGGTAGGATTGCGACCGGGCGATGTATTTGTAAGGGTAATCACGTTGCGTCAGAACATCAGCCACTTTTAGGTAGGATTGCGACGATTTGCGTCACAGGACAAGGATCGCCTGGGACTGTCAGAACATCAGCCACTTTTAGGTAGGATTGCGACCTTTTGTAACAACGGGGTTACCGTGAATATTACTTGGTCAGAACAACAGCCACTTTTAGGTAGGATTGCGACATATGGTCCCCCATCTGTCACAGGAACTAATCCTGTCAGAACATCAGCCACTTTTAGGTAGGATTGCGACAATAAAATGGCTACCCCGAGAATAATGGGAGGCCGTCAGAACATCAGCCACTTTTAGGTAGGATTGCGACAATGTGTAAAGCTTGTCAAGCGGCCGTAAATGGGTCAGAACATCAGCCACTTTTAGGTAGGATTGCGACATCTAGCAATTAGGAACGGGGCTGCGTTAATATCGTCAGAACATCAGCCACTTTTAGGTAGGATTGCGACAAAATAATGAAAATCCCGCTTCCTAGGGTTAACGGGGTCAGAACATCAGCCACTTTTAGGTAGGATTGCGACATTCTGTGGGTCAAAATTACGTCTATCTTTTTCGGTCAGAACATCAGCCACTTTTAGGTAGGATTGCGACATAGTTCTGGTATAGGATTCGAAAGAATCAACAAGTCAGAACATCAGCCACTTTTAGGTAGGATTGCGACAACGGTAGGAAACGTCACCGTGTTCGTTATTGGTCAGAACATCAGCCACTTTTAGGTAGGATTGCGACAGGTGGATTACCTTCTACTGTGACGTTAAAAGCACGTCAGAACATCAGCCACTTTTAGGTAGGATTGCGACAGTCCGTCCGAAATAACAGGATACCCAACAGCCGTCAGAACATCAGCCACTTTTAGGTAGGATTGCGACTTTAGTTGGGTGGCGGCACGTTCGGCAAGGTCGGTCAGAACATCAGCCACTTTTAGGTAGGATTGCGACTCACGCGAAGGGGCGTGGCAGGGGACAACTGGGTCAGAACATCAGCCACTTTTAGGTAGGATTGCGACTTTTTTGATGCAGTGCAGTGCAGTCTTTTTTTGGTCAGAACATCAGCCACTTTTAGGTAGGATTGCGACATTCCATTCCGTCTATGAACCTGCGTGCTGCAGTCAGAACATCAGCCACTTTTAGGTAGGATTGCGACAGGTGTTTAGTAATTTATGAATTAATTTTATTTGTCAGAACATCAGCCACTTTTAGGTAGGATTGCGACACTGAGACTTCAGGGGGATCCCTGTCCTCAGAGTCAGAACATCAGCCACTTTTAGGTAGGATTGCGACATTATAAACATAGGTATTGTTACCTATTTGTAGTCAGAACATCAGCCACTTTTAGGTAGGATTGCGACAATTGTTGTCCAGGTCGGAAAGCATTGCTATGAGTCAGAACATCAGCCACTTTTAGGTAGGATTGCGACATTTCACACGCTAGAGACTGCGTAAACACTCCTACTTCAGTCAGAACATCAGCCACTTTTAGGTAGGATTGCGACAGTAGAGCCGTGTCTTGGAACAATCCACCAGCAAGTCAGAACAACAGCCACTTTTAGATGGAAAACTGGCGATTCTTTCCGTATGAATCCACATTTATACCCGGGGGTCAGATCTCCGGAATCTTACTAACATTCAGGGGGTCAACGCTCCGGAATAGGGGGGGGCAGATGAAACCGAAACAGGGGGGAGCAGACTGATCGGAATATACAACATCGGCCAACGCCAGCCCCGATCTTGGACCTGGAAGTCAGAACAACAGCCACTTTTAGGATACAAAACCTTTTATACCGAGTAATTTCCCATTCAAATAGTGAATTTACTCGGTTTAATCATACCTTCGCGGCATGATTAGCCGTACAGTCACCAACTCGATCCTTAAAAACCTGCAAGTTTTTCCGGTAGCCAATATCATCGGACCACGGCAGGTAGGCAAGACTACCCTGGCCAGGCATATTCAAACTCGCCTGGGCAAAGCTTCTATTTACCTGGATTTGCAGGATGAGCAGGATTTGGATAAACTGGCTTCACCCGGCTTGTTCCTCCGGGAACAAACGGATAAATGCGTCATTATTGACGAAATCCAGCGTTTGCCAAGCTTGTACAGTCAGTTGCGTGCTTTGATTGACGAACGTCGTGATCCTGCCCGTTTTATCCTGTTGGGATCAGCATCGCCGTCTATCATCAAAGGCGTGTCGGAATCCTTGGCCGGCAGGGTATTTTTTACCGAATTGATGCCGTTCTCTCTACTTGAGGTGCTGGAGACGGCTACCTGGCAACTGCATTGGATCCGGGGTGGCTTTCCCAATGCATTGGCGATGCCCGATGAAGATTTGGTGACCGAATGGTTTGAAGGCTTTATTCGAACCTTTGTAGAACGCGATTTGCGGGAGCTGGGCTACACCCTTACGCCCATTCTTTTTTCCCGCCTGTTGCGGATGTTGTCCCATTCACATGGCCAATTGCTCAATTTATCTGCCTTGGCGAACTCACTGGATATGGGCGCTACCACGATTACCCGTTACATTGACCTGCTTGAAGGGGCTTTTTTAGTCAACCGCCTGATGCCCTGGTCTTCCAATGAAGGCAAACGATTGGTAAAAACACCCAAAATATACATTCGAGATTCGGGTATGCTACATCACTTGTTGCGCATCCGAAATTATGAGGCACTATTGGGCAATCCCAACCTTGGGGCATCTTGGGAAGGTTATGTAATCGAGCAAATCATGCGTGCCACCGCCCGCAAATGGGAATACTACTTCTACCGCACCCAGCACGGAGCGGAGACAGATCTCATACTCATCAGTTCTGGGGGCACGATGTATTGTATCGAAATCAAATTTTCCGCTGCACCAGTTTTAAGCAAAGGCTTTTATCAGTGTATCGAAGATTTGAAACCCGCTCGCAAATACGTTATTGTCCCTGGCGGCGATTCTTATCCCAGGGAAGGCGGAATCCGTGTGATCGGTTTATCCGATTTTTTGCAACACGAACTTCAATACTGAACCTTCGAATGGCAAAACGGATTGATCTCCCCTACCATCTTGGTAAGTTACGACATCGAAAACGACCGCTTGCGTCTGAAGACAGCCAATAAACTGCTCGAATACGGCCTCATTCGTTTGCAGAAATCGGTGTTCTCCGGCGCAGTGGCCGAAACGCCCTGGAAGCACTTACTCCTTTGGCTGCAAAAAGAAGTGGCAGAAAACTTCCAACCGGAAGATCGTTTACTATATTTGCCCCTCTCGGAAGGGCAGGCAAAGTTGTTCAAATTTTTGCCCGCTCCATCGCCCGCGTGGGTGGAAATCATAGACTCCCCTAACACCCTGTTTTTGTAAAAATTAAATTAGTTTCGATATGTTAAAATTAGTGCCCAAAAAATGCGCCGTGCATTTCTCTGACAATTCTCCACCCCATTTTAACATTTCAGCCATTGATTTTCAACACTTTAAAAATAGATCGGTCAGAACAACAGCCACTTTTAGGTAGGATTGCGACATAAGAAATAGGATCGTAAATTTTGCCATTAGGTCAGAACAACAGCCACTTTTAGGTAGGATTGCGACCTGTTCACGCCAACAGAAATAGTTGGACAGACAGGTCAGAACAACAGCCACTTTTAGGTAGGATTGCGACATTCCCAGTGACATTGACCTCGGTGTATTGATTGTCAGAACAACAGCCACTTTTAGGTAGGATTGCGACTTCCACGGCCTTATCGAAGGTCCATTCTGACTCATAATCAGTCAGAACAACAGCCACTTTTAGGTAGGATTGCGACAAAGAACACCCCTGGAGACGGCTCAATAGCAGTCAGAACAACAGCCACTTTTAGGTAGGATTGCGACAAAGAAATAGCGGTTGGAATTTTGCGGCTGATAAGTCAGAACAACAGCCACTTTTAGGTAGGATTGCGACGAAAAACGAGTGTCCTTCTTTTTCATCGAAGTAATAGTCAGAACAACAGCCACTTTTAGGTAGGATTGCGACTTTTAGCACAACCTACTTGTGCTTTGAAGTGGGCAAGTCAGAACAACAGCCACTTTTAGGTAGGATTGCGACAAGGCATGGGAACACGCCTGAGCAAAAGCAAATGTCAGAACAACAGCCACTTTTAGGTAGGATTGCGACTTTTTGCCCGAGCCCGAGCTTGATGACTTGATTGGTCAGAACAACAGCCACTTTTAGGTAGGATTGCGACCTGGTGGACACGTTCCTGAAGGAGGAACTGTAAGTCAGAACAACAGCCACTTTTAGGTAGGATTGCGACACCATCGTGTTCCCATTTCGTCGGTACGAAAGTGTCAGAACAACAGCCACTTTTAGGTAGGATTGCGACCACGTCCGTCCTGCCTCCTGGTCAGAGGATTGGTCAGAACAACAGCCACTTTTAGGTAGGATTGCGACCTTTTGACGGCCTGGTTCACCATGGCGCCGATGCGGTCAGAACAACAGCCACTTTTAGGTAGGATTGCGACCAAAGACTGACGCGCAGACTGTACGGGGTTTCGTCAGAACAACAGCCACTTTTAGGTAGGATTGCGACGTTCTGCGTACCCCTTTGCTGGGGCAGTGCGAGTCAGAACAACAGCCACTTTTAGGTAGGATTGCGACGATCATACGCGGGGTTGTCTGTGTCCTCCTCTGTCAGAACATCAGCCACTTTTAGGTAGGATTGCGACATCGCCCCGATTGTTGGTGTTACCTCCCAGCCCTGTCAGAACATCAGCCACTTTTAGGTAGGATTGCGACACTCAGCCTCCCCCAAAGGGAGAAACTTAAATCGTCAGAACATCAGCCACTTTTAGGTAGGATTGCGACATTCCCCAAGGGTCCAAATTCCAAATAGAACCAGGTCAGAACATCAGCCACTTTTAGGTAGGATTGCGACAAAACGGCAAGGCCCCCAGGGATAAACACTCTAGGTCAGAACATCAGCCACTTTTAGGTAGGATTGCGACATCTGCCACTTTACAGTGGCGTCTGGTTTCCCGTCAGAACATCAGCCACTTTTAGGTAGGATTGCGACCGTAAAAGGTACTTGTGGAGCTTGACCGGCAAGTCAGAACATCAGCCACTTTTAGGTAGGATTGCGACAACGGTAGGAAACGTCACCGTGTTCGTTATTGGTCAGAACATCAGCCACTTTTAGGTAGGATTGCGACAGGTGGATTACCTTCTACTGTGACGTTAAAAGCACGTCAGAACATCAGCCACTTTTAGGTAGGATTGCGACTTTTTGGCTTTTTGTATATCTGCCTCCGTGGCTGTCAGAACAACAGCCACTTTTAGGTAGGATTGCGACCTCTTCCACGGCCTTATCGAAGGTCCAGTCTGACTCATAATCAGTCAGAACAACAGCCACTTTTAGGTAGGATTGCGACATAAAAATTGAGTCGGGCACGATAACCTGTATGGGTCAGAACAACAGCCACTTTTAGGTAGGATTGCGACTTTTTCGGGGTGAGGGGCTTCGTCGCTGTAGGTGTCAGAACAACAGCCACTTTTAGGTAGGATTGCGACTTACACGAATTCGGAATTCGGCATTATAGCCGAGTCAGAACAACAGCCACTTTTAGGTAGGATTGCGACTAAAGTAGTGTAATCAAACCATTGATCGCCGCCCTGTCAGAACAACAGCCACTTTTAGGTAGGATTGCGACGTTATTCCCAGCGCATTTAGGTCATCCGCGTTAGTCAGAACAACAGCCACTTTTAGGTAGGATTGCGACTTTGTGTTGCTGTCCCACTGCATATCTTTTGCTTGTCAGAACAACAGCCACTTTTAGGTAGGATTGCGACAATTACGACAGAAATTTTTTACACTCCTTGGACAGTCAGAACAACAGCCACTTTTAGGTAGGATTGCGACGTGATCACGAAGTCGGATACTTCCGTTTCCACGGAAGGTCAGAACAACAGCCACTTTTAGGTAGGATTGCGACAGCAAAAGCTAAGCCAGTCGCGAAAATAGCGAGGTCAGAACAACAGCCACTTTTAGGTAGGATTGCGACTTCCGTCTCCGTTGACAACCGTAAGTGTGGCCTTGGTCAGAACAACAGCCACTTTTAGGTAGGATTGCGACAATTATTAACTGCCAGTGGGCAACAAGTGTCCTTTGTCAGAACAACAGCCACTTTTAGGTAGGATTGCGACAAAGAACTTCGCTGGTCAAAGTACAGGACTCGCTGTCAGAACAACAGCCACTTTTAGGTAGGATTGCGACAACCACCACTACCGTATCCTGAATAATCACCGTATGTCAGAACAACAGCCACTTTTAGGTAGGATTGCGACCAATCATGCTCTCCGGATCTTCGTCTAATAGGTCAGAACAACAGCCACTTTTAGGTAGGATTGCGACAATCCGGCGGTGCCGCCCGCGAAGAGCAGCACAAGTCAGAACAACAGCCACTTTTAGGTAGGATTGCGACAAAAACCGCTCTTCCAACATTTCAGGCTCGAAGTCAGAACAACAGCCACTTTTAGGTAGGATTGCGACAAAACAGAGAAAAGGCCGTGATGGCCAAAAGCGGGTCAGAACAACAGCCACTTTTAGGTAGGATTGCGACGTAACATAGACGTTTATAGCCTCTCCTGTCTTTTGTCAGAACAACAGCCACTTTTAGGTAGGATTGCGACCAATACCAGGCATTTCCCGGTTTTAGGCACGGGAAATTTTCCAAAAGTCAGAACAACAGCCACTTTTAGGTAGGATTGCGACTTTGGACAGTAAGCGACAACGACCAGCTATTGGGTCAGAACAACAGCCACTTTTAGGTAGGATTGCGACGTTTGATCGTTACTTGATAGGTCAAAGATAGTTTGTCAGAACATCAGCCACTTTTAGGTAGGATTGCGACATAATGTGCGGGTCCTCAATTTGTTCTGATAGTCAGAACAACAGCCACTTTTAGGTAAGATTGCGACACTATTGCCAGTGTGTATTCTTTTAGAAAACAGAACATAACAGGATTTGCATCAAATCTCAGTTCCTAGATAAGGGGTCAACTTGGTCCGGAATGATCCGAAGTTGAGCCGAATTCCAGAGGGGTCAGTTTGGCCCGGTACAAGGGGGCAGTTTGATCCGGTACGCAGGGGGTCAATATCATCCGGTACGGAGGGGTCAACTTGGTCCGGTATATTCGTTTGCTGCACTGACCGCAGAGGATATAATTAGTGACGCCCCCAATAGCGGCAGTACAGACAAATCAATTCGCAGTGCAATTGATTATGTCAAAATCAAAGCTCAAAGCCCTTTCAAAGAGAGTCTTAATATTTTTATCCCTCAAATTATTTCAGGTTGTAGCAAGGCCACAATCCGTTTATTGAATACAAATGGCCAAATGGTCATGCTATTCAATCTCGATTTAAATATTTCTCAAATCTCACTTCCTGCGGCATCCCTGCTGCGAGGGGTTTGTATCTTGCAGATTGAAACAGATTGTGACGTCCAAATTTTAAAAATCGTAAAATCGGAGTAAGAAATTCCACTTCTTTCGTTGCTTTTTTCAGAAGACCGCAACATAAATTGTCAATTTGCTTACCAGCCGTGAAAATCAGCCAAACTTTTCCTCATTTGCGTTTTAAAAGGCTATTCAAGATGATAAAAAACATTCTACTTACTTTTTGCCTCATTCTATGCGTCTCCATAATAATGGCTCAACCCTCCATCGAATGGCAACAGACATTCGGTGGAAGTAAGTATGATGAGGCAAGATCTATTCAACAAACACACGACGGTGGTTCTATCGTAGCTGGTATAGCAGGTTCAAATGACGGTGACGTTGGGCCTACCAATGGTTACGATGATGTCTGGGTGTTGAAATTGGATAGCTTAGGGGCTGTTCAATGGAAAAAACTCTACGGTGGAAGTCATTTAGATTGGGCATTCGCTATTCAGATAACCACTGATGGGGGTTTTGTCGTGGCAGGTTTTACCAAATCAAACGATGGAGATGTGTCAGGCAACCACGGAGACTATGATGCTTGGGTATTGAAATTGGATAGCATGGGAGGCATTCAATGGCAAAAATGCCTTGGAGGAAGCGGCTGGGAGGAGGCCTGGGACATTCAACAGACTACCGATGGCGGGTACATTGTAGCGGGCAGATCAGGTACTCCAGATGGAGATGTGACCGTAAACCACGGCTCTTTGGATTATTGGGTCGTAAAATTGAGCAGTACCGGGCAAATTGAATGGCAAAAATCATTAGGGGGGAGTTTACTCGACCTTGCTTATTCCGTCAGCCAAACTATGGATGGGGGTTATATCGTCGCTGGCGAGACCAGTTCGCCGGATGGAGATGTAAGTAATCTTCATGGTGGTTTTGATTACTGGGTGGTCAAATTAAACTTTGAAGGAAAAATTCTATGGCAAAAAACGTTGGGTGGAACAGGTCATGACCGTGCCAACGACATCCACCAGACCAGAGATGGCGGCTATATCGTGGTAGGGCAGTCTCGGTCAAGTGGTGGTGATGTAACAGGGAGTCATGGGGGCTACGATTTTTGGGTGGTAAAATTGAATGAAACAGGGGATATTGAGTGGCAGAAAGCATTGGGAGGGACCGCTGAGGATTACGGGAGTTCTATCCAGCAGACAAATGATGACGGTTTTGTTGTGATAGGGCAAGCTCAATCAAACAACGGAGATGTATTAAATAATGACGGCGGAGCAGATCTTTGGGTGGTTAAATTGATGGAAACAGGAGAAATCCAATGGCAAAAAACGTTGGGTGGTAGTATGGCAGAGCATGGTTTTTCTATCCAACAGACACCCGATGAAGGCTACATCTTGGCCGGAGAATCTTGGTCAAACAATGGCGATGTTTCTGGTGTCCAAGGAAAAACCGACTTCTGGGTAGTGAAGCTTTCCCCAGAATCCTCCTCCACTATCGAAACCCATTCTGGAATACTAAAACTTCATCCCAATCCCGCTGATCAATTCATTTCGCTGCAAACCACCTCACTAGACCTCACTTTAAGGGTTCGTATAACCGACTTGCTAGGCCGAGAACTCAGTCGGCAAACCATCCAAAATGGCGGAAACGCAAACATTGCCTCATTGCCCAGCGGCATTTATCTCCTTACGGCTACCACAAGCTCGGGCAAGTTGTATTCTGGGAAGTTTAGGAAGCAGGAATAAGAGAACTTTGCATCTAGGATGCTCCGTTCTGTCATTTCTTTGAGTCAGAACAACAGCCACTTTTAGGTAGGATTGCGACCGTGTGGCACACCTCGAAGGTGTGCCACACGTTGAGGTCAGAACATCATCCACCTTCAAGAAGGACTGCGACTCGAAAAACCTGAAGATAAAAACCATAATCGAAAAATTAGCCCATATTTTCCGATTTGAATCTGAAAATATCGTATTTTTGTCTTAAAAAGGCGATGATACCACGGATTCAAACGCAAAACATCGAGCAATGGCTCGGCAAAGGGAAGGCAGTGATTGTTATTGGTCCCCGCCAGGTGGGCAAGACAACACTGGTGCGTCAGCTCACACAAAACCTGAACAAAAAGACCCTTTGGTTGACAGGCGACGACCCGGAAACCCGTTCCCTGCTCGACAATATTTCACTGGCTCGCCTGCAAATCCTGCTCGGACAAAATGAAGTAGTCGTAGTGGACGAAGCGCAGCGGTTTACAAACGCCGGGCTGATGCTAAAACTCATCACCGACCATTTGCCACAAGTGCAACTTTTTGTCACGGGTTCCTCTTCGCTTGACATCGCTGCCCAAACAAAAGAAAGCCTCACGGGGCGAAAAATCGAGTTCAATCTCTACCCGCTTTCTTTTGCAGAAATGTGCGATCACCACGGCTATTTGACGGAACATTCGCTGCTTGAACAAAGGATGCTTTATGGCTACTATCCTGAAGTAGTGCTACAGGATCAAACCCGCGCACAAAAGATTCTCGGTGATTTGAGCGATGGGCTGATGTACAAAGACTTGCTTACCCTCGACCAAATAAAAAAACCTTCCCTGCTGCTCAAACTGCTCCAGGCGCTTGCGCTTCAGGTCGGCAATGAAGTGCGTTATCTGGAAGTGGCACAAACCATTGGTGCTGACCCGCTTACCGTAGAACGATATACCGACCTGCTAGAAGCATCTTTCGTGCTCTTTAAGTTGCCCTCACTCAGCCGAAATGCGCGCAACGAAATAAAAAAAGGACGAAAAATCTATTTTTACGACAACGGCATTCGCAATGCCATCCTGAAAAACTTCTCTCCCCTGGCATTGCGCAACGATACAGGAGCGCTTTGGGAAAATTTTCTGCTCTCTGAACGCATGAAACGGAATGCCTATTCCGACTATTTCTGCAATACCTATTTCTGGCGCACTACGGCGCAACAGGAAATTGATTATATTGAAGAAGCGAACGGGCGATTGCAGGCCTTCGAATTCAAATGGCAGTCTAAAAAGCCAGCCCGCTTTCCAAGTACTTTTCTCGAAAACTATCCGAACAGCGAAACTTTCCTTATAAACAATGAAAATTTTGAGGCGTTTGTCGGTTTGAAATAACCCAAACCTTTCCCATGTCCACTATCATCAACCACCTCCACGAAACCGAGCCGCGCTGGTTTGCGATTCACACCCGCTCAAAGAGCGAGAAATTCGTGCAACGTATGTTGACGAAGAAGGGCGTGCATGCCTACCTGCCCTTGCAAAAACTGATGCGCCGCTATACACGCAGCACTCGTGTGGTGGAAAAACCGCTCATCAATTGCTATGTTTTTGTCAGCATTACGAAGGCAGATTACTTGCCTGTGTTGGAAACTGAAAATGTGGCAGGGTTTGTGAAGTCCAGCAAAGACCTGCGCGCTATTCCGGAAGCAGAGATCGAGATACTGCGCCGCATCACCTTGGAAAACGGTTTGGATGTTTCGGTTATACCCGGCAGTTTTTCAGAAGGCGAACCCGTAGAAATCACCGCCGGAAACCTGATAGGGATGAAAGGTCATATCGTTAAAACAGAAGGGGCAAGAAAATTCCAAATAGAATTGCTCACGCTGGGTTACAGCCTCCTCATCAGCGTAGATGGAGCATTTTTGGGAAAATTGCGATAGGGAGGTAGTACTTTTGCGGGCTTGCGCCCTAGATTTGAGGAATGGAACACGGATGACGCGGATTAGACACGGATTTTAAACTTTTATAAGGAAAAAAATCCGCGTCTAATCCGCGTCATCCGTGTTCCACCCCTAACAGTATCGCACTTACGCTTCATACAAAGAAAAAGATGTCTCAATCCGAACTGCTCGACCGACTGGAATCTGACCTGAACGACCTGTTGAAACAAGTGCGAACAAATTTCGCTGACCAAACCCGCGAGGCGCTGCTCCGGCACCCTGCGCCCGGCCAATGGAATGGACAGGAATGTTTTGCACACCTCAACGCCCAATTCGACTATTATCTCCCCCGCATCGAACTGGCGCTCCACAAAGCAAAAGCCCGCAGGTGGATGCCGGCACATGAACGGCAATCCAATTGGTTGGGTCGCCGGGCTATCCATGCAGCTAATCCAGCGTATTTGGCCGAAAAGCACCGTCACAGCCCCAAGGCAATTAATCCTTCCAAGTTGTTGAAAGTTCGGGAAAACGAGGTGAAAGTGTTTCTCATCAACATCGAACTCATGCTGCGGCTGTTGCGTCAGGCGCGTGAGGTAGACACCAACAAACCCTTGATAAAGCCCATGCGCTGGCACGTTTCTTCTTTTCTTTTGGGCGATTTGCTGGAGTATCTGGTGCTACACGCCCAACGTCATTTGCAGCAGGCTCACTCCACGATCGTAGAAACCAGCGTCGCTGAATCGTCCTCCCTGTAAAACGAAAGCAACATCACGACGCTCAAAAAGCAGGGCGTAAGCATCAAATAGATGTATGGCATCTGGATGAAACCATAAAAAAAGGCAAAGTAGAATTTCAGGCTCCCCAACAGAAAAAGGGGGAGGCGCTTCATTTGGGTGCGTTTTTTCCACCAGATAAAGGCGCACAAGCCTACTGCCAACACCGAAGCTGCCAATTGCCATCTTTGCAAAGTGGCCAAGCGCCCAGCCATATCCCCCGCAGCTTCGTCCCGAAATATACCTGCCAAACCCATTCCTTGATACAGCGGGCTACCGCTGTCCGCTTGCTCCCAGCCTGCCAATGCGGCCACAGAATAGTACTTTAAGCCATTGAGGTATATCATTGGGTCTTTAAGTAAAAACGGAAGCACAAAAAGCAGCATCACAAAGCCAAAAACCCAGGCTGCGGTGCTGATCGCGAGCTTTCGGTTTTCCACCCAGACTACTGCGAAACACAGTGGCAGCCACAACAAAAAGGAATAGCGCGACAGTAAGCATAGGACAATAAAGAACGCCAGCAATGCCCCTTTTTTTCGCGGAGACCCGGCAAGGTAAATTCGGATTTTATCCAATTGGAGGGCAAACAACATATAAAACCCTGCGATCATGATCTCCACCGTATTGCCAAAGGTGGCATCGGTGCCTTCTTCGATCATGATGAAGTGGAAAAATGGCAGCGCTGTAATGAGCCATTTGGCCTCTGTGCCAAGCCCCCAAACATGTGCACGTCGAACCATCGAAATCGTCGCGATGCCCCAAATGGCAAACGCTACCCAACGCTCGTCAAAATGGAAAGCAGCCGCCGGCAAAAATGGCAGCCACATCATGGGCAGATAAGTGGGCGACAGGTCATAGCCAAAACTCTGAATGAGGCTGTAGGGGAACTGCCCATCCAACAGTCGCTGGTTCATTATCTGGATGGTCGGCAGGATGTCAGAAAGGCGTATATCTATTGGTATGACGCTTATTTCGCGGTTAAAGTGAAAAATGCACAAGCCTAAACCAGCGACAGTCACAATTCCCAGAAGCCAGTTTCCCCAAGAAGCAACTTTGGCTTTTTCGCGGTTTTTTACGCTTTCAAAGGCTGCCAATACCGCAAATATGCCCATGGCCGCTGCCAAAATGGTCAGCACGATGCCATTTTCCCGTTGTCCCATGTAGCGGAGTCGCTGGGAGGTAATGAGCAGTATTTCGCAAAAAAGGAAAACGACAAATAGGGTTCGGTAAAGCTGGTAACGCATTGTAGGGATGATTGAGTCACGTCGAGGGTGGCAGGCTGCTTTCCTGGACAATGTATGGCGGACGGCCTTTTGCCTGTATAAATAAACGGCCTAAATATTCTCCGATGATGCCGAGTGTGAGCAATTGCAAGCCGCCCATAATCAGCACGGAAAGCAGCACTGATGTCCAGCCTTGCACGGTCTCTTTTAGCACGAAATGTGCATAAATCGCATACACGGCGTACAAAAATGCAAACCCGGAAATGATGACCCCCAGAAAAGTTGCGACGCGCAATGGTTTGACTGAAAACGCTGTAATGCCATTAAGGGCCAAGCGCAGCATTTTTCTCAAGGTGTATTTGGATTGCCCGGCATATCTTTTGTCGGGCGTGTATGGAATGATGTACTGCCGGAAACCCACCCAGGGGATAAAGCCCCGGATAAACAAGTCGGTTTCTTGCGACTGGCGTATCAGGTCCACCACCTTTCGGTCCAACAATCTGAAATCGGCAGCACCCGGTTCGATGCGAACATCGGAAAAGCGGTTCATCAGCCCGTAAAAGTATTTGGAGCTGAGGCGCTTGAACCAGCCCGTCTTTTCATCGTCTTGTCGGCTGGTGAACACGATTTCGTAGCCTTCTGCCCATTTTCCCAAAAAAACCGGGATGTAAGCCGGCGGGTGTTGCAGGTCGGCGTCCATACAGATCACGGCCTGGCCACGCGCATGATCGTAGCCGCAACGCAGTGCGCTCATGTGGCCAAAATTGCGCGAAAAACTGAGGTAATGCACCCAATCTGGATATTTTTGGTGCAATTGGCGCAGCAAACCCAAGGTTTTGTCGCTGCTGCCGTCGTTCACGAATATGAGTTCGAAAGAATATTGTTCGCGGAGATTTGTCAGGGTCTCAGAGATTTTCTGAACTGCTTCGGCCAGGTTTTCCTCTTCATTGAAAGCGGGGACTATTATGGAGATAAGGGTTTTGTTTTCCATTTTAAGTTCGAAAATTAAGTATTCAGCAACCCTTTCTGTAACATTTTCAAAAACTCATCTGTAGAAATTACCTTGACTTGGGGGAAGGCGATTCTTTGCAAAACTCGAAAATGACGGTCATCAGGGACAATAAAATCAGCATTTCCAGCTATTGCTGCGGCGATACGGAGTGCGACGATGTTTTTTCAAAATCTCCTTTGCATCAAACCCTTTTTCTTTCCACACCTCATTGGCGCGTTTTGTGGCGCGGTCTGCAAAAAAACGAGCGAGCATATCTCGGATTTGCGGTAGTTCTTCGTCTGAAATATTACGAGCGTAAAGGCTCAACAATTCTAATTGCAGATTGCTAAACAGTTGTTGTACAGTCTGTTCAGGCATTGATATCGTCAATTTTTGTACAAAAATAGTTTTTCTTGGTCATTTCTTCCCCGCAATCTTCACCAATTCGTTCAATTTCCAGAGCGCATCCATCGGCGTCATGGTGTTCAAGTCCAGCGAGAGCAGGGTTTCCTTGATTTTCAAGGTATAGTCGTCCACGTCGAAGATGTGCAGTTGCAGGGGCGTAGAGATGTTTTTGACCTTTTTGCGGATTTCGGCCTGGGTCTCTACTTTTTGCTCCTTACCATTTGCTCCTTGCTCCCTGCCTTCTACGGACTTCTCTTCCAAGGTTTTCAAAATCTCGTTTGCGCGCTGTACAATGGCCTGTGGCATACCCGCCATGCGTGCCACATGGATGCCAAATGAGTGGTTGGAACCGCCCGGCACGAGTTTGCGGAGGAAAACCACTTTTTGGCCTACCTCTTTAGTGCTGACATGGAAGTTGTGGATGCGCTCGTGGCTCTCGGCCAGTTCGTTGAGTTCGTGGTAGTGCGTGGCGAAGAGGGTTTTGGGGTGGGCGCGTTCGTTGTCGTGCAGGTATTCGGCCAGGCTCCAGGCAATGCTGATGCCATCGTAGGTGCTGGTGCCGCGCCCGATTTCGTCCAAAAGAATGAGCGAACGGTCGCTGATGTTGTTCATAATCAAGGCTGTTTCGTTCATCTCAACCATGAATGTGCTTTCGCCGCCACTGATGTTGTCGGAAGCGCCCACGCGGGTGAACACCTTGTCCACCAGTCCGATGCGGGCACTTTTTGCTGGAACAAAACTGCCCATTTGTGCCATCAAGGTAATGAGGGCGGTTTGGCGCAAGAGCGCGGACTTGCCCGCCATGTTCGGCCCTGTAATGAGGATGATTTGCACCGATTCGCTGTCGAGGAATACGTCGTTGGGTACAAACTGCTCACCAATAGGCAGTTGTGTTTCGATGACGGGATGGCGACCTTCGCGGATATCCAACAGCGTGGAATCGTCCAGTTCGGGGCGGGCGTAATTGTTTTTTTCAGCCAATTTGGCAAAGGAAAGCAAGCAATCAATTCGAGCTACCAATTGCGCATTGTGCTGGATCGGCTGGATGTAATTTCCAATCTCCTCCACCAAGGCGCGGAACAGTTTTTCCTCTAATTCTAAAATCTTTTCTTCCGCTCCTAATATCTTGGCCTCCAGTATCTTAAGTTCTTCGGTGATAAAACGCTCCCCATTGGCGATGGTCTGCTTTCGGGTCCAATCTGGTGGCACCTGGTCTTTCCATTTGGAAGTGACTTCGATGTAGTAGCCGAACACATTGTTGAACGCCACTTTCAGGCTCGTGATGCCCGTGCGCTCGATTTCGCGCTGCTGGATTTCGAGCAGCATTTCGCGGCTGTTGCGCACCACATTCCGGAGCTCGTCCAGAGATTCATCCGCTCCATCGGCGATGGCGCCGCCTTTGCGCACATCGGCAGGTGGGTCGGGGGCAATATCGCGTTCAATACGGGCACGGAGGGTCAAACAGGGGTTTAAGCCTTCCGCGAGTCGGGCAAAAACGGCAGATTGTTTGCCCTGAACGCCGGCCTGCTCTGCGAGGAGTTTTTTCAAGGCTTCAATGGCCAGCAAGGCACGGCGCAATTGCATGGCTTCCCGTGGGCTGATTTTTCCCACAGAGGTTTTGGCCATGAGCCTTTCCAGATCGCCTATGTGCCGGATGTGAGGTTCAAGTTCTTGCGCAAATTTTTGACTTTCAACAAAGAACTCCACAGCATCGTGTCGCTCGTTGATTTGAGTGAGTTTGGTGAGCGGCAACAAAACCCATTTTTTCAGCAGTCTCGCTCCCATGGGCGATACTGTTTTGTCCAACACCTGCAAGAGCGAAACACCGTTTTCATGATTACTGCTTACAAGTTCCAGGTTGCGGATGGTAAAGCGGTCAAGCCAGACGAATTGCTCGGTTTGCAAGCGACTGAGCGCGGTGATGTGGGCTAACCGCGTGTTCTCCATCGCTGCGAGGTAGTGCAAGGCAGCTCCGGCAGCTGTTTGCGCGAGGTCAAGTTCTTCTACGCCAAAACCCTTTAGGCTGGCCGTCTGAAAATGGCTGAGCAGTTTTTCGCGGGCAAAATCGCGGGTGAAAATCCAGTCCTCGAGCGTATTGGTGTAAAACTTGTCGCCGTAAATGGCCGCAAATTCCTTCACGCGGCTTTTTGGCAGGATAACTTCTGCTGGTTTGAAACTTTGCAGGAGTTTGTCCACAGTCCCTGAATCGCCTTCCGAGACAAAAAATTCGCCCGTGGAAATGTCAAGGAAAGCAAGGCCGTGTTGCTCATTGGGGCCATAAGCCAAAGTTGCCAGAAAGTTGTTCGCGTTGTGGTCGAGCAGTGCGTCGTCGGTGGTCACACCGGGCGTAACTACTTCTGTGACAGCCCTTCTTACCACCCTTCCTGGCACAGGTTTTTCCATTTGCTCGCAGATCGCCACGCGATAGCCTGCCCGCACAAGGCGCGGGAGGTACAGGTCGAGGGAGTGGTATGGGAAGCCCGCCAGTTCGATGTCGGAGCCGCCGTTGTTGCGGCTGGTGAGGGTGATGCCTAGCGCTCGGCTGGCCTTCACCGCGTCTTCGCCAAAGGTTTCATAGAAATCGCCCACACGAAAGAGCAGCACCGCATCCGGGTATTTGATTTTCACCTGAACGTACTGCTGCATGAGCGGCGTGGTAGGTGCGCCGCTTGTGTTGGGTATTCCGTCTTTTTTTGTTCGCGCCATTTTAATTGTCAATCATTTCCAATGGATTCCATGAAAAACACCAGTGCGTTCAACTGCCGTGGTGTTACATCGCCAGGGCATAGGGCTTTGATCTCGCTGAATATGAAAACATCGTCTGGGGCGGCCTCGTTTATTAGTTCGATCGCTTCGTCGCTAAAACGGGCACCTTTGTTTCTTACCGAATGAGTGAACATGACGCCTTTCTCGTAATCTGCTCCGATATGGGTGATTTTATACTCGATCATATCACATTTCACGTCAAAATCAAAATTTTCGAGCAGGAGTGCTATTCCCGCCTGCGCTTTGAATGCTCCAAGGCCAATCGTGTCGGAGCGGGTAAATTTTGCTCCTAATGCAGGCACTGGGTCGGGGATTCGTTTCACTCTAAACGTCTTTTTCAATTGGGCAGGGCCTGTTTTGGTGTACACCGACAGGGTCACTTCGCCCGGCAGCGCGACTTTCAGGTTGTATTTGCCTACCCCTGTATTTATCAGAGAGCCTTTGTCCGTTTGTACTCTATATCCAGAAGACGACAGCCCAGCAACGGAAACTTGAATGGGATTGTCAATTCCCATATACAGCACATTCATGTTCATTAATTCAATTGAAATATGGGGCTGGTCTACGTTGTTTTGTGCAACAAGGCTACCGAGCAGGATGCAGTACCCAAAAAGTGCGAGGACAAGTTGTTTGGCCATGGCTTGGATTTTGGGCAAAAGTAACAAGCACAAATGCTTTCCTTTCATTTCGTTTTCCACAGCTTATTTTTGCCCAATGAAGCACTTAATGTTTGTTTTTCTTTTGGGTCAAATTGGCCAACTACAGGCCAAGATATGGCAAGTAGGCCCAACACGTAGCTACCTCGTCCCTTCCGCCGTGGCGAGCGTGGTCGCCGATGGCGACACCGTGGAAATTGATGCCGGGCTTTATACCGGAAATGTGGCTAAATGGTTTGCCAACAATCTGGTTATCAGGGCTGTAGGAAATGGATATGCCCATCTTGCGGCTGGCGGCAACTATGCCGAAGGCAAAGCGATTTGGGTGATAAAAGGGGCCGATTGCACCGTGGAGGGCATTGAATTCTCCGGTTGTCAGGTGCCGGACCACAATGGTGCAGGCATTCGTCAGGAAGGCCAGCACCTGACCTTGCGAAATTGTTTTTTCCACCACAACGAGATGGGCATATTGACCTCGAACGATGGGGTGAGCGACTTTGTCTTCGAGTCTTGCGAGTTCTCCCACAACGGTTACGGCGATGGTTTTTCGCACAATATCTATGTCGGTGCTGTGAACAGCCTGACGATGCGCTATTGTTATTCGCACGATGCGCACATCGGGCATTTGGTAAAAAGCCGCGCAAGGTTCAACAACCTGTATTACAACAGATTTACTGGCGAAAATGGCGATGGGAGTTATGAGGTAGACATGCCCAACGGAGGCCAGGCCATTTTAATTGGGAATATCATTGAGCAGTCGCCCAACTCGCAAAATGGGGGCATAATCTCTTTTGCGCTTGAAAATCAAAGTCACCCGGAACAGCAGATTGTCTTGTCGCACAATACCATCGTGAACAATCGTTTCAGTGGGCGTTTCCTGCAATATTCTAATTCAACGGCGCTTGTCAAATTGGTCAACAATCTTTTTCTTGGCCCTGGAACGCTCCTTCAAGGGACGACGGCTGTTCTGGATACTACCCACAATATTTGGCTTACAATCATCGCGGAGGGTATGCTGAGCGATCCTGCAAATTATGAGTACAGGCCAACGTCCAGTTCTCCTTGTGTAGATGCCGGCACTGATGCCGGTTATTTCAACAATATACCATTGACCGCTTTGTATTCCTATTTGCACCCGATGACCCGCACGGCTCGTTGGTTTTCTGGCACGGCACCCGATGTTGGCGCATACGAGCACCTTACAGTTCCATATCGAACGGTAGAAGACGAGGCTTCTGGGATGGGTTTTACAATAGCGCCCAATCCAATTGGGGTTGATCAGGTTCTGAGGATTCAAACTACTCAGCCGCTTGCGTCTGAAACCACTGCCTTTTTGTTTGACGCTGTGGGAAACCTTTTGCAAAAGTTAGAACTTCCTCGTGCTCAGAAGGATTTTCAGGTGCCCTTGTCAGCACTGGAGCCAGGAATATATTTCCTTTATATTCAAGGAATTGGGAAGGGGAAGTCTATATCAGTGTTTTGATTCAGAGGGTGTATAGAGCCTCTGAATCTATTTTTCGAGCAACTGCCACAACTTAATTACTTCCATCGCTTCCCGAACATCGTGTGCCCGAAGTATGCACGCACCTTGCTGAAGCGCAACCATGTGTAAGGCAGTAGTGCCGTTCAATGCCTCGGCGGGTTTGATTCCAAGCGGTTTGCAGACCATGGACTTTCGGGAAAGCCCGGCAAGCACGGGCAAACCCAGCACATTTTGAAAGACGTGCAAGTTTTTTAAAAGCGCGTAATTGTGTTCAACCGTTTTGCCAAAACCAAAGCCCGGGTCAAGCACAATGTCTATAACCCCAAACCCACGCAACAATTCTATTTTTTTTATAAAAAAATCTAGCACTTCAGTTACAACATCCTCGTAATGAGGTTTTTGCTGCATTGTGTCGGGAGTGCCTTGCATGTGCATTAAGATGTAAGGAACGCCCAGTTCGGCCACGGTTTCGTACATTTTGGGATCGAGATTTCCGGCAGCAATGTCGTTGACGATACTTGCGCCAGCCTGCACGGCAGCGTTGGCTACGCTTGCCCGCCAGGTATCCACAGAAATGATCGTATTGGGGAAATTTTTTTGAATGGCCTCGATGCCTGGAAGGATACGCTGCATTTCCTCCGATTCGCTCACTTCAGCGGCGCCTGGTCGGGAAGATGCTCCGCCGATGTCAAGGATGCTCGCGCCTTCACGAAGCATTTTCTCTGCTTGGTGCAAAATGGCGGCATCATCGGGGTACTTTCCGCCATCGAAAAACGAATCGGGCGTGATGTTGAGGATTCCCATCACTATTGGACGCGAAAGATCGAGTAGCCGGCCTTTGCAGTTTATAGACTTTGGATATTGGACATTGGACATTGGACTTTCGACCTTGGAAATTGGACTGATTAGACGTGAAAACAGGATAATAGGTTTTAAAAGGCCCAACATCTAATGTCCAACCTATAATGTCCAAAGTCCAACATCCAAAGTCTAGCGATTCCGCCTGGGAAAAAGTTTGCGCAGCAGGGTCATGGGTGAGAAATCGGACATTGTAAAAGTGGATTCCACGAACACCAGCTTTAGGCGGCGTTTTGCACTCGAAACGGCGATAAGCAGCGAACTTTTGCCTTCTTCCTGAACCTTATGCACCGAATCCAAACGCCAGTCGTTCGACTGGATGGATGCTTCAGGTTGTTCTTCGAGTGCGTCGGCGGGATGATATCCTTGGGCTTCGAGGGTCTGGAGTGCTTCGGAAACAGATTGATTTTGTTGCATAGTTGGACGGCAGGACGTTGGCCTATAGGGGTTTTTGAGCTTCTCAACTCAAGGATCCCTTTCAGAGTCAAATGAACGAACTTATTCTAAAAAACGCGGCTTGTCCCTTAGAAATAAATTTTCAACATTTTTGTTCCGGGGCTGCTGAAGAACCCCGAACGGTTCCAGATAACTAAACATTGCATCCCCGGAAATAAATCTCAGATTCTGACTTGGATATGTATTTTTGTGCCAGTTTGTGGCCTCGTATGATTGATTCAGCGATAGTTTGCGATATGCTTTGACCGAGGCCATACCTTCGCACCACTTCTTTTATCCAATCAAATCAATAACGAAATGGCAAAATTAACATCGTTCTCCAAACTACTCCTCGCGGTTCTGATCGTCGCAGGGATCTTCCTTGTCGGAAAATACGTGTTTAATAACACGGAATTTGGCAAAAAAATCGTCGAAGACAGCGCCCAAAACGGTACTGCCAACGACAGCAAATCTGATTCAGACCCCAACACCATCAATGTTGGTGTTGTGACTTGGGGGGGGTATGCCGGTGGGCAGTATTTCAATGAAGGCTTTAAAGCGAACACGCAGTCCCGTTTCTATAAAGATTACGGCTTCAAAGTGGATTTCAAAGTGCTGGACGATTTTGAAGCCAGTCGAGCGGCCTTTAAGAATGGGGACGTGCAGCTGCTCTGGTGCACCGTGGATGCTCTGCCGACCGAGATGGCGGCACTCCAAGCTTTTGACCCGCGCATCGTGTTCCAGGCAGACTGGTCGCGGGGCGGCGATGCCGTAGTAGTTAGAAGGGGGATTACCTCGGTTGCTGACCTGAGAGGCAAAAAAGTGGCTGTGGCTGAATTGACTCCATCGCATTCCTTTTTGATTTGGCTGTTGGAAGCAGCCGGCATGAAACCCTCTGATATCGAGATTGTCAAGCAACCCAGTGCCATTGATGCGGCACAAGTATTCAAAAGCCAACAGGTGGATGCAGCGGTGGTGTGGAGTCCGGACGACGAGCTTTGTGTGCAAGCAGTGCCAGGATCCAAGATATTGGAAAGCACCCGTTCTGCGTCCAACATCATCGCGGACGCTTTCATTGCCAAGGGCAGTTGGCTTGAAAAAAACCGGGACAAGGCCAACAAACTATACGAAGGTTGGATGAAGGGTGCTGCCGAAATTAATGCCAGCGACGCAAACAAGCGCAAAGCCGCCAAAATACTCTCCGAGAATTTCGACGGAGTGTCTGAAGATGCCGCCCTCAAAGCCATCGAAAATGTCCGGCTTTGCACCCACGGTGACAACCTGAATTTTTTTGGCATGAACCCCGACTATAAAGGCGTGACTGGTGAAAATCTATACAACCGTATGGCAAGCACCTATCAGCAATTGGGTTATATTGAAGGCAAGGTGCCCAGTTGGCGTTTGGCCATCAATACAGAGGCCATCAAAGCGGCTACAGCATTGGCCAGCGCTCCCGGTCAGGCCGCCGAAGGCCAGAAGCAATTCTCTGTTGCCTCGGCTGAAGCCAAAACCAGAGACGCCATTGCCACCAAACGGGTGAGCATTACATTCCGAAGTGGCGAATTCCAATTGGATGAAAATGCCAAGTATATCATTGACAAAGAATTTGTGGACATTGCCAAGGCGTTCTCCAATGCCCGCATCAGGATCGAAGGCAATACCGACAATGTTGGCAATGCCGCCGGCAACAAGTCACTTTCGCAGAAAAGGGCCAAATCAGTGGCCGATTATCTGATCGCTACTTACAACATGCCCAAGAACCGCTTCATCATCGTAGGGAACGGCCCCGACAAATCGGTCGCAACCAACGATACAGAAGACGGACGGGCCAGGAACAGAAGAACCGATTTTGAAATTGTTGGTGAGTAACTCGCCATTCATAAAATAATATGTCGCTATTCAAACTGAGGGGTGAATTGAGCTATGCGCACCGGATCGTGCTGGCCGTGCTGGGAGGACTGATTACCCTCGCAATTTGGTGGATATTGGCGGAAGCCTTGTCCTCCCAGCGCCCGGTCGTGGAAGGGGAGTTGCGAGTGCTACCCTCTATCTTGGACACCACCATCACAAAGGTTCAACGGGATTCTATCCTTCGTCAGGACTCCCTGCTGACGGCCAGCGCAAGCACCTTTGAGAAGGTCTATCCGGTATTGCCACCGCCGAGCAAAATACCCGACGCATACCGCCAACTCTTAGCACACGACGATCTGATAGCCAATACCAGCCGCAGCATCTGGCTGAATATCCAGGGCTATCTCTGGGCCTTGCTCATCGCATTGCCATTCGGTTTTATATTGGGCTTGATTCCGCTGTTCCGGGGACTTTTCAGTCGCCAGGTTGATGCGCTTCGGTATCTGCCCTTGTCAGCCCTCACCAGTTTGTTCATCGTTTGGTTTGGCTTGGAAGACACCATGAAAATTGCGTTTCTGGCCTTTGGCATCTTGGTCTATTTGTTGCCCGTGATCGTGCAGCGAATCCGGGAGGTGGAAGAAGTGTATGTCCAAACGGCTTTCACGCTTAGTGCCACCAATTGGCAAACGTTCCGTTCGGTCTATATTCCTGCAGTGTTTTCCCGGCTTATGGACGATATTCGGGTGCTGACTGCCATTTCCTGGACCTATATCATCATCGCCGAATTGTTGAACCGTCAGGGCGGGATCGGAGGGCTGATTTTCATCAAAAGCAAAATGGGGCAGATTGACCGGGTATTTGCCATGCTCTTGCTCATCATCGTAATTGGGTTTTTGCAAGACCGTATACTCTCCTATATAGATACCCGGCTAAACCCGCACAAGTACCTGAAATACAGGTGGCCCGGCGTTCAGGATTGTCAATACGGCATCTTTTTCATCCTGTTGACATTGCTTGCCAAAGCATTGCTGCCATCCCAAATCCCGGAAGTTGTCGTCTGGATCGCAATGGCTGGCGGGATACTCATGATCGTGATGGGCGAGATTAAGTTGGCGGGCGCTTCAAAATTAAAATGACCATGGTGCAATTTAAGGATACCCATTTGCCCAATATCATACAATTGGAAAACGTGAGCCAATCGTATGATGGGGGTAAATCTTACCTCATTCAAGATTTCAATTTGCTCATAGAAGACCACCCCAGTCGTGGGCAATTCGTTGTCCTCCTGGGGATGTCGGGCAGTGGCAAGTCCACCATCTTGCGCTATGTGTGTGGGTTGCAAAAACCGAGCAGTGGAACCATCAAAGTGCACGACAAATTGGTCACCGACGAATCCCGCATCAGCATGGTTTTTCAGCAATATTCCTCTTTCCCATGGATGACTGTGCTGGAAAATGTAGCGATCGGGCTAAAGTTCAAAGGCCTGGATGAAAAAACTCGCCTGCAAAAAGCCCAGGAAATGATCGAACTGGTAGGGCTGGCTGGCCATGAAAACAAATATGCACAGTACCCAACCCTCTCAGGCGGGCAATTGCAGCGGGTAGCCATCGCCCGTAGCCTGCTGGCCAATCCTGATATTCTGTTGATGGACGAACCCTTCGGTGCGCTGGACATCAAAACCAGGTTGCAAATGCAGGAATTGCTGATCCAGTTATGGGAAAAATTTCATTCCACGGTGATCTTCGTTACCCACGACATAGCAGAAGCAGTCTATCTCGGCGATGACATCTACATAATGAAAGCCGCACCATCAAATATCGTGGAACACATCAAAGTAGACATTGCTTACCACCGCACCCGGGAACTCAAGCGCGAGAAACATTTCACAGAATTGGTGCAAGAGGTGGAGGATAAAATGGTGCGGGTGGCGAATATGGGGTAGTGGCCACACTGCCCAGACTTTCCAAGTTTCTAAACTTGGAAAGTCTATCTCCGCGAAAAATGTACAGTAGATTGGTCGCCATCCGACTCAAGCCCTCTACAATAAATCCGGGCACTAGTGGTGTCAAAGCATTTGCCTACCAAGCTGTTTATGCCAATGCTGATGCTATTTGGCACGACATAAACAATAAGGTAAATATATTTCCAATATGGGACGCTAATCTATTAATGTGTCCTTCCTATGGCGATGTTACAGGAATATCGGGTTGTATGAATTCGATAATTAATGGGCTTTTTAGTTCTCCTCGTTGCGATTGCTATGCAGAGCACCAGACCTATACTACAGACGACTGTCCTAGATGCGATGTCAAGATAACACAAATGACAATAGACAATGCTCAACCTGTACAAGGTTGCATACCTGAATCTGATATCATGAATATATCAGCTACGATAAAGGGCGGGTGTAACCCTCTTTTACAGCAACCTATCCGAGCCAGATTCAGACAAGAACTAGCGCAAATTGAAGTCGGCGATGATGAACGTTTTAGCGATTACTTTACACACGTTAAATTAATTCCCAGTTTACATGATGTTTTTGAACTGATCGCCCGTGAAGATCCTTTTGGCCCTAATGATGGAACTAACCCTGAGATAAAATATGATTTCCCAAATTTAAACGCTTTGCTCAACATCAATTTTAAACTACGGTACACTCCCAGCAGCACAATTGAAGAAGTGACACATCATATCACTCTCTTTATTGGGACGAATCAATTTGCTTCCTCCGATGTATCTATTGATCCGTTCATTCCCATTACTGCACAACCTGGCCAAACAGTCCGAGATCTAATAGCTCCGTTTGGGACTGCCCGCAATTATCACATCAACGGCGATTTGGATTTTCAGTTCGTGATTCCTCCAGTTCCACCTATCCCAGGTGACTTTTTGTATGATCCTTCTCCTCCTGCGAATTCCTCTGGAATTGTAGGGTACAATTTCACTGACTTCGATTTTCTGATGAATCCAGGGAACAAATTCCACATAAATCCAGATGTTAAATTGAAGTTGATCAATGGCAGCGTGAAAGGCTGCGAATCCATGTGGGAAGGGATAGAACTTGAGGAAGGAGCGAGTATTGAATGTGTTTCTTCAACCTTGGAGGATGCTCAATTTGCTATTCGGCTAAAGGGTAGCGGCATTGCTGACATAAGACAATCTACTTTTGAGAACAACAACTTTAGCTTTCAGGCACTTAAGCCAATTGGCTCTTCGTCCCCAATTTTAGTGGTATCAGGAAATACTTTTATCAACACAGCGGCATTAAAACCTTCTTATTCAGGCCAATCGCCCCTCCCCTTTGGAGGAAGAGGTTATGCAGGTATATACATTGACCGCATACCGTCTCTGAATATCAGCAGCTCAGGAGGATCGAACAATCTGTTCAAAAATCTTCACAATGGCACGGGCATCCTGCCGACCGATCCCTCAAATTTTACGAATTGCCATACTGCTATCGAGAGTTTTCAATCTTCACTCACGGTCACCAACAACATGATGACAAGCGTACATAATGGCGTGATAAGTAATATCGGCATAAACAAAAAAGTGTTTGTTTCAACCAATGACATACAGGCCCAAGACCGGGGCATCGCGGTGTTCCACGCCTTGGCGTTGCCCAATGGCTGTCAGGTGAACAGTAACACGGTACGCATGATCGGCAATGCGCAGGGTGTAGGTATAAAAACAGGCGGTACCGATAATCTTCCGCAGCAGGAAGGTTTCTTTTCACTTAATACCGTGATTCTGACGGATGGTGCAGCGGGCATAGATGTAGGTGCATCCCGCAACTTTAAAGTGACCAATAGCACCATAACACTAAACAATGGCAGCACCTATTACGGTATCGGAATATCAGGTGGCGACCTCAACGGGGTCAATTGCAATACGATCAACGGCGTGGGCCAGAAAGGCATTTATGGAATCATGGCTGGCCGCAGCAACTTTGTGTGCAACACTGCTTCCGGCACCGGGATTGGCTTGAACTTCGAAGGGGTATTTGTGGGCAAGGGTAGTATCCGGGTAGCAGGCAATACGATGCACAGCAATGCTGGCAATGGCCTACTCATAAAGAACAATGGTTTGAGTGGTACAGGCGACTATCGAACCAATGAAAAAACGGTAAACACCATTTATCTTCAAACTGTGGCCTTTGGAAACAATACTTTTTCCGCCACACAATTGGCTGCTTTACATCCAGCCTGTCGGAGCATATACTCCGACGGGCTGGACTATTTTGTTTTGACATGAAAAAGATTTTAATTGCTTTGGTAATATTGATGTCCCAAAATTTGATAGCCCAAAAGGAAGATTATGTATGGGTTGTTGGCCATGATTACAATTTTCAGGACGCTTTATATGGCCGAGTAGAGATTGATTTTATTACTGTCCCCCTTATCACGATATTCTATGCGACGATATTGGTCGAGGTTACACTGCTGGTTATCCCAGTATTATGATATTGCCTGTTCCAGAAAACGACTCGTTGTTTTTCCTCTTCCATTTGAGCGTAAAATACAATCCACCGCCCAACGAATATGGTTATGTGGACAGGTTATTATATAGTATAATGAAAATAAAGGGGAATAAAAAAACTGTTTTAGAGAAGAATATCCTTTTAATGGTTGACTCCTTGTCTGTTGGCGAACTGAACGCAGTAAAACACAGCAATGGAAAAGATTGGTGGATAATCTTGCCTAGAAGGAACAGTAATCAGTTTTATGTCTTCCTTTTACAAAGGATGGTATCCTTGACACGCTTATTCAGAAAATTGGAGATGAGGCACCACCAGAAGAAGAAGGATACGGACAAACTATCTTCTCCCCCAATGGAGACAAAATGGTGCGGTTTTTCCCACATAATGCCTTGATGTTGTATTCTTTTGATAGGTCAACAGGGCATTTTGCGGGATATGACACCATTTCGATTGACTATGGGACAGATTGGGCATTTGAAGGCGGTTGTGCCATATCACCTAATGGGCATTATTTATATGTTGCTGTAATGTTGAATGTTTATCAATTCGATCTTTGGGCATCAGATATCAGTTCAACCCAAACTACTGTAGCGACTTGGGATGGAGTGATTGACCCTATTATTATTACTTTCCTAAAATGTCAACTTGGCCCTGACTGCAAAATATATATTCTTGGCGGCGGCGACACCCGCTACTACCACATCATCCATAACCCTGATGAGGAAGGGTTGGCCTTCAACCTCGAACAGCGCGGGCTGGTGCTTCCTACACCTAGCGGGGCCAGTATTCCGTATTTCCCTAACTATCGCCTCGGCCCCATAGACAATCCGGGAGTGCCGTGTACGGCTACGGTGAGCGTGAGTCAGCCGCATGCAGTACCAACCCAAGGCATTCGTGTGTGGCCTAACCCCGCTTCATCGCAGGTAAGCCTTTCGGCAAATGGCCTGCTGCCCAAAGGCGCAAAGTGGATGATGACCGATGCCTACGGGCAGCTCGTGCACGAAGAAGTGCTGCAAGAGAACTTTTCTGTGAAAGAAATAGGTTTGCGCCATCTTCCCACCGGGCTGTACTTTTGGATGCTGCAAGATGGGCAGGGCAAGCTGCTCGACAGCGGCAAGATCATAAAACTGTAAAAATTCCGTGCATTTATTTCGTGATTAACCGCAATGGTCCCCCTCAAGTCCCCAACTCCAACTGCTCCCTTACCAACTGATAATACGCTCCCCGTTTGTTGGTCAGTTCCTGGTGGGTGCCTTGTTCCAATACCTCGCCTTTTTCCAGCACGATGATGTTGTCGGCATTGCGTACCGTGCTGAGTCGGTGTGCTACAATGACCACCGTTTTCCCATGGAACGCAGATTCCAAATTGCGCATGATTACTTTCTCGTTGTGCGCATCCAAGGCATTGGTAGCCTCATCGAAGAAGATGTATTTCGGCTCTTTGTACAAGGCGCGGGCAATGAGCAGGCGTTGCTTTTGGCCTTGACTGAGGCCCGTGCCGTCTTGCCCGATCTTGGTGTTGAAGCCAAGTGGCAGCATCTCGATAAATGCCTGTACGTGAGCGGTTTTGGCGGCTTCCAAAAGGCGTACCCGGTCAATGTTCTCTTCGCCCAGCGCGATGTTGCGGGCAATAGTGTCGTTGAAAATAAAACCGTCCTGCATGACTACTCCGCAGTTTGCTCGCCACACTTTGTGGTGAAAACTGTCGAGGCTAAGGTCGTTCAAGCGAATGCTGCCTTCCTGCGGGGTGTAGAAATTTAGCAAGAGTTTTAAAAGTGTGGTTTTGCCAGAACCTGAAGTGCCTACGATTGCGGTGGTTTTGCCATGCGGGAAATGTAAGTCGAGGTGTTTCAATACCCACGGATCGTGCGGGCCACCATAGCGAAAAGATACATTCTGCATCGTTAGTTCGCCGGACTTTGGCAGCTCGCCCACTTTTGCGTCTTCGTTTGCATCCTCGTCGGCACGTTGGTGGATCTCGTTCATACGCTCCAGGCTGATTTTCGCCTCCTGCGCGTGGAGTATGAATTGCACGAGCGATTCGAGCGGACCGTTCATGTGTCCAATGATGTATTGAACAGCCAACATGGCGCCGAGTGTCATTTCGTTGTTGATAACTGCTTGAGCGGCCAACACGGAAATCACAATATTTTTTCCTTCGTTGATGAACGCTGCGCCCGCGCGTTGTTGCTGGTCGGTGGATAGATACTGGACGTTCACACGGAAAAGCCGTGCTTGAATGCGCTCCCAGGACCAACGTTTTTGGCGTTCGGCGTTGTGCAGTTTGATTTCCTGCATACCGTTTACCAGTTGGATAAGCGCGTTTTGGTTTTCAGCCATTTGCTCAAAACGACGGTAGTCGAGCGAGCGTCTTCTCGCCAAAAACAACCATACCCAGCCAAAATAACCCGCCGCGCCCAGCGCAAAGACCAAGAAAATCAACTTGTTGTAAAACAACAAAACCCCGCCAAACACCAATAAGTTGACCAAGGAAAAAAGCGTCACCAAGGAGGAGGAGGTAAGAAAACGCTCCACCCGCTCGTTGTCGTAGATCCGTTGAAGCAAATCGCCCGTCATCTTGGAATCGAAATACGACATGGGGAGCCGCATCAGTTTCAACAGGAAATCCGAAACCAGATTGATGTTGATCCGAGTGCCGATGTGCAGCAAAATCCAGCCCCGAATAAACTCCATGGCCACTTGGCTGGCAAATAGCACCCCTTGCGCCGCGAGGATAAGATAGACAAAATTGAGGTCGCGCAACAGGACCCCTTTGTCTACCAATGCCTGCATCAAAAACGGGAAGGCCAACTGAATGAGGCTCCCAAGCAAAAGACCGATAACGAGTTGCCAGATCAGTCGCTTGTGCTGAAGCAGATATGGCCACAAAAATTTGAAGCCCGAGCGATTCGTTTTCTCGCCTTCGCGGTCAAAAAACTCCGGCGTAGTTTCCAACAGGAGTAAAATGCCCTGCGGCTCGGTGTTCACCACATCGCTGATCCAACCGTTCAGGAAGTCCTGTTCTTTCATCTGGACTTTTCCCGAAGCGGGATCTGCCACAAACACCTGCCCGCCCGAAATTTTGTACACCACCACAAAATGGTCTTGTTTCCAGTGGGCCACACAAGGCAGTGGAATGTCGGTAGAAAGTCTGCTAAACCCCGTTTTAGCCCCCAAAGTGCGAAATCCGATCTTCTCGGCAGCCTCGGAAATACCAGCCAGCGACGCGCTCACCTTGTCGGTATGCGAAAGCTGGCGCAAAAACTCGATCGAATAAAAACGGCCATAATGCCGCGCAATCATGCGCAGACAGGCCGCACCGCAGTCGGAAGAGTCAAATTGTTTGTCGAAAGGAAAGTTGTCCACGATGAGAATTGGGCGGGGTTTGGCTGCAAAAATAGGCGAATGGTTTGGTAGGAAAAATGATTGCAGGTTTTTGAAGGCGATTGTCTTGTTTCTGGCCAATTTTGCACCGACGATAAAGGGGAGATATTGGTAATTTTTTTGACAGGATTGACAGAATATAGAGGTGGAACACGGATGACGCAGATGAGACACGGATTAACACAGATTGTCAATTGTCAAACCAAAAATCTGTGTTAATCCGTGTCTCATCCGCGTCATCCGTGTTCCACCTATTCTGTCAAAAAACACCTGCTAGTAATCTGAATATCAACACCATGATACAAAAAGAACAAATAGCCGAACGTTTCCGCCAATTACAGGACGACATCTGTCGCGCCCTCGAATCCGCCGATGGGGGCGGTAAATTTTTAGAAGACAATTGGTTGCGCCCAGAAGGTGGCGGCGGCAGGAGTCGTGTACTCGAAGGCAAAACCATCGAAAAAGGCGGGGTCATGTTTTCTGCCGTACACGGGCCTTTGCCGGAAATCACCGCCAAAGCCATGAACCTCGCGCCTGCCGATTTTTTCGCTACGGGGGTCTCCATTGTGCTTCACCCGCACAGTCCGATGGCGCCAATTGTACACATGAACGTGCGGTATTTTGAAACGGCGGACGGCGAACGCTGGTGGTTTGGGGGCGGTATTGACCTTACGCCGCATTATGTGGTTTCTGAAGATGCTCAATTTTTTCACCAACAATTGCGCAACACTTGCGAACGCTTTTCCCCGAGTTTTTATCCCGATTTCAAACGACAGGCCGATGATTATTTTTTCCTGAAACACCGTCAGGAAACACGCGGCATCGGGGGGATATTCTTTGATTACCACGATGAAAAAACGGGTTTTTCACAAGAAAAACTTTTTGAATTCGCGCTTGCGGTGGGCGAAACCTTTGCGCCAACGTACACGGAACTGCTTCGTCGTGCAGCGACCCGAACCTTTGGCGAGCGCGAAAAACGCTGGCAAATGCTTCGCCGTGGCCGCTATGTAGAGTTTAATCTCGTTTGGGACCGAGGCACCAAGTTTGGCCTTGAAACCAATGGCCGAACGGAAAGCATTCTCATGTCCATGCCACCCACGGCGCAGTGGGCATACAATCTCCAGCCTGAACAGGGGAGTGCGGAGGCGGAGACTTTAGGCTGGCTGCGGAAAGGGGTAGAATGGTGAACTTGGTCATTGGGTCATTGGTCGTCATTGAGCCAATTGTCATTGTAAGTCACTGGTCGTCATTGGGTTATTTGTCAATGTAAGTCATTGAGGCATGCGCGATCATTAATTAACGTGAGTTTTGGGTAGCCTTAAAAACGGCGTAGCCGTGCCATTATGGTAGCCCGCAAGGGCGAAAGGAACGGTGTAGCTGTGACATTTTTAGGTCGAAATAAAGCCATGGCTACGGTTGTTTTTGTTCCATTTTCAATGCATAATTTTGCCCCCTGCATATTGAAGTGCCTACTCTCAAAACAATATTCGCTTTTTTGTTGCATAGCCCCAATGACCCAATGACCCAATGACCCAATGACCATAATGACCCAATGACCCCAATGACCCCAATGACCCCAATGACCCAATGACCCAATGACCCAATGACCCAATGACCATAATGACCCAATGACCCAATGACCCAATGCCCCAATGACCCAATGACCCCAATGACCCAATGACCCAATGACGATAAATGACCATAACTATGACGAACAATAACTTCTTTGAAGAACTCCGCTGGCGCGGTCTTATTCACGATTTCACACTAGGTGTGGAAGAACATTTCAACAAGGGAATGGTGCGTGCCTATATCGGCTTTGACCCTACAGCGCCCTCGATGACGATTGGCAATTACGTCCAAATCATGTTGCTCACTTTCCTCCAACGCGCTGGCCACCAGCCAGTTGTACTGATGGGCGGAGCCACCGGACGAATTGGCGACCCGAGTGGAAAAGACAAAGAGCGCGACCTCAAAAGTTTAGAGGAACTTGATACCAACGTGGCCCACCAAATCGAGCAGACCAAAAGGATGCTTGATTTCAACCCGGCCACGCCCAACCACGCGCTGCTGCTGAACAACTACGATTTTTACAAGGACATGAACATCCTTGATTTCCTGCGCGATGTAGGCAAGTACCTGACGGTCAACTATATGATGTCGAAAGAAAGTGTACGCCGGCGTATTGAAGGCGAGACGGGGATATCGTTCACGGAGTTCAGTTACCAATTGCTGCAAGGCTACGATTTTGTGCTTTTGCACCGCAATCACGGCATCAGCGTGCAAATGGGCGGCTCCGATCAATATGGCAACATCACTGCCGGGGTGGAATTGGCACGCAAAATTGATGAGGCAAAAGTATTTGCGGTGACCACGCCGCTGCTGACAAAATCCGATGGCACCAAGTTTGGCAAAAGCGAATCGGGCAATATTTGGCTTGACCCGACTTTGACCACGCCGTACCAATTTTACCAATTTTGGCTGAATGCTGACGACAAGGATCTACCCAAATTTTTGCGCTATTTCTCATTGAAAAACCGGGGAGAAATCGAACACTTGGAGGCACAGGAATCGGCCCAAGATATCAAAAGGGTTTTTGCAGAAGAACTCACGGTGCGTATACACGGTCTGGCGGCCTACGAATCTGTGTTGGCAGTGTCCAAACTTTTGTTCGACCACAAGGCGGATGCGGACACGCTTCGAGGCCTCGATGCGGATACCTTGGCACAGGTAGCCGAGGAAATTCCTTCGCCCAAGATCTCACTTTCAGCCATTCAAAACGGACAAAATATCCTCGATTTTCTTTCTGAAACAACTGGGATTCTGGAAAGTCGGAGCGAGGCCAAACGTGCGATTCAATCGAACAATATTTCGCTGAACAAGCAGAAAATTGCCGACCTGGGCTTGATGGTTATGCCCACTGATTTGCTGCACGGTAAGTTTTTAATGGTGGAAAATGGGAAGAAGAATAAGTATTTGGTGGTGGTGGGGTAGAGGGGGGGCGATTTTGGATTTACGATTTACGATTTACGATTTTGGATTTACGATTTACGATTTTGGATTTACGATTTTGGATTTTTTCGATCCGAAAAAATCGTGAATTTCACCTTTTTCGGGTCGATAAAATCGTAAATCCAAAATCGTAAATCGTAAATCCAAAATCGTAAATCCAAAATCGTAAATCCAAAATCGTAAATCGTAAATCGTAAATCCAAAATCGTAAATCCAAAATCGTAAATTTCTTATTCAGTTTTCATAAACTTCCCAGTCCGTACTCCGGCCGCTCCGAAAACCGAAATTGCATACATCCCTGCCGAAAGATCGCGGACGTTTAATTCCGGCATTTCATTGCTTGCAATAGTGTTTTCCAAAACAATTTTTCCCTGCATATCTGTGATTACCAGCCGATAATCGCTCGTTTCGGCCAATTGAATCGAAAGTCGTTCCCGAACTGGATTTGGAAATACCCTAAGCGTCTTCGGATTTGCATCTGAAATGCCTACCGTAGCGGCATCCACGACTTCATCAATGGCCCGAAGCAGCGAATACTGGATGTTTGAGCCAAATGCATCCTGCCCGATTTCCCATATCATGATGCCTGCCACTTCATCGAGCGCGAGTTCGGTTTTTGCTTTGATGGTTGGGATGCCGTTCCACCATTTTTGGCCTGTGTTGTCGAGAAAAGCATTGGCGGGGCCTTGGGCGACGATGCCGCGATAATTGAAGGCGACTACTGGGTCAACGCCAAAATCATAGCCGTAAAACGGGACTCCCAGTGTCAGTTTTTGTGCCGAAACGCCTTGGTTTTGCCAGTAATCAATACAATCCTCCGCCCAATCGTAGGGCGAATGCTGTCCGGGATTGCTGGGGTCCCAAGGGCCACGGAGATCGTACACCATCATGTTGACCCAATCATAGGCCGCCAAAGCCGAAGCGGTAATTTGTGGGTAGCGGTAATTGCCTGGCAACGCCGCCGTGAGCGGGATACCGAGCGGCTCCAAGGCTGCCTTTAGTTCCAATACGAAAGGGCTGTACCAGGTTTCTACGTATTGCCATTCCAGGTCAATATCCACCCCATCCAGGTTATTTGCCTGCACATACTGCACAATTTTTTGGATAAAAGCGGGACGGTTAGCGGGTAACGCAAGGTTGTTCCAATTGGCTTCGTGTGTTGGTGTGAGATAGCCCCCGGCCAGTGAAATGAACACCTTGCAGCCATGTGTATGGGCCTTGTTGACCGCCGGGGCGATGTTGGTGCCTTCCACCGATAAATTGCCATCAGCGTCCGGGTTTGCAAAGGCGATGTTGACGTGCGTGAGTCGCTCGAACTCAATGTCGTTCAACCAACTAAATCGGTAATAAGGCAGGTATCCGATGACTTTGAACGACTGGGCAAAGGTGGTTGAAAGGGAGAATAGGAACAGGAAGGGTAGGATTTTGTGCATCGGTATCAGGTTTGAATTGATGGCGAAAATAAATACAAAGTAGACAAAGACATCCATTTGTGCCTGTAAACTGATACACGACATTGTTTCACGCAACGCTGCGATGACGCAACGTGTTGGAAATCAACAGTATCAGGGTTTGTATCTTCGAGGCGTTGCATGAAGCATTGATTGTCTCTCATTTTCCCAGAAATTTTCAGAATTTTGCACACCCAACAAATCCCCAAATCCCCAATTTCAACAAATCAACATTACTATGACAGCAAAAGGTATCCCTACCGTAGACCTATCCCAATTTACCCAGGGAGATGCGAATCAACGCGAAGAATTTGTGCGTCAACTCGGGGCTGCTTTTCACGAAGTGGGTTTTGTGGCCGTGGTCAACCACGGCATCCCAAAAGCGCTGGTGGATGGATTTTATGCTTCTTCCAAGGCGTTTTTTGCCCTGCCAGAAACGGTGAAACGACAGTATGAGGTAGCAGGACTGGCCGGCCAGCGAGGTTACACCTCTTTCGGGAAGGAGCACGCCAAGCAGTCAAAGGTGGCAGACCTTAAAGAGTTTTTCCAAATAGGCCAGGAAGTGCCCTTCAACCACCCTTTTAAGGCACAATACCCTGATAATGTCCAGGTTACGGAAACTCCAGAAATGCCCAAACTTGGCACAGAACTCTACCGCGCTTTTGAAAAAGCAGGCGGCCAACTCCTCGAAGCCATTGCCATCCACCTTAATTTGCCGACGGATTATTTCCAAAAACAAATCACAGCCGGCAACTCTATTCTTCGCAGTATTCACTATCCACCCATCCGGGAGGAACCTGCCAGTGCCATCCGCGCCGAGCAGCACGAAGACATCAATCTTATTACCTTACTCGTAGGGGCCAGCGCAGGTGGATTGCAACTGTTGACCGCAGAAAATAAATGGGCTTCCATCATGCCCGAAGCCGACGAAATCGTGATCAATGTGGGCGATATGCTTCAGCGTCTCACCAATAACTACCTAAAAAGCACCACCCACCGCGTAGTAAATCCGCCTCGTGAAGAATGGCATCTGCCGCGTCTCAGCATCCCGTTCTTCCTTCACCCTGTCAGCACAATGGACCTGACTTGTCTCGATTCTTGCGTGACAAAAGACAATCCGGTGCATTATGAACCAATTACGGCTGGCGACTATCTGGACGAGCGTTTGCGGGAGATAGGGCTTAAGAAATGATGAATGATGAATGATGAATGATGAATCGCCGAGCGTGACAAAATTCATCATTCATCATTCATCATTCATCATTAATTCCGCTCCTTCCTGTCCCACTAAAGTTCCAATGGCCACGCCCATGCCGCTGAGCCGAACGGCAACTGTGACGTTGGGTGAGACCTTTTCGACTATGGGCTTTTTAACAGGGCCGAGACCGAGGATGCCGGTCCACCAGGAATCAATTTGTACCTGCTGATCAGGACATACTACGGTTTCCAAAAGATTGACCAATGCCTTGCGGATCAACTCATTGGCTCCAAATTCATGCGTTTTTTCGCGTTCCAAATCCAGGTTCCGTCCTCCGCCGAGCAGGATTCGGCCATCAATATTTCGGAAATAAAAATAGCCTCTGTCATAATGGAAACAGCCTTCCACGCGTAGGCCGGGAATGGGTTGGGTAATCAAAACCTGATTGCGGGCAGGCTGCACCGCTGCCATGGAAAGGAGTTGGCGGGCGAATCCGTTCACCGCGACCAATACCTTCGGAACACGGATCGTCCAACCGAATTCAGTCTCGATTGCTACACCCTGAGAAGTGTCTCCTAATTGCTTGATCGCGAATCCGTTGTAAATTTTAACCCCGGATTCGAGGGCGCGGTGGAGTAGGGCGGACATCATTTTCCCGGTGTGTACTTGGCCTTCTGGCTGGTTCAAAATCAAGTGTCGAACCCCCTTAAACCCGAAGCCTGGTAAGCGTTCATCCACCACTTTGTAGCCCTCCATCCAGCCGGTTATTTTCCCGATTTTTTCATTGAGTTCGGGCAAGCGTTCCCGGCATTCCTGGAATATGCTTTCTTCCTTGTCGGTGAACATCTCATACCCTCCCAGCATTTTGAAATCAAGGTTTTCATCGCCTACAAGTTCTCGAAGGCGGTGGAGTCCGCGCCAGCGTTTTTCTACCACCGCCAGCACCTCGTCTTCGCTTGCATGGCGGAGGTCATCGAGCAGTTCGGTCATAGAACCAAAGCAAGCAAAACCTGCGTTTCGGGTGCTTGCGCCGATGGGCAATGTGCCGCGCTCCAGGATGGCGACTTGGAGCGAAGGGTCAAGTTTTTTTAGGTGTATGGCAGCCGAAAGTCCCACGATTCCGCTGCCAATCACGGCTACGTCTATGTCTTTGAAAAAAGATTCACGCTCCCAATAGCTTAGTTCGTATTGCATGATGGTGGTGATTGGTAAACTGGTGATTGGTTTATTGGTGACATTTGCTGCTTCAATATGGTATCAACGACTCAAATTCGTCGCCGTTTTGGGCGCATTATCTACATTTGGAAACGCAGGGCAAACTGGTTTTTCGGGCAAACGAAATTTGCACACCAACTCGAAAATCCTTTGCAAGCACTTGTTTTTCAACACAAAACACCGCTTATTTGGCAGCTGAAAGATGTCGAGAGGTACCTCCAATACAACAAAGTGACCAATCTCCAACTGGCGGCGGCGAAGATAAATGGCCTCCTGCTCCTGCCGGGCGAAACCTTTTCTTTATGGCACTTCACAGTCCGCTCACGGTGACAGAGCGCTGATTCTCTCCTGCGTGAACGCTACGAAGTCATTGAACGTGAACACCTTATCCGACAAGAATTGCTTGGCGGCTATTCGCGTCACAACCGAATTGCCCGTCGCGTGTTTTCTGTTGCTTCAAACGAATTGCTGCGGGAAGAGCTGGTGGCTGAAAACCATGCTTTGATGATGTACCAGCCATTTTTGGGGGGATAAAGACTAACATTATGGAACACGGATTGCGCGGATTAGACACGGATTAAAAACTTATCAAGTCTAATGTCTTATATCCAACAGTCCAAAATCCCCCACTACCTTTGCCGACCAAATTTTTTACTCAAAATGATTCAACGCATTCAATCCATCTACCTGTTTTTGGCCGCAGCAGCCATGGGCAGCTCGGTTTTCTTTCCATTGGCAACAGCATCTGGCGAAGCTACAGCACTGGCTGCCACAGGCGACAATTTTTTTGCCGATGGCATTTATTGGGCCAAAGAATTTCCTGGCTGGATGGGCCTAATTTTTTTAATTGCAGGGGCCGTAATTACCATTTTTCTCTACAAAAACCGTCCGCGCCAAATGCAATTGGTTGTCGGGATTACTTTTGTTGCGTTGCTCTTATTAGTAGCGTTTGCTGCACTTGGCTATTACTACGCGCAGCGTTTACCGGTAGAAGCTGACCCGCATTTGGCGCTGGGTAGCGTATTCCCGACTGTTGCAGTTCCATTGCTAATATTGGCTTATCATGCCATCAAAAGGGACGAAGCATTGGTGCGTTCTTCGGATCGGCTAAGGTGAAAGTACCCCGGAACTCCGTTCCGGGGAATATCTAATGGCTGCCCCGGAACTCCGTTCCGGGGAATATCTAATGGCTGCCCCGGAACGGAGTTCCGAGGTACAACACATTGACTATGAAAAACTTAGCAATATTTCTTGCCTCCTTTATCCTTGGGGCAATTGGCTGCAAGCCTGCGGAAAAAGCAGCAAGTTACACGCCAGAAAACATCGTGCCGACCGAAAAGTCGCTGGTCTGGAAGATCAGCGGCAAGGGCCTTCGGAAACCTTCGTTCCTCTACGGCACTATTCACATGATTCCAAAAAACGAATTTGAACTTCCCGGTACGGTGCGCGAGGCTTTGGACAACGTACGTCGAGTGACGTTTGAAATAGACATGAAGCAAATGACCAACATAGCCAGCCAAATGAGTCTGATTACGAAGTCATTCATGGCGGGTGGTAAGACACTTAAGGACTTATTAAATGCCGATGACTACGCATTGGTGAAGGCAAAAATGGCCGAAAAGGGCTTGCCCGCTGGAATGTTCGAGCGAATGAAACCCATGTTCCTCAGTACTTTGTTTAGCACCGACGAAGAAAATCCGGTTGCTGGAGAGGCCATCACCTCGGTAGAAATGGAACTCTACCGCATGAGCAAACACCGCAAATTAGAATCGGCAGGCTTGGAAACGGCGGCTTATCAGATGTCAGTTTTTGACAGCATCCCCTACGAGGCGCAGGCCAAAATGTTGGTAGATGGTCTCCGAAGCATGGATACCACCAGCACAGAAGAAGGCCAACTCGATGAGATGATTCGCCTTTATCGCGAGCAAGACATTGCCGCGATGCAATCCATGATTGGAGAGGACAGCGGCATGGGGCAATACGAAGACATCCTGCTAAAAAAGCGCAACCAGAACTGGATACCTGTTATGGGGCGAATGATGGCCGAAAAGCCCACGCTTTTTGCGGTGGGCGCTGGGCACCTCGGCGGACTATATGGGGTGGTGGCCTTATTGCGGAAGGAGGGGTATAGAGTGGAGGTGGCCAGGGAATGAAGTGATGGGGCGATGCCCTCCTTCGCCTAGGCTATGGCGGGTAAAAGTGATGAAGTGATGGAGCGATAAAGTGATTGGTTGTAGATAAAGTCTTAGAAAACTTTGCGCGGAGGTTTGTAGAAACGTTTTAACAATTTACCTTTGCACCCGCTTTTGAAAAAGCATGGCGCGATAGCTCAGCTGGTTAGAGCGCGCGATTCATAATCGCGAGGTCGGGAGTTCAAGTCTCCCCCGCGCTACACATTAGCAACATAAATGCCTGATTGTCAAACAATCAGGCATTACTTTTTCAGTGCTCCACGGGCTGGCTCTTACCTGCCGGGCTTGTCGCGTTGCTTGGCTGCTTTATGGTTATGCAAACCGCACACTCCCCAAGCAGTGCGACAGGGCAAAAGTACAGAATAGGTTTAAATTTTGGAATCAAGCGGACGAAAGCCCTACCGTAGTCGTACCGTCGAAGTAAGCACGATTCTTTTTGTAAAGGTTGTTGCATTCCTCCTTTGTCTTGATAAAAAGATAAAGGTCACAACACCCTTGCACTCACCGTCTGGGGTATCGGGGTCGGTTGTTGGGCATTCGATTTCTTCGCCCGGTTTTTGGCAGCACTCGTACTTACGGTAAAGCAAACGGTATTGCGGGCGTTCTCCAAAACTCACCTTGTAAAGCCCCAACATATTGCCCAGCATCGGCTCACCCGTGCCGGGGTTCTCGACCACGGCTTTCACCTGCTCGAAAATCAGTTTTTTAACAGCCTTGTCTTTCTTGAAACCCTTTACATCCCGCTCAAAGCGAGCATGAAAGGAAACTTTGTAGGGCAGGGCGGGTGTATTTCATTCAGTCTTTGAAAAGGTCGTACAAAGCCTTTTTGCCGTGGGTGGGCGGGGTGGCTACTGCTTCGGCTACCATCTTTTCCAAAAATCGTTGGTAGCCCTCCGAGGCTTCATTTATTGGCGCATCATCCGCCGTTACTTGCAAATCCTCGAAAATGGCAATGAGGCTTTTGAATAGATTGAACATTTCGCGCTCGACCTCCGAAGCTTCCGGGTGGATAAAGGCATTGGACATTTCTGCCCGCATTTCGATGATGATGCTTTCACGGGGAGAAAAAGCAGCCTGCAACACCGCTTTGGCTTCCTGTGAATCCATCTGAAAAATGGATTCATGCACCTCCAGCAAAGAAGTGTTCAATGAGCGCAGCAACGATAGTAGAAGGCGGTCGCTTACCGATTTTTGGCGCTTCCGTTCTTTGCGCAGTTCGGCAAAATTCGCTTCGTCCGCAATCTGCAACGCCGGGCGCATTACCTGAACGGCGGGCGGTGGCGAAGAATATTGAACGGGATACACAAGTGCTTGTGTCATAGTGGCGGCTTGGTTTCAATCAGACAATCTTTCCAAAAATCAGTTCAACTTTTGGACAAACATAACGTCCCGAACCTCACACCTGTTTCAGAAAATTACGATTTTTACAATTGACGGCGGTTCTTGTTTTGGAAACATGGCTTTTCGACACAAAAACCAATGTAAAAGATTGACCCCCATAGTGGGTTTCGACCCAAAGTAAAAACCGGGCGCAGTCTCAACAACTGCGCCCGGCTGAAATGCCCTGGCATAACTCCCGGTTTTGCAAACCGGGCCAAGACCGCGGCACTTGTTTCTAAAACGTCGGCAGTCGCTTTTGTTCCTTGGCTGCCCAATGGCGACTTTTTACCCGCCTTCACCTTCCCTTTAAAAACCCTTTTCGGTGACTTTTTAACCGGGTAAACCTGCCCTTCAGCGGCTTATCCTTTCGGCTCGCGTTGCATTCCAATTAATGCCAACCAAGCATTTGCGTACGCTTCGTGGATTGTACTGCCTATACACTGTTTTTAAAGAATACTACGTTTTCTAATTCACGCCAAGATTCTGCTATCATAGTGATACTTTTAAAAAGTGAAAAAGCCGCCCCGTCCCCTACTCGGCTTCGTATTTCTGAGGCGGCACGGCTGTGCCATATTATTTTTGTGATTTCCGCAACCTCTTACTGTTCTGCAGGCCATTTGGTTGCGTTCGTTTGTCGTTCATTGCATCGTTTTGTGACAGAGTTGTATCTTCACAAGAATTTTTAAGGCCGTTGTTGGTACTTTGCATTGGTAGAAGACGCTACTTTTCGGCGGGCAAACATTAATCCGCTAAAATTCTCCCGTTCCCGGCCTGTAATCTCCTGTGAAAGTCTCAGGATTTATTAACCAATTCAATTTTACCTACCGGATGAGCTGTACACATCGCCCGACACAAACACTGCTGCTTTCAGTATTTTGTCTTCTTGCCTTGCCTTTTGTTTCCAAAGCGCAATTCCTTCAGGTCACAGATGTAGTCTCTGGCCCTTACAACCCTCAAAGCCTTATTTCCAATGTGTTTTTGGGAGCGGGTGTGGAGGTTACCAGCATTCAATTCAATGGCGACCCTCGTGCTGTGGGATATTTTTCAGGCGGCACAACATCGGTCGGTATCGAGCGGGGCATTTTGCTCACGAGCGGATATGCCGTCGAAGTCGAGGAGGATGGAACTTTTTGGGCAAGCAATGGCAACATTGGCGGCTCCGTGGAGGCCAGTCTCACGCCTATTGCCACAGATGTGCTCGATGATGTGGCGGTTTACACGATCACTTTTATCCCGAATGCTGATACGTTGCGCTTCCGTTACAGTTTTGCCTCGGAAGAATACCCGGAATTTGCCTGTAGCCCTTTCAATGACGTTTTTGGCTTTTTTATTCAAGGGCCGGGTTATCCAGTTTTTACCAATATTGCAATTATTCCAGGCACTGCTTTGCCGGTGTCTATCAACAATATTCACCCCAACAACCCTAACTACGCCCCCTGCCCACCGCTGAATGTTCAATACTACAACGACAATAACAACTCCGGCAATCAACCCGTTTACGATGGCTTCACCGATGTGTTCACTGCCATGGCGGTCGTAACGCCTTGTCAGCCATACACCATCAAACTTGCTATTGCTGATGTGGGCGACTCGGCGTATGATTCCGGGGTGTTTTTGGAGGCAAAAAGTTTTGGCACAGGTTCTTTGCTTGTAAATGCCACTACGGTGAGTGCGGATGGTACGATCGCTGAGGGATGTACGCAAGGCGCGGTTACCTTTACTTTGCCTGAAATCCGCGCGCAGAACTACCCGGTCGTTTTCAATGTACTTGGAACCGCCACTCCAGGGGTTGATTATCAGGCAATTCCATCAACTTTGGTTATCCCTGCCGGACAATCCACCATCACCGTACCCATCATTGCTTTTGAGGATGGCATCGCTGAATCACCAGAGTCTATTATCATTTCTGTGCAGGTGGATCCATGCAACTTTGATACGGTGCACCTTTTTATCCGTGACAGAATACTAGAACCCCCGTTGCTCAACGACACTTCGGTCTGTGTGCCCAATACCCCCTTGCAACTCAATGCCACGGTGTCAACGCCAGTGCCACCGCCACCGACATTTTCCAATCAGACCGACTTTCCAATACCGAATGGCGGTGCCCCGGTCAATTCCAGTGTCAGTGTATTCGGTGTTCAGCCTACTACCCTGGGCCCCGGGGTAATCCGTTCCGTTTGTATCAATGTGGATCACAGCTGGATAGACGAAGTGGATGCCTATCTCATCTCGCCTGGGGGCATTGTGCTCGAACTGACGACCGACAACGGGGCCAATGGGGACAATTATACCAACACCTGTTTCAGCCCTGCGGCCACTACCCTTATTAGTTTCCCGGGGCCATTTGCCCCCGCAACCGCTGCACCATTTACTGGAGATTGGCTTCCAGAAGGCCCTTGGTCCGACCTTTGGGGAGAACCTTCCAGTGGCAACTGGCGCTTGCGCCTGACGGACGACCAGATAAACCTCAACGGCATTTTGCGCGACTGGACCATTACTTTTGAGCCGAGTTACAATGTGACCTACGCTTGGTCGCCTGGCACTGGGCTTAGCTGCACGGATTGTCCAAACCCCGTAGCAACTATCTCACAGACAGGCATTTACAACGTTACGGCCACGGACTCTTATGGTTGTACGGTTACACAGGACATTGAACTAAGCGTCGGCTCGCTTACGGCTGCTGTTGCGATTTTGCAGCCCATTAATTGTAAAGGAGAAAAAGGAAGCTTGCAAGCATCCGCAGCGGGCAACAACGCTTATGTGTGGAATACCGGCCAAATGACGGCTACTATCAGCAACCTTAACCCTGGTACCTATACGGTGACGATAACCAATATTGGGGCGTCATGTACTGCCACCAGCTCGGTAACACTGACGGAACCTGATGAACTCTTTGCCACAGCCTCCCCAAATGATGTCACTTGTTTTGGACTGGTAACGGGTACTGCTGCCGTGCACCCCACAGGTGGTGTGTTGCCTTACACATACGTTTGGAGCAACGGTCTTTTGACCGATAGTATTTCCAACTTGCTGGCAGGGACTTACACGGTCACGGTTACCGATGCAAACGGTTGTCAAAAAACGACTTCGATGCAGGTTTTTGAACCTGCTGCGATTCAGATTCTGACGGCCTTGAATAGAAGTCCTTCATGTTTTGGCCTTTCAGACGGGCAACTGACCACTTATGCTGTGGGCGGAACCACGCCTTTTGAGTTTGTGTGGAACACGGGGCAGATCAATCAAGGCATCACCAACATAGCCGCCGGCACCTACACCGTCACAGCCACGGATGGAAACGGGTGTTCGCAGGTGAAAACAGAAACGGTTACCCAGCCAGTTTTGCTGACGAGTTTTGCTACGCCTGAAGCAGTCAAATGTTTTGGTAAAAACACTGGTGCGCTCCACCTTGATGCTGCGGGCGGAACACCTCAATACAGTGCTGTTTGGGCAGGCCCCAATAGTTATGCTGGCAACGGGCTTAATATTTCGAACCTGTTTGCCGGACAATATTCCGCCACGCTCACCGATTCACACGGCTGTACCAATGTACTGACCGCTGATGTGAACCAACCCACGGAGCTATTGCTTGCGCTGCCGGCGATTGCAGACACCATTTGCTTTTTTGGCACCAATGGAACCGCTACTGTAACAGGTTCTGGGGGAACTTCGCCCTATACCTATCTGTGGAATAACAACCAAACCGCCCAAACGGCTACGGGACTTGCATCTCAAGAATACCACGTGACGATTACGGATGTGAATGGTTGTATCACTTCTGGTGAAACCTTTGTTCAACAACAAGAAGAACTCAACACCCATGCAGAAGCACAGGCCTCTGGTTGTCACGATGGCTTTGACGGGACAGGCGCGGTGATCTCCATTTTTTATGGCGCAACACCTGCCAACATAGCGGACTTTTCTTACCAATGGAATTCTTCGCCCCCCAAAACAGGCTTGACTGTGACGGGTCTCCAAGGAGGCCAAACGTATATCGTCACAGCAACGGACAAGCTTGGATGTACTGCTACCGCTACGGTTCTAGTGGGCAACCCGCTCCCCTTAGAGACTTCCGTGACAGGTTCTTCAGATGCTAAATGCAAGGGCGATGCCACCGGTTGGGCTTCTGCACAAGCGGAAGGTGGCATAGCTCCCTATACTTGGTTCTGGAATGGAGGCACAACGCCCAACGACTCACTGGTTCAGGGACTTTTTGCAGGTGCCTACCGCGTCACCATCACTGATGCGAACGGTTGTAAGGGCACTTCAAGCGTGACCATTGGGGAGCCGAGCGAGTTGCGGGTGACATTCCTGCCCAGCGATGTAAAATGTTTCGGGGAAAGCACTGGCAGTGCAAAAGCTACCCCTTCTGGCGGTGTCGGCCCTTACCAGTTTATTTGGGCCAATGGCACTCAGTCGGCCAACATTCAGAACGTTCCTGCAGGCAATTATGCCATGAGCGTGATGGATGCCAATGGCTGTACCACTCCAGCCGCTGTAATGGTGGGAGAACCAGCTGAGGCATTGGGCGGTACAGCAGCCATGGAAGAACCGAGGTGCAATGGCGGTCATGATGGACGAATTCTGCTGACGAGCACAGGCGGCACTCCACCCTATCGTTACGCTCTCGACGACAAGCCGGTTAATGGTTCACCCGTTCAAATAGGCATCTCAGCGGGAACTTACAGCCCGAAAATTGTGGATGTCAATGGGTGTGAATTTGTGCTTGCCCCCATCGCCGTTACGCAACCCGATCGAATTCTAGTGGACTTGGGGCCGGATATACATATCCCTTTTGGACAGGACACCCAATTGTTCGCTACGGTGATAAATGCCAGAGGCTTGACCCAATACGCTTGGTCTCCAGCCGACAGCATCTGGCTAAGTTGCCTCGACTGCCGTAACCCTGCGGTGTATTCGCTCGGACACCCAACTTATTTTGAGGTTGTGGTGACAGACTCGCTGGGTTGCCGGGCACAGGACCAGATTTTGGTATCTGTGGAAAAACAGCGTAAGGTGTTCGTCCCAACCGGTTTTACGCCCAATGGAGATTTCAGCAACGACCTGCTCCTTGTCCATGGCCAAAGCAATTCCAAAGCATTGGATTTCAAGGTCTTTGACCGTTGGGGCGAGATGGTGTTTCAGGTGAAAGACTTTGCCTTCAACGATGATAGCATGGGCTGGGACGGTACATTCCGAAATCAACCCTGTGATCCGGGCATATACGTTTGGATGCTCGAGGTGGAATATGTTGACGGCGTACGGGAGGTATTTAAGGGAAATACGACATTGATTCGGTAGGGGCGACCACAAGGGTTGCACCCACGTAGGTCGCACCGACAGATTGGGAATCGTTCATGAAAGACCTCGAAGGTCTCGCAAACGCGTTCTCTAAAAAGGGCATCTTTCCATGGAAGGATGCCCTTTTTTGTTAATTGCTTGGGAAACACCGATACATGGATGTAAGAGCACCACATCTCTCCTGCTCGTTAGTGCCGTCTGCAGATAAGGTTTCTGGCATGAGAAAATCTACCCAATTTATGGCACAATAGTTGTTACCAAACGATACCCCGATAAGGGTATTTATCAACAAGGTTTGTCCAGAATGGCTGCAAGCGCCGGAGGCTTCTCTAAGTTTGCATCTTTTTTAGCCTTGCCTTCCTAATCCGATTGCCTTTTTCCCGCCTATTCGGACGTTCATTGTCCGCCAGTCTCATCTGAAGTGATTGCCGACACTTATAGTGTTGGTTATCACATTTTTAAGCCAATATATAACAATCTTGCAAGTGCTTCGGGCGTAACCGCTCGCGGCTGAATAGCCATTTCCAGTTGCTCAATATAATCAGTCCCTTCACCCTTTTTTCTCACACCGAAATAAATTTGCTTTCTATGAAACCAACCCTACCCACTTGTCTTAACAGGCAAATGACGACACGTTTGGTGCTTTTTACCCTGCTCTTTTTAGGGTTAGGCCAAACAAGGGGCTTTGCCCAAGAACTATTTCGCTATACCAACCTTACTTCTGGCGTTGGGACGGTAGCTACGAACACCGCTCCGGCCTCCTTAATCCGTGGCAATCCAGACATTGACCCGGCTTCGGATTGCTTGGGAAATCAAGGTTATGGCTCCCACGGCTGGCCCACTACCAATACCTTCAATGTGAATACCTTTAACATCAGTGGCTGGTATGTGGAATTCACCTTGGATCCAGACCCCGGTTATGGTCTGAAAGTAACGGGTATGTCTGCCCGTTCTCGCCGTGAAAACCCTGCCGGGACTGCCAATGACGGCCCTATTTCGATTCGGTATGGTTACAGCACCGACGGTGGCTTCAATTGGACAACCGTTTACCCGGGCAACCCCCAATCAAGCAACCTATGTGCAAGCGGTGGGGTTAACCGCGTTTGGCCTGCATGGGACGACACCCTGACCAGCAACCCAATCATTTTTCGCATCTATGCGCTTTCGAGTGGTTCTGCTCGAGATGGCGATCTTTTTCTGCGTGATATCGTGGTGAATGGAGTCGTGTGCGCAAATACGCCTACGATCACTCCTGCACCCGGCTTTGTCGAAGTGTGTTATGGTACTACTTCGGTGGACTATGAATATACCTCTGACGAGGCCGATACCTATAGCATTGATTATGTTGATACAAGTTTCGTGGATGTACCTGCCGGCACCAGCTTGCCAGCGGGCCCGAATTCGATTGCTTTAAATATTCCTGCCAATACACCGGCTGGTTCTTATACAGGTACTTTAACGGTAGCCAATTCATGTGGGTTCTCTACGGATTATGGTTTTACCATTGAGGTTCATGCCTTGCCGGATATAACAATTGCGGTCTCACCAGCCATTATATGTGCTGGTGATGATGTTACGCTCACCTTCACGGACAATGCCGCAACAGGTCATTTGTTCACGATTGTGGCAGACTTGATGGATGACAATGGCACTTCTGTTGGAGAAATAAATTTCTCGGGCATTCCAAGTGGTGCATTTGTGGTATATACAGAAGGTGTTGATTTTGACGGGGATGTGTATGGTGCCGTTTCCCTGACCAATATTGTGGTCACCGATGAAACCACGGAGTGTGTCAACGATACCCTAAGCGATCGGACCGTGGAAGTAAACCCGCTGCCAGTTGCTGAGATTACAGCTACGGATTCCTCGGGTGTTGCCAATGATATGGCAATTTGTACCGGAGGTGCCGCAACACTCACCGCCTCGGGTGGTGTAGGCTATATTTGGAGCACGGGGGCTACCACTGCGGCAATATCGGTCAGTCCGGTAAGCACCTCAATCTATACCGTAACCGTGACCAGTGCAGACGATTGTACGGCAACGGTCAGCAAAACGGTTACGGTAAATCCATATCCATCAGCTTCATTATCGGTAGTGCCAGCAGGATCGATTTGCCCGGGCACGACCATTGAAATTTTCTTCAATGAATCGGCTTGGATCGGTGGCACTGAATTCACGATAGGAGCAGATGTCTCTCCTTTGGTTTTTGGTTTTGACACTTTGACACTTTACGAAGTCATCAGTGGCGACCATGTAGACCTCATTGAGGGCATTGATTTCACGGGCGACCTTAGCGTTACGCAAGTCTGGGTCACTGAATCCATTTCAGGTTGCAGCAGTGCGGCTTATAGCGTTATGGTGGATGTGCTGGATGCGCCTGAATTTGAGTTCTCGGCAACCTCTGAAGGAGATGGCCCGTACAGCGGCAACAATGGAGCAGGGCCAAACACCTTGGACGTTGATTTCTGCGCCGGGCAGCATTTGACTTTGTCGGGATACGATGACAATGGCAACGTTGGCTACACCTCATATTATACTACAACGGGTAATGTAACTTATGACGGCGGCGCATTGCCCCTGTCTAGCGGCCCGAGCAATACGGCTTTCGGCAGCGCAGCTACCTTCTTTGGTTCTGTGTATGGCGGCGTATTGGGCTATGGTTTGACAACGGGCACTTCGGGTACCATCAATCAAATCTTTGTCCCTTATCTTGACAATGACGGCAGTGGAACGTTTACGGCAGGTGATTGCGAAGGCGACACCATGTTTCTGAACTACCACATCTACGCCGTTCCAACGGTAACCGTAACTCCGCCAACAACTGCAGTTTGCAATGGGGGAGCGGTTAACATTGCTTTTTCGGGCAATTATGGCGCTGGCGCAACCTACACTTGGGCGAATGGCAATACAACAATCGGTTTGGCTGCAAATGGCACTGGAAACATTTCCTTCACTGCAGTCAACAATGGTAACACCAACCTGGTGGCCAACCTGACGGTAACACCTTCTGCCAATGGCTGCGACGGTACACCCGTGAATTTTACCATCACGGTCCACCCAGAACCCGTGGTAACGAACATCACTGCTACCGTCAGTGGCGGCGACCCTCAAAGTGCCAATAATACTGGCGGTCCGAATGCAATTGTTTTAGATTTCTGTGCAGGTGAATCGTTTGCCTATAGCTTGTACAACGCTACGGCGGGAATAGGTTTCCTCGAAGAAATCGTAACCGGCACGACCAACCTGCTTTATGGTATTACGCCGATCCCAGTACCTCGCCCACAAACCAATATTTCCTTTGGCAGTGCGCCCGGTTTTTTTGGAGGCACTTATGGCCCCTACAATCTGGCCAGTGGCACCTACGGCTGGATGACCGAGACGTTTACACCCTATTTTGATGGAAATGGTGACGGCGATTATGACGCCTTGACAGATTGTTTGGGTGATCCTATCAGCATTACCTACAGAGTTTATGCCCCCATCAGCCTGAGCATCACACGCAACAACCCCGCTGAAATCTGCTCCGGCGACACGGTAGACTATACCTTCAGCACCACCTCTACAGAACTCATCTCATTTGATCTGGTGCTGGAAGAAAACTCCAATGCTGGAAACCCGGCGGATCTGGACGACGACAATACGCTTCCTGATACGCTTACCGGGGTGACGATCAACAACTCATACCCTTACAACTTCACACAAGCGATTTACAACGCGGTGGGTACTTTCGATCGCGGACGTGTGCGGGTACGCGCCATCAATATCGCTTATATTGATGCCGATGTTTGCACAACGGCCAATGTAAATGGATTGAACACGCAAGTGTATCCTAAGCCAATCCTTGAAGCCGTAGACACCTTGCTTTCTTGCAGCGGCAGTGTGCTTGAACTGGATATTGACTTGGACAGCCTGCCTTCTTTGAATGCTGGGGCTGCTGGCTATCCGGTTAGGATTGACTGGACGCTGAATGCTCCAGATTTGGACGAAAATGGTGCTGTTGGTAGCATCGTGATTTATGACAATGCCGGGCTTGAACTAAACGCAGGCATAGACATTGCTCAATTACTTACACTTACCAACCCACTTGGTGGCCCACAAACGGCCACCTTCACGATCACGCCACGCGCTTCTGGCCCCAGCAATCCATTTAATGCTGACGATTGCTTCGGCGACCCGATCACGGTGGAAGTGACCGTAGTACCTGCTGGTGTGCCTGCCATTTCTGGCCCGACCTGCGTTCATGAGGGCGCAGAAATACAATTGACAGCAGATAATGACGTGGATTCGCCAGCAACTTTTCTCTCTGGTATATGGTCTTCTACGCCGAATGTGATCTTGTTGGACACTTTTGATCAGGATACCGTATTGGTTACGGGTTATACATCGGGTACTGCAACCATTACCTACACAGTAACCGATGACGCAGGTTGTGTATCTGTTGCGGAATATGAAGTTGAAGTGCTCGAACCGCTCTTGCTTGAGCACGTTTACACAGGCGGCCCTGTGGCTTGTGGTGAAGAATTTACGGTAACCGTGGAGGTGAGCAACTTCTGCGATATAAACTCACTCGACTATCCTTTCACCTGGGATGCAAGCGCATTCCAATTGGTCACTTTTGATATGCCAACCCAACCTGCGGGGGGAACTTTCTTTAGCTTCTCCAGCGGTCCGGGCGATTTGCACCTGGGGTTTGCCGACGATGGAAATCTGCCTTATGGCAATAACTTGACAGACGGCACTGTGGTATTTACCTATACCCTTCGTGCTGTGGGATCTATGGGGTCTTACAACCTGCCCAATGTTTTGCCATCTTCAGAAGCCTACAACAGCGGTTTCCAGCTCGTGCCCGACAATACTACTGGCGTGAGTATTCCTATTGAATTGTTGTCGCTTGATTTGCTGGGCAACCCGGTAATTTGCCCCAGCGAACCCTTCATCCACCTGGAATTCGACAATGTTGTAGGCAACCCGAACTACTACGTGATTGATTTTGACCCGCTGAGCTCTCCTCCGTTCCCTAATATTCAACAGGGCACCCTTGTAGTACTGGATGGCGAAATAATCATCCCAACACCTCCTGGAATTCAAAACGGTTCTTATAATGCTACTTTAGTAGTGAGCAATACTACCTATGGTTGTGAGAGTGCTGTGTACTTGTTCTCCATCATAGTGGACCAAGTTGATCCGACAGCCAGCAATCCTGCCCCAGTGAACGTGGCTTGCCTCTTACAGATTCCTGCACCTAACCCTGCGGTAGTCATAGATGAAGCCGACAACTGCCCGGGTCCAATAACTGTTGCCTATGTACCTGGTTTGTCTACGGAAACAGGCACCGGATGCGCTGGCAATCCAAAGATCATAAATCGTGTTTACTCCGTGACTGACAAAGCTGGAAATACAATTTATGTCACGCAGACCATCACAGCGGTAGACAACTTGCCTCCAACAGTGAGCAACACAGGCTTGGCTACATGGTATCCTTCTGGCGCAGCAGCCATTGCTGCTGCTAAGGCACGGGCGAATGCCACCAAAATGGACAACTGTAGCTCTGCTATGGGCATCAATGTCGCGGTAGGGGTGGTTGATACCGCTGGATGCATTTCGACCATCCAACTGATTGTCACAGATGCTTGTGGTAATCTTACTCCTTTGTCCAACGCACTATATACGGTTACCATTGACCGTCAAAATCCTGTTGCTACAGCTGGCATCATTGACGACTGTTACGATGAATCAGAGGACGAACAGAATCCGTATTATCCGTACGAATTTGCGGTGAATGCGGCCCTTTTGGCCACTTCGGCAACCGATGATTGTGATGCACTTGTGGATCTTACAGCGGTTATTGACACAGGTTCTACCGACTGCAACCTGACTATTTTAGTCATAGCCACCGATGATTGCGGCAAGAAAGACACCGTAACGTACCATACCCGCGCAGAAAATGATGCGCCCATTATCACTTCTAATCCACTTGCCCTGGATGGTGAGTGTTTCGACACAGAAGAAGAAGCCCTGGATGCCGCCATCGCAGCCACCATTGCGGGTGACGACTGTGGCAATATGCTGCAATACGATGCCTTTGCAAACGGCGGATGCCCCGCTGAAATCATGGTCGTTGTGACCGACTTCTGCGGCAACCCGGCCACCATTACCTATACTGGCGTACACATTGACACCGAAGACCCCGAGGTGGATCCCGATCCCGTTTATGCCACTTGTTTCAAAACTTTGGCGGAGGCTTACGACAGCCTTGCCAAGGCGGCAAACCCTTTCGACAATTGTACTGAAGCAGCAGAATTGTTGGCTTCGGCAACGGGTGATACCACTGAAGTGGGTGATTTGAATGATGATTGTGTCGAAGTTAACATCGAAATTACCTATACCGACAATTGCGGAAACGAATTTACACACACTTTTGAATTCATCACCATTGATAACACGGCACCAACGGTTGATTCACTGGGTGATATGGAGGTTGAATGTATTGATGATGTTGACCTGCCCAATATCTTTTTGGTGGAGGCGGATGACAATTGTGAAGTAGCAGACATTGTTTGGCTTGAGGACGAAGAGAATTTGCCTACTTCTTGCCCCGGTACTGGTACACGCACTTACCGTGTGTACGACTGCGCCGGCAATTTCACCGACGTAATTCAGAACATTATCATCAACGATGATCAAGCGCCGGTATGGGTAAATCCCATTGGCGATTTGGATCGCACCATCGCTTGCGACGACTTCAGTTCGATTGATGACGCCCTCACGCGAGAGCCGGAAGGCTTGGATGTCAATTGTGGTGACGTGGTAGTAGAGTTGGTTTCCTCTACCGAATCGAATGCCTGTGCGGGCGGTTTTGTGCGTACTTGGTCGGTGACGGACTTGTGTGGAAATGCCGGAACTGAATTGTTTGTACAAACCATTATCATCATTGACAACGTTGCGCCGACTTGGGTGACAACAGCTTCTGAACTGGATAGCGAAGTATCTTGCAATGATCCACTAGGCTTGGCTGATTCACTGGACGTTCAGCCTGTGGCTGAAGACGTATGTGGCAATGTTACTTACCAAATGGTAGATCGCTCCTTTGAGCCTTACGCTGTATGTACGGACGGTTATTTGGGCTATTGGGTGACGGAGTGGACAGCCATGGATGATTGTGAAAATACAAGCACTTCGTTCTTCCATTATGTTTATGTGTACGACCGTTCTGACCCTGAATGGGTGACAGAAGAGGGAGCGCCTTACCCGACAGGTTTGGATGTTACCATCTCTTGCAGTGACACTGCGGGCTATACATTTGCTAACACGCTAGAGCCCCTTGCGTCAGACAGCTGTGATTTTGAGTTGGACTTGACCAAAACCACGGGAATTTTTGTGCCCGGGGGCGATTGTCCCGGCGAAGGTTCGTTCATGAATACCTGGACAGCCATAGACGATTGTGGCAATGTGAGTGTGATGTTCACCCAAACCATTACGTTAGTGGACAATACGCCGCCGACCTTTGACCCATTGTGTCAATTCATGCCCTTGAACTTGTTCACCTCGGAAGCTGCAGATTGCCATGAGGGAATATCCCTGTCGGTAGGAGATCTGCTTGATTATCTCGATTCCTGGACGGTAGCAGGCACCTTGATTCCATCTTTGGGTGGTTGCATTGGAGACACTTGCAGCCCAATCGAATTTATCATTGTTGAAGTAGTTTCAATCACAGATGTGCCTGGTCAAACAGTGGTTGTGAATAATGAATTCACGGCAGAATGTGTACGCCAGATCACAGTCTCGTTCCAGTTGAGCGATGCCTGTGGGAATGTGCAGCCTACGCTGTTTGTTTGCATTTACAACATCATTGACGATACCGCTCCAGTGGTGTTCTGTCATAGCGACGTACAAAGCCCTATCGCTGGTTGTTACCCAACCGTGGCAGCGGCAGAAGCAGCAGTTTTGGCTGACATCAACCCTTGCGACAATTGCACGGACGTTGGCGATCTGGAAATAGAGATAACAACGGTTGGAACTTGCAATGCGGAGATCAGCGTCGTGGTAAAAGACTGTGCAGGCAATGTGAGCGATACGATTTGGTATCAAACCCGTATTGACAACACGCCTCCCGTGATGACCGTGAGTGCCATACAGTCTTGCTACGAAACCGTGGGCATGGCGCAGGCAGCTGCCATTGCGGGCACCACCATTACGGACAACTGTAGCCCTTATAGTGAATTGGTCATCACAGTTACAACCGCTGGGATCTGCCCAGCTACCGTAACGGTGACGGCAACGGATAGCTGCGGCAACAGTCGTTCGGTTGCTTACCCCGGTCTTTGCATCGGGTTGGCCAGCGAGGTCGTTATTGCGCCCGAAGCGTCTAACCTAACCGTAGACTGCGACACTTGGCAAGATGATCTTGCTGCTTGGCTTGCAGATCATGGCGGCGCAGAGGCTACCGGCACTATTGTATGGTCGTATTTGCCCTTGGATCCTGCTACCATGCTTCAAAATAGCATGGCAAACTGCACAACCCACAGTAAATCGGTCGTGGTTACTTTCCGCGCAACCAACGATTGCAGCAATTTTGACGAGACTACCGCGACGTTCTCGGTAACGGACCTTGTGCCGCCTACTGCAAATTTGATCCCCAATACAAATTTGACCTGCAGCACGGGTATTCCTGCTCCGAATGTAGCAATCGTGACGGGTGAAGCTGACAACTGTGGCGGTACACCAACAGTAGCCGTATTCGCCACCTCCGACAACCTGGCAACTGGTTGCGCCGCTACCCCAAGGATTATTGTCCACCAGTATGTTGTGACGGATGCGTACTGCAATACTGCACTGATCAATCACATGATCACCGTTGTGGACAATGTGCCGCCAAGCTTCACCGCTCCGGCTAATATTACCATCAACGTGAATGCTGCTTGTGTTTATAACGCATCCTCTGCAGTAACAGGTGATGTGTTGAATGAATCGGACAACTGTACGGCTTCTGGACCACTACTCCAAGCTTACTACACCGATGTGGTGAACTCGGGTGTTAATTTCCAAGAGAAGTACATCATTACCCGTACTTGGCACTTGACAGATGCTTGCGGGAACCCTGCTATTCTACGGGTGCAAACCATTACGGTGAAGGATGTTACACCTCCGACCCTCACTTGCCCACCCTCTAGTGTTACGCAGCCGGGTGGACCAGTGGTCGTAGAAAGCATTAATTATCCATGTGGATGGACTGCGGTTGGCATGGCTACTCCTGCATTTAGTGACAATTGTCCAGATCCGATACTGTCATACCATTTGGTTGGTTTCTTTGCGGGATCTGCTGACGGTATTGGGACCATCAATGGTGTAACGTTCCTGGAAGGCACAACCACGGTAACATACACAGTGACCGATGCTGTGGGCAATACTGTCTCGTGTTCAATTACAGTGACAGTCAATTGCCTGACAATTTCGGGCCGTATCATTTGGGAGCACGACGATTCGTCAGGTGTGAGAAACGCTACGGTGAACGCCGCCAACGTATTGCCCACACCTCCATTCACGGGTAGCGATCTCTCGGACGCGGCGGGCGATTACGAGATTTCGGTACCTGATACTGGCACCTACAAACTCACTCCAGTGAAGAATACCGGCGGCAACGCAGGTAGGATGAACGGTGTAGACGCACTGGATGCGACGAGGATCACCAACCACGTGAATTTCTCCAATCCTATCGTAGACCCATACAAAAAAGTGTGTGCCGACGTGAACAGGAGCGGGATCATCAATACACAGGATGCTACTCTTATCACACAGTGCATCATGGGCAACCCTACGGCACAGGCGGTGTTCAACGTGTTCTGGCGCTTTACGCCAACCGACTATCCAATGCCTGGGACTGCACACCAAAATGTGCCGGCATTCCCCGCATTCAAGGATGTACCCGTTGGGGCACTGGATGTTTTGGGGGTCAATTTCTTCGGGATGAAAATCGGGGACGTAGCAGCTGTATGGGCTGACCCACAGGCAGCACCAATCATCCCACCGCTTGTGTGGGTGTTGCAAGACCAAACGTTGGTGGCTGGTACAGAAGTGGAACTAACTTTTGCAGCCTCAAACTTCAACGATTTGGCGGCCTATCAGTTTGCACTTGATTTTGACCCGACGCAGTTGCAGTTTGTTGGTTTCCAACCGCTTGATGCGATTTCGATGAACCTGCTCGACAACTTTGGTTCGTACAACGCTGACCTTGGCGAACTGCGCAATGCGTGGGCGGCAGGTACGGGCACTACCTTGGCTGATGGTACTCCGGTCTTCCGCGCCAAGTTCAAAGTGTTGGCAAGTGGCCAAAAACTTAGCCAGGTGCTGAAGTTGGACGACTCTGAAATTTCTTGCAAAGCCTACTCTGAAGCATACGTGCCTACGGACGTGAAACTTCTCTTCACAGAATCGGTCGGCTCTGATACGCCACTTGATTTAGGCAATCTGCAATTGCAACTGTTGCAAAACCGTCCGAACCCATTCACGGACGCTACTACCATCGGTTTCATTTTGCCAGAGGCTTGTGAGGCGCACATTCGTATCCTCGATATCAGTGGCCGCGAATTGACTTCTTACGATCGCAAGTACACCGCGGGTTACCACGAGTTGGAATTCCGCATGGAAAATGCCTGGTCGTATGGAATGTTGTTCTGTGAACTCGTGACGCCGCAAGGCAAACGGACGATCAAGATGATGACAGCGAAGTAAGTGAGATTGCATACTATAATGAAAAGCCGCTCTCCTTGGGTTTCAGGGTGGGCGGCTTTTTTTTGCTGAGCGCGTCACTCCCCTGCCTCCCTTGAGC
>Ga0163148_10000360_pt1 | contig 61755 bp, 42 predicted proteins | sample OliLakLV19MP7P2_FD_148606 | JGI IMG/M metagenome (GOLD analysis project Ga0163148, IMG submission 148606) | Freshwater microbial mat bacterial communities from Lake Vanda, McMurdo Dry Valleys, Antarctica- Oligotrophic Lake LV.19.MP7.P2 | ecosystem: Environmental > Aquatic > Freshwater > Lake >... | reverse complement strand
ATCGCTTTTTTTGTCTTTCCCATAAACAAAAAAAGCTTAGTGAAACCGCTTTCACTAAACTCATTGTAACTACCTGGCTCTCAATACCCCCACATGGGTATCACCAACTATTTATCAGTAATATGCCTTTTTGTCTGGTTGGCTACTTCACAAATTGGATTCGCACAAGTTGTCGGCACCCAGTTTCCAAACATGCAAGCAGAAACCGTGGATGACAAAAAAGTGTTGCTTCCGCAAGATGTCAAAGGAAAATACACGTTGCTTGGGTTGGCGTATTCAGTTCAAACTTCGTCTCCGCCAAGGAACATCGTTATCTTTTTAGAATTAAACTCAGCGCGCCAGTAGACCACAATGCCCATAAAATTAGTACGGGTTGAAAAAACAGTCGTATAAGTCTGGCTTCATCGGTGTCTAATCCAAAGGCATTTGTATGATTCATGTATTGGGCAACGTTACCCGGGAAAATTAAAATGGAGAACACTGCGCGTGCAATGCTAACTTTGATTCTTTCTTTCTTCCAAAAGATCATTGCCAATCCAAATCCTAATTCAACCAAACCGGATAAAATAACGACCAGATCTTCACTGACGGGTATCCAGTTTGGAATCTTGGCTTGAAATTCTGAACGTGAAAGAGTGCGATGCCCGATAGCTGCGAGTGCCATAAACAAACCAAGAATAGTTCTAAGAATGTTTTGTCAAGGTTAAACCCTGGTGCTTCTATCAGGATCATGACCTGACAATGAAAATCACCTATGGGGAAAATATTTTTCAACGTAAGTGTTTGATTTTCATTCGTCAAATTATGCAAATGCATTTCTATTGCATAATGCGGGTTTAATAATTCAATCCAAACTTTAACAAAGGATATTTACGGTAATAAGGTAAGACGATTCAATGCAAATTCAACTAATTCTAAAGCCGAACCAGTAGTAAGTTCAGACTTATGTAACCTGCTGAGACATAATAATTGGCGAGAAGAATTTTACGATCCGGTTTTTGACCTTTAATACGAACGTCAGCGTGATCTCAGCAACGGAAATTCAAAATTAGGTATTAGTCAGATAACTTCTTTAGCACCTTATAAACAGGATACGGATCACCATCAACAGACATAACACCTTGTCGCCCCACAGTTTGGTAGAGCGTTATCGAATACACGCCCGCTGACACTAATTGAGTAATGCTCTGATCAGTCCAATCGGCAGCAAACGTTGTGAGTTGTCTAGGATCATATTTATTATCATTTGAAAGAACTCTTTTCTCGATTGAATTTGCATACGGATTGAATCGCTTCCTTAATGTGACGGGCGAAATTTGCATAGGCAGTGGCTTGTATATGGCTTGCGCACTTTTCACCACATCCGCCTGAGCTTCGATAGTTTCCATTAATGAAAGATCGTCATAGGCATGCTCTTGCGGTTGAATGGCAAACGTAATAAAGTCGAGTCCAGTCGGGTCGAACCGGTTTCGATTCAGTTCGGCAAAGTTGCAGTCTGTTCCGGCACCGAATAGTACTGTCGGGAATTGTTTTTTTAAGTCAGGCAAACAATTAATCAACGCTTGATCGGTTGTGGGTCTATGCTTGCTATAGAGTAGCATGCATTTAATGCGAATTTGATTTTGCAAAACGAGTGACGTGAATGCCTGCAGTTCGCCAGTGAATTGTTCGCTGAGATGCAAGGCAATCTCTGCGGAAAGGTTTAAGAGTGTTGCATTTTGAAAATCGATTGTAAGTTTTGAAACCCATTGTTCGGTTAGGGGATAAACTTCGATGCGGTAATGACTCAGCTTCAGTTCTCGAAGCAAGGCAATGGCTTTCGGAGTAAGGTCATCTGTCTCGGTTGAGGCTCCGATGCCGATAGCAGCTAGTTGGTTTGTTTGATTGACTTGTCGTAATTGATTTTTTTTCTTTTCTGTACTTGACAGAACATTATTTCGTGATTTGAAAATGATTTTCTGAGTTACTGTGTCGTCTTTTTTTAGACTAACTGGAAAGGGTAAGTCAAGTGGAGTACAAAATGTTTTGAAAGATGCATCGGTCCAGTTGCGCTGGTCTTCGGTTTCAAATACATCGCCTTCAAACTGCAGTTCAAACCAATTGTTATCAACGGCCCAGGAAAATTCACTAATATTTCTAAATGGATTTTCAGAAGCCACAAATTCCGGAAAGAATGAACTGGAGGTACTTCCATCAGCATGAATTATTTCGCAACGCTGACCAACGGTTTCCTTAATAGGATGGAGCACACAAAACCCGGCTCTGTTTTTAAGTAGATTAGTTAATGCCTTTCCCTCGATGCTAAAAATAATTTCGCCTGTGGGTGTTCCGTTGATGGAAGCTTTCCAATGAAACACGGGCGTTTCATTTTTGCGATGGTAACAATCGTAGGTGATTGTAAATGAATTTTCGTGCAGGGTTATCTGTTCGTTTTCAATTTCCGCTTTGTACGTTCCCCAATTCTCATCGCGCAAAGCAAAATAGATCATGCGCACAATTTCTTGATTTCCGTACCGTACATATCTTAGAAATCCATTTTGATATAGCACGGTGAATGATCCTGACTTTAAGCGCTGATCGGTATTCATTGATGCTTAATAAACTGTTCAATATTTTCTTTCGTGATTCGAAGTAAGCCTGTGTTGATAGTTTGGGGAATATTGGTAATGCCAGCTTGCCTGTCGTTATTGGATAGTGCATTGGTTTTATGCACCATGTCATACAAAAATTGAGCACCATACCAGGTGAACAGTTCGCGTTTTTGTCCTACTAACAATTGAATGGTTCCTTCTTTTACCAACGCTAAATGCTCTGGCTCCCAATCCACCGTAGTAATTTTTACACGACCTGCTTTACCTGCTTCTTTTACGGCCAGCGCCATGCCGGGTCCCGAGTTAGAATCAAATCCGCACAGTCCCGCAAGGTCAGGATGCGCAGATAGAACATCCGCAGTAATCTTTGCAGCTTCTTCTACATTTGCTTTGTCATCATACTTGCCAACTATTTCAATGTTCGGATATTTTTTAAAAACGTCAAGCATTCCCTGAAAACCAGCTTCCATATTTGTTAATCCAAGAATGCCCATATAAGCAATTTTGCCGTTGCCGTTAATGAGCTTCACCATTTCTTCACCTTGCATTTTACCAATCTGATACCAATCGGTGCCTAAGAATGCATGACGGTTACAATTAGGAACATCAGAATCATATACTACTGTAGGAATTCCAGCCGCGACAGCTTTGTTTATAACCTGAGCTATGGCAGGATCGGTTCCATTGATCAACAACCCCGTAGGTTTTGTTCCAATTACTTCTTCGATGGTATTGATTTGGGCTGGCACATCCCACTCGGCAGGACCGAGGATAGAAACTTTTACACCCATTTTCTCGCCCCACTTTTTAAACGCGGCCTGATCGTGGTTTACATACATGGGCATGGTAACGGCTGTGGTAATCATCACGTACTCTTCATTTATAATTTGGGTGATGGTATCGGTTGCCCGCGAATACGTATTCTGTTGGGTCGCGTGCTTTGGGGGTAGTTCGCAGGAGAAAACAACAATAAAGGCGGTAATAAAAAGTACACTACGCATACATGAGCATTGTTAAGTAGAAACGTATCTTTTCTGTAAAGCTTTATCTGCCCACAAGGTAATAATCAGGATAAGGCCGAGAATAATTTCCTGCCAATAACCTGAGATTCGGGAAATCACCATGATGTTAGCGATTAGTCCCATGAACACAGCACCCAACAGCGCTCCTGGAATTTTTCCGATGCCACCGCTTAAACTTGCACCGCCTAATATCACAGCCGTGATCACGCGAAGTTCCAAACCGCGGCCCATCGTGGGCAATGCAGCCCCGAGTCGGGATGAAAGTAATATGCCGGCAACACCGGCTAAGCCTGCGGAAAATATAAACGCAATCATTTTCATTCTCTTAACCCGTATACCGGAAAGGTCTGCTGCCTTTTCATTACCACCAATATAATAGTATCGCCTGAAGAAAATAGTTTTGGTGCACAGGAAAGTGAACACCGCAATCGTAATAAGCATGTACCACACTGGCATTTGAATATTCAACAATTTCGATTGGCCAATCGCGTTGAACCAATACGGAAGATTTTGAATGCCCGAACCACTCACCAGCAACGCGCAACCTCGCACGATGCCCATCATAGCAAGAGTTTGGATCATTGGGTTGATGCCTTGATAGGCGATCAGGTAGCCGTTGATCCAACCGATGATTAACGAAGCAAGCAACCCTATACTAACTGCAATTGGCACTGGCAATTGATAGAAATGCATCAGGTATGCAGTGAGGCATCCGGCAAATGCAACGATTGATCCTACAGAAAGATCGAACACTCCGGAGATTAAGAGCATCATCATGCCCACAGCTACAATGGTATCAATGGATAAGTTCAATAAAATCTGACTGAAGTTTTCGAACGTAGGGAAGGTGGCCGGAAAAATAAAACTGGCCGTTACGACAACTACTACTAGTAAGATGGACAAGGAATAAATTCGTTCTTCGAGTACTTTAGAAAGCATGCTTACTTTTTTAGGATCGTATATAAAATCAATGCGCAGCCAGCGATAAAATATTTTCCTCCGTTGCATCTGCCACCGGCAATTCACCAACCAGCATGCCTTTACGTATTACTAAAATGCGTTGGCACAAACTCAATAGTTCGGGAAGTTCGCTTGAGATAACAATAATACCCATGCCTTCATCGGCCAAGGTTTTCAGTATCCGATAAATTTCCTGCTTAGCGCCTACGTCTACTCCGTTTGTCGGCTCATCCACAATAAGAACATCGGGCTTTACCGCAAGCCATTTACCCAACAATACTTTCTGTTGATTACCGCCACTCAGTTGCCCCACCTTTTGCTGAAGACTTCGCGCCACCACATTCAACTTCTCACTTAATTCTTTTGCGTGTTGCGAGGATTTTGCTGAACTAATGAGCGGGTACCGGGTAACCGACCTTAGGCTCGCAGCGATCATGTTTTCTTGAATGGACATCTCCGGAAATAATCCCAACTGCTTTCGGTCTTCCGATACGTAGGCAATTTTGTTAGCAATTGCATCAGCCGGATGAGTGATATGAAGTTGATTTTTCTCTTTGATGATTTCGCCACTGAGTTTTGCATCGGCACCGAACAAGACCCTGGCAATTTCGGTTCTTCCAGCTCCTACTAATCCTGCTAACCCAATAATCTCTCCACGGTGTAACGCAAAACTAATGTTCTTAAATTTTTTTCCGCTAAGATTTTTCACTTCAAGCAATATGGTAGATTGCTTGATTGAATTTTGTTTCACTTCAATCAGATCGCGGCCTACCATGTATTTGATAAGTTGTTCTTTCGTGAGATTTTCTGTTGTGAATGTACCTTGATGTTTTCCATCTTTTAAAATAGAAACGCGATCGGCCAATTTAAATATTTCTGACAACCGGTGCGAGATGTAAAGAATGGAGACTTGGTTTCTTTTTAGATCATCTAGGATGTTAAAGAGCACCTTAATTTCGGTGTCGGTAAGTGCTGCCGTGGGTTCATCCAGAATCAAAACATGCGGTTTCTTTGCCAATGCTTTAGCAATTTCTACCATTTGCTTTTGCGCTTGCGATAGCGATGCCACTCGCACAGTCGGAGGGATGCTTATTTTTAAGTCGGCTAATACCTGAGCAGTTTGTTGATAAAGATCTGCGTAGTGAATCAATCCGAAGCTTGTTTTCGGATGTTGGTTGGCAAAAATATTTTCGGCTACACTCAGGTTGTCGGCCAGACTTAAATGCTGGTGCACAATGGAGATGCCGTGTGCAAAGGCATCCTGCGGATTTTTCAATTGTATGAATTTGCCATTAAGCTGAAGGGTACCGCTATCGGGTTTTAAATTTCCGCTCAAGATGTTCATTAACGTACTTTTGCCCGCGCCATTTTCACCGCACACAGCATGAACTTCGCCTTGCTTCACTTCCAGTGTAATGTCATCAAGCGCTTTTACGCCAGGAAATGATTTGGAGATATGTTCAAGCCGAAGCTGCTGCATCTTAAAAGTCTTTCATGTTGATGGCTTTATTTTTTTTCGTGGACGCATAGGAGGCATGAACGAGTCGCACACTTTCTAAGTTATCAGCACCGGTTGTTTCAGCTTTTGATTTTTTCTGTATCGCCTCTAAAATATTTCGATTACAATCGACAATGCTGGAGTGCACAAGTGAATAGGCAGGGTCAACCCACGGAAAAAGAATTGGTTTTGCCGTTACTGAGGTTGTTCCCTGGCGTGTGGTAATTCGTATTTCACAATCCTTTGTTAATTGAATAGAGCCACGCTCGCCTTCTACAAGAATAAAAGTCTGAGGGAATGATTCGTATTCTAAAATAGAAGCATACGACATCTCGGCATAACAACTCGCGCCACTTTTCATTTTCATAAATACATTGGCCACGTCTTCGCCTTTAATTTTTGGATTGACGGTTGCTGTATGGCATTGTAACGTTTTGACTTCACCAAACAAAAAGCGGCAGATATCAAGAATGTGTGAACCAACGTCAGTTAAAATAAATTCGTCAAGCTCTGCTAAAAAAGGTTGATTATCAAACACGGGAAATGCGGAGCAAAATGTAACACGCGATTTAAATACCTTGCCGATTGCATTACTATCCAGCAGTTCTTTCATCTTTCGGATGGGAGCCTGCCATCGAAAATTTTCATGAATGAAAAATGGCACTCGTGATTGTTTACAAACATCCACCATCTTAATTGCCACAGATAATTTAGGAGCCATCGGCTTCTGACAAATCACAGCAACGCCTTTTTGTGCAGCGAGTTTTGTAAACAGTGCATGCGTATCAACATCCGTAATAATGTCAACAAAATCCAGCTTTTCGTTTTTTAATAGTTCGGGAACGGAATCATAAACACGAGGCACATTAAATTGATGTGCAAGAATTTCAGCCTTTGACTTTGTTCGATTGTATAACGCGACAAGTTCAACTCCTTCCAATTCCATCCAAGCTGGAATTTGATAGTTCGCCCAAAAGCCGGTACCAATTACTGCGAAACGAAGTTTTCTGTCCATCTAAATTTAAGTTAATCTATTTCCTCACAGAAACCATGGAATTCAATTCCGTAGGTGACGTTAGAATTCAATTACCCAGAACTCCAAACTTTTTCGAAGCGTCATCTAAAATCAACACCCAATCCTGGCCGTAGCCTGACGTAGGCGGTGTAAATTCTTGAGCTGCATTTTTTGGAAATGTACCAAGATTAGATGTCTTGCCATCGCGTGGATTATACCAAAACGTGGTGATCTCTTTACCGGAAATCTTATTTGTATTCACCGTAAACTTTTTTCCTTGAGCGCTATAAATAAAAATGTAATCGTTTCCACGCGTTGCTTGAATATGATCGTTTGCATTTAGTGCGTCTGTAATAAGGGTTTGATCTGGAACACGATCAAGCATCGGACGCGATTCAATAAGGGAGCGTAAGTATTTCATCTGCGAGGCACCGGGCAAATCGATAGCTACATACCAAGGATGATGGGGGTTTAACAAAGGTGTTCGGTTGGGGGCATACATTTGCCAAACATCGTTGCAACCATAGGTGTGGCCAAAGGCCCCGGCAAACACATCAAAGTAGGCGTGCTTGCGAATGTCATAGGCGTTTGAAGTTCCTAAGTCCTTATCATTAAAACACACAGGAATATCTTCATAAAGAGTTTCGCCATCGAATACCGGTTTCGTTGGTTTTAAATTATAGGCAACGGAAATTCTATCCCACACATTGTTTTCGCGGCAATGCCCGGTTTGAAACATATTTACATCAAGCCACTTTTGGTTGTGAAACCATTTTGCAGAACCGGCATCTTCAAGTCCGTTCGGTTGCGGGTGGAAAGTCATAAATGCTTTGTCATAACCGCCTACACCCTTTACAACGCCTTCGGCCATAGCATTCCAAATGGCAACATCTTGTTCGTTTCGTGGGTTGCGGTCGCCCCCAACAATCCAGATAATGTTCTTTTGGTTTTTATAACGTGCTCCAATCCATTGTCCGTAAATCCTTGCATTGTTGGTATTGAAAATCTCGGGACCAACACCCCACTTATCTTTAAAAACTTTATCGCCCCAGGTTGGCAGCAAACCAATGTACAAGCCAAGTGATTCTGCTTTTTTAATGATGTAATCAACGTGTTGAAAGTAGGCCTCGCGGGGTTTGGTAGGGTCATCATTTTCTAAAGGAATTTCTCCATAGGGATTTGGATCATGCAGTCCGTCAATTTCGGCTAAAGCGACAGCTTGTATTACGGTAAATCCTTTATCAGCCCGGTTCTTTAAATACAAGTCGGCCTCTTCACGATTAAGTCTGTGAAATAATTCCCAGGCTGTATCGCCCAACCAAAAGAAGGGTTTGCCGTTATGCGTCTCTAAAAATCTTTTATTTTGGCTGACTTTGATCTGTGCATTTATAGAGGTGCAAAAAAAGATAAGGAGTGCTGCTATTTTTAATGGGCGCATCGCATTTTAAAGTTTAAAGGGTGGAGAGTATTTTTTAGAAGCATCGTCTATGATCAACACCCAATCTTGACCATAGCCGGAAGTAGGGGCGGTAAATTCCTGTTGTGCTTTTTTAGGAAACGTGCCAATCTCGGTGGTTTTGCCATCGCGTGGATTATACCAAAACGCATTTATTTCTTTCCCGGAAATTTTACTGGTATTTACCAAAAACTTATTTCCCTGCGCGCTATAGACAAAAATATAATCATTTCCACGCGTTGCCTGAATGTGGTCATTTGCATTCAGCGCATCTGTAACTAGTGTTTGATCTGGAACGCGATCAAACATAGGCCGTGATTCAATAAGGTAACGCAAGTATTTCATTTGCGAGGCACCGGGCAAATCGATAGCAACATACCAGGGATAGTGCGGGCCATTGATGGCATTTCGGTTGGGCGCATACATTTGCCACACATCATGGCATCCATAGGTATGGCCAAAAGCACCAGCAAACACATCGAAGTACGCATGCTTGCGGATATCATAAGCACTTGAAGTTCCTAAATCTTTCGCATTGAAATTAACAGGATGATCTTCATAGAGTGTTTCACCATCCAACACGGGTTTGGTTGGTTTGCGGTTATACACCATTTCAATTCGTTCCCATACATTATTCTCGCGGTCGTGTCCGGTTTGAAACATGTTGAAGTCTAACCATGCATCGTTGTGAAACCATTTGCTTGAGCCGCCATCTTCCAACGAATTGGGTTGGGGATGAAATGTCATCAATGCTTTATCGCGGCCACCTACGCCTTTCTCAATTCCTTCGGCCATCGCTCGCCAAACGGCAACATCATTTTCGTTGCGTGGATTTCTATCGCCTCCTAGAACCCAAATGATGTTCTTTTGATTTTTATACCGATTGCCAATCCATTGGCCGTACACTTTTGCATTTTCAGGGGTAAAGACTTCTGGCCCTTTTCCCCATTGCATTTTCTCTAATTTGTCGCCCCAAGTAGGCAGCAGTGCCATGTACAATCCAAGTTGCTCAGCTTTTTTAATGATAAAATCAACGTGTTGAAAATAGGCTTCACGTGGTTTGGTAGGGTCATCATTTTCTAACGGAATTTCTCCGTAAGGATTAGGATCATGAAGTCCATCTAACTCAGCCAATGCGACAGCTTGAATTACTGTAAAGCCTTTGTCGGCCCGGTTTTTTAAGTAGAGTTCTGCCTCTTCGCGGGTCAGTCTATGGAACAGTTCCCAGGCTGTATCGCCCAACCAGAAGAAGGGCTTACCATCTGCCGTTTCAATAAAGCGTTGGTTTTTACTAACCCGCAGTTGGCCGTATGATATTGCTGCTGCAGCAATCATAACGATAAAGAATAAAAATATTTTTTTCATGGCTATTTATTAGTAATGTCTCTTACCTGTTCTTTAATGTCACTCATCTCAAAAATCTTCTGCCACCCTTCGCGGAATAATATTGGCTTGGCGCGCTTACTGATTTTATAAGCGGCATCCGAAAATGTTCCGTTTACTTCTTTGAAGAGTACGGCTATCTGTATTCTTAGATGGCCCAACACAAAATCGCGGGCAGCAGCTTCTGGCACACCCAGCGAAATGATTTTGTCAAAGCCTTCCTTAACAACTTCCATACAGGTTTGAGCCAGTGTTTCTACCATAGCAGGTTCTAAGATCGCCATTTGCTCTAAGGTGATGCGGTGTGTATGATGAATAGGAGCATACATATCCTGCGAAACTTTTTCACCCAGTTTATAATGGGCTTCCGTGCCATGCATTAAAGCAACCACAATAGATTGCTTGGCCGTGATGCCACCATAAAAATCGCGGAAAGCTTCTTCGGTTGGTTCCCAATTAAAAACAGACGGATGACAGGGGTGCGCAATTATATATCCCAAATCATCGCGATGGTGAATAACACCATCCAACGGTGCGGCTGGGTCGAGCGTCATCACCAATGCTCCGGCTTTCATCATCGGAATAAGTTCTTCAGAAATTTTACCAATAGCAACATCGGGTACACCCAAGATCACAACATCAGCTGCCGGAATAGCAATCTCCTGCTTACCCGCGCTAACATTTCTCTTTTTTAGATTTTCAATACTCTGTGGGCTCACTTCCAGGTAGGTGACATCATACCCGGGTGTTTTTAAAAAGTTATCGGTAAGGCGGCAGCCCATTTTACCACCCGCACCTACTAAAGCAATTTTTACTGCTGACATATTATTTTAAGGTTAGAGGTTAGAGATTAGAGGATAGAGGCTTGATGTTTGATGTTTGAGTTAAAATATGGCAGTGAAGTAAGGTACTTCATGCTTGCTTCGGCCCACTGCTTTTCTTTGCGGATTGTATTTTCTTCATCGGTTTCGAAAGGCACCCATTGCTCAAGCACGGCACTTTGGCAGCGATTATATTTTGAAAGTTTTTCCATCAGCAGGGGCACGTTGGTTATACCCTGGCCGGCAATGGCACCTGTGATTGTGAAGCCCATTTTGTGCGGAAGCCTTTCCACTTTAAAATCTTTAATGTGAAGGTTAACCGTATAAGGTACGAGTATGTCTGCAACATATTCTAATCCTTCACCGGTACCCATCGAGTTTACACAATCAAGACAAATACCAACTTGATCACTTCCCACTTCTTCCATTATGAAGGCAAGTTCTCTGGCTTTGAAGCGATCGTGATTTTCAATACCGAGCGTAATGTTTGACTTTTTTAATTTTGGCAAAGCGTCTTTAATTATTTCAATAACAGTGCAGATTGATGGTTCGTAATCAGAACCATCGATAATAAAGCGTAGCAGAGGAGCGTGCAACTCACCAGCAAGATTAATGTATGAAGATAGATTCTCTTTCGTCAATATGCGGGCACCAATCTCTAATCGGATAGAATTGTGGCGCGCAGTTTTTTTTAATGAGTCCAAACGCGCCTTGGTAAAAGAGTGAATCGGGAGGTTATCACCAATCTGCAAACAGTTAAGTCTAAATTCAGTTGTCTTTGCAATAAGATTTGATTCTGACATAGGTGCTGAAGGCTGTTCGCTATGAGTACCTATCGCCCAACCATACGTGAAACTGCTAATACCAAGCACCATGAATAAGTGTGATTTTGTGTACAAGATTAGCTTCTATTTTCAATCGTTTGTTTAGCCTATTTTAGCTAATGTATGTGCTATATTTACAATTGAGGGAAGCAAGAATTCCATTCATGACTATTTTGAACATATGTTAAAGCCTTCGCAAAAACCACACTTGCTTAAAATTATCCCTCCACCCGAGGATATTATTGTAATTAAAGACGATACAATTGCGCTTAACAACCCCTGGCACTTTCATCCGGAGATTGAACTCTTGTATTGCATAAAAGGAAGAGGCACGAACTTTATTGGCAATTCGATTCGCCAAATAGAAGAAGGAGAGATTCTTTTGTTGGGCAAGAATCTGCCGCATACCCGCCAGCGCGATCGGGAATACTATTCATCGCAGCCACATGAAACGCCTGAGAGCATTGTTATTCAGTTTAAAGAAGAATTTTTGGGCGGAGGTTTTTTTCAGGTTCGTGATTTTCAACACATCGGTGAGATGCTTCATCGTGCATTGCGCGGAATAAAATTTATGGGTAAAACTAAGAGTGAAGTAGGGGAGATGCTTTGTTCGATCAGGAACAAGCACAACACTGAGGCAATTCTGATGCTGCTTTCTATTCTTGACCGCATGGCACGCACCGAAGAATTTATTTACCTGAACGCCTCGCACTATGCAAGCGATGCCCATGAAAAGTCATCGCAGAAAATCAATAAAGTATATCACTATACGATCGAGCATTTTCGAAAGCCAATTACGTTGGCGGAAGTTGCATCGCTTACTAATCATTCGGCTGCCGCTTTCTGTCGCTATTTCAAAACCCGAACCCGCAAAAGCTATTTTCAATACCTCACAGAAATACGAATTGCATACGCCTGCGAGTTGTTAAGTGAAGGTAATTTAGATGTAGGTCAAGTTTGCCTCTACAGCGGCTTTAACAACCTGTCCAACTTCCATAAGCAGTTTAAGAAAATTGCGAAGTCAACCCCCAGCGAGTACCAAAAGAGAAGTATGATGAAAGTTGCTTTCAGTGAAATGTCCTGAAAATCTTAAAAAAAGACGCAGAGACTTCATAAGGCCGTAGTCAAATATAATGAGTGTAGGGGATAAGCGTGAACAAGAAAACATTTGCTGATTTCGTTAAGTATGTCTTATTGATAAACAGATTACTCAAATATTGAAGCCAACAATCATCAAAAGAACTGACTCAGAACGTGAAACACTAATGGTACAAATGCTTCGTATCTTACACGTATAATAAGTATACTAAACTATTATGCGCGGTTTCTTTTTGCTTCAGAAAGAGTTGAGTCAAATTTCCCTCTGCATTATCAGCCTTTGCATTATTTAATCTATTTTAGAAAGGCTGCTCCACTGGCAAAAAAGGTAGCTCCTCTGGCAAAATGTGCTTTCATATTTTTCTTAGCTAACTCAATATTTTTATCCTTCAAAGCCTTAAGAATGGCGCGGTGTTCTTTGTCTGTTTGACCGTAATCATTATCGGGATGTGTGTTTTTTGTTATTTGTTGATGAAACAAAGGTATATGACTGTTCAAGTATGTTTGAAGAAGTTTTTTGTTCCCTGAGCATTCCATTAAAGTTTCGTGAAATTTCAAATCTGCTTCGTTGGCTCCGGCAAAAAATCCTTGTTCAACCATAGAACTAAAGGCATCACAAATTTTATCCAGTTTTGCAACTTTTTCTTTTGAGATTTTTTCGCACGCAACGCTTATAGCTCCTAACTCAAGTATTTCCCGAAGTTCCCTAATCTGAGTAATATCTTCATGTGTGAAAGAGGTAACAAAATACCCACCTTTTGGCCCTAATATAACCAACCCTTCTCCTAATAATCTGGTTAATGCTTCTCGGATTGCCATTCTACTAACGCTAAGTTTCTTAGCCCAGAAATCTTCCTTGAGTCGGGTGTCTGGCGAGACTTGAATGGTCAATATTTTTCTTCGTAACTCCGTGTAGGCTTTAAGAGCCATTGACTCACTTTTCATAGATTAATTAGATCCTAAAATCCTTTTATTGTAAACATTGTGTTCAACCTATTGTGTTGCACTTATTACTTGAACTCAGAAACAAATCGGTTGTGAAATTGTTTGTTAAATTTAGTTTTATATAAACGCCAAATAAAATCCTTGCATTATTCCATTGAGAAAACAACTGCAGGGGTTGGAAAGTAAACCCAATGTAGATAAAATCTTTGGAACAAAAGTGAAGAACAGGTGTCATTTTACCGCTTGAAATAGCCCACCACAGATCCGCCCGCCTCTACTGTTGACGAAAATAGACTTCCACTTAACGGATATTTAAAAAGCTTCTGCTCCGAAAGACCTTCTCGAGCAGTGGTGATATATAGTGTTTTTAAATCGATCCCTCCAAAACAACACGATGTAACATTTAATGCCGGCACTTCAATGTGTGCCAATTGCTCACCTGTTTGAGGATTATATCGACCGACCCGTGCGCCACCCCAGAAGGCAACCCATAACATGCCTTCACTATCGATGCACATCCCGTCTGGAAGTTCCTTATCTGTTCTGCTTTTGAGAACTACTTTTTGATTGGACAGCTTGGGATGATCAATGTTGAAATCAAAACATTTAACACAATGTTCAGCGGAATCTATAAAATACATTTTGTCTCCCGTTAATGACCAGCCCATGCCATTGGAGATGGTAAGATTTTGCAACGCAGCAGTAATCTTTAATGTCGCATCAATACAATACAGTGATCCTTTGCCGGGTTTGCAATCCATATCCATAGTGCCAACCCATAACCTTCCCTGCTTATCGCATTTTGCATCATTGCACCTATTCATTGGAAGGCCAGGTTCAATGTCAATCAATTTTTTAGTAGCATAGGTGCTTAAATCCATTTCTGCTATTTCTCCCTGCAACGCTAAAATAAGATTGCCATTGTTTGCCGGAACAACCGAACCAATTCTCTTTTTTGTAGGAACCATCGAATGATCCTTGGTGGCGGGATGAAAATTGTGAAGCTCCATTTTCTCAATATCAACCCAATACAATTTTTGTTGCTCAGGATGCCACATGGGGCTTTCACCAAGTGTTGATTCTATTTGAAAGGCAAGCTCAGCTTTAAATTGTTGCACGGTTCGGTAGTTATTAAGAAATCTTTTTATTTACCAAAATAAAATTCAAAAGAGGTTAATTAATAATTGCAACCCGATTTCCATTTTCACGCTTTACAGTCAACACGCCTCCAGTTGAAAGAGATGTCCACCGATAACCTTCACTTACACGATCACTAACCTCATTTAAGGGTTTATCATTTAGCAAAACAGTTTTAGGTTTTGTGCGCAAGCGAATAACTTCAATCCCTTTTTTATCAAAGACACTGTAATAGACTTTTACTTTTTCAATTTCTACATTGCGAACCACCGGTACAAGAAACTTATTGATCATGCCTTCGTACCCGGCTTGTTGAATGACAGAGGTTGATGAAAGAATATGATCTTCATCGCTGGGAGCAAGTGAAGGTAGTGCAGCCATGGCTCTCAGGTAATGTCTAAGATAATCTCCATATCCATCGGTGAGCCAATTCTCATCTTGTGGATAGCGATTTTTGCCATCCACATCTACCATATAGGTTGCCCAATTTAGCTGTCGGATGGCATGTTCTACTCGGTTGCTTTCGCCTGTAAGCGATGCAAAAAGTAATTCATCGGCTGCTTGCCTTGATGTGTGACTATTGCCAGGAGTTTGATAAGCTGTTTGTTCGTTAATGACCGTAACGCCATATTTTTTCCATTGATCATTACCCAGTGTTGTGTAAACCCACTCATTAATTTTCTGAACGTCAGATTTCCAGTTTGGAAAATATACCTGATGATTCATTACAAAGCGTGCCCATGTCATGGCATTAATTTGGGTATCGCTCCACCCCGGAATATCCTCGAAGAACGGTCCCCATTTATTATTTTGCATTGGATATTTCTTCATCCATTTCAGTAGGGTATCAAAACTCTTTTGATAGGCTTCAACATTTCCTTGTTTCAAATCGATGAGTTCGAGAAACAACTCCATGGTGCCTGACCAGTTTGTAGTATAACCGCTAAGGCCTGCGTCACTCTTATTACCTGAATTATTTTTCAACTTTCCGATATCACCGGTGTAGGCATTTACCTTAAAGGGAAGTGGTGAGTTATTTTCATCGCCTATAATTACCTGCAGCGCAAGTGTATTCGCAATCGCTATGGCAGCATCTAAATATCTTTTCTCTGTAGCATGCGGATAACGTTCATTGCTCATCATTTTATAAAGATGAATTAGCTCAATGCCAAACGATCCTGCCTTGTCTGGCTGGGTGAAGTCTTTTCCAATAACCATATCGCCATCATAAATACCTGAATAGATTAATGTGTTGTAGGGAAATGGAATGTTCGGCCATTTGCTATTTGACGAGGACAACCCGTGGCTCAGGTAATAGTCGGCAAGAAATTTCATATTCTCTTTTACGCGTTCGTTTCCGGAGTAAGCGTAAAGCAAACGCCACGATGAAAGCGCCATTTGAATCTGATCACCACCCAATCCGCGGGGATCATTAAAGTCAGAACGCCAAACCTGATGATTCATGTAATAAGGAAGACCATTCATATCCACTCGCATCGTGTCCCAGAAATTCCAGATACGATTGATAACGTAACTGTATGATTTTCCAGAATCATCATTATACCAGGGAAGAATATTTCCAGCTTTATCAGTACGAATGGTATGGTAGATCAGGTTTTCTTGTGCATTCACCAGCTGTGTGGCGAATAGAAGAATGAAAATAGAATATATTTTTCTTTGCATGTTGCAAATGGGTTTAGGTTATGATCTTCCTACTATGGGTTCAATAAATTTAAGATCCTCTTCACTTCTTGGTTTTAAAAAATCAAAGTCACAACCTTCATTAGCCTGAAGTACTTCACGAACGTATAATTTTGGGTAGCCCCTCGTATATTCAGACAAGGGTGCTTGCCATTTCGATTTTCTGAGTTTTAGATCATCATCACTTACATGTAATGATATTTTTCTTTCAGCAATGTTGATCGAAATAACATCGCCATTCTGCACCAACGCCAGCGCGCCACCCGCTGCTGCCTCTGGCGAAACGTGGAGAATAACAGTGCCAAAGCTGGTACCGCTCATGCGAGCATCACTAATCCGAACCATATCTTTAATGCCTTTTTGTTGCAACTTTTTAGGTATTGGAATCATGCCCCACTCGGGCATGCCGGGTACACCTTTTGGACCTGAATTGCGCAGTACCAAAACGGAAGTAGAATCCACATCAAGCGAGTCATCGTCTATTCGGGTTAACATATCTTGATAATTTTCAAACACAACAGCCTTACCAGAATGCACCAATAAATCGGGCGATGCTGCAGCTACTTTAATTACTGCGCCATCGGGTGCAAGGTTACCTGTAAGAATGGCAATGGTAGGTGCAGAAGATACCGGATTATGGAGCGGTCGGATGACAGTTTCGTCACTTGGTTGCGAACTGTCTAATAAAGAGGATAACGTTTTCCCAGTATACGTTTTTACAGAAACGTCCAGTTTTTCTTTTAAGCTTTTTATAATGGCGGGCACACCACCCGCTGCATCAAATTCATCTATTAATTTTTCGCCAACCGGCTGCACGTTTGCAAGGCAAGGAATTAATGCACCCAGTTCATTAAATACCTGCGGAAAAAGTGGAACATTCAATCTTCCTGCAATTGCGGTGAGATGGATAATCGCGTTTGTAGAGCCACCCAGCGCCATGCAAACCGCAACAGCATTTCGCAACGATGAAGGTGTAACAATGTCAGATGGCTTTAAATCTTCCAGCACCATTTCAACAATTCGTTTGCCGGCTTCTTTGGTTGCGGCAAATCGCTTGTCGCTATCAACAGGCATGGAACTTAATCCTAGTGGCATCATTCCCAACACTTCTAGTATGGCATTCATAGTTGAGGCTGTACCCATCGTGTTGCATGAACCAAATCCACAGCTTAAACTTTTTCCAATCTCTTCCCATTCGTTATTTGAAATGGTACCGATGCGCAATTCATCCCAATATTTCCAGAGATCAGTGCCGCTGCCCAATCTTTTTCCTTTGTGGATGCCAACTTTTTTTGGGCCGGCATTTAATTGAATAGCCGGTAAGTTTGCACTTAACGCACCCATTAATAAACCAGGAACTGTTTTATCGCAGTTACCTAAAAGTATTACTCCGTCTATTGGATACGATCTTAAATTCTCTTCAACATCAATGGATAGCAGGTTTCGATAGAGCATGGCGCTTGGCTTCATTAACTCCTCACCCAATGTAATTACCGGGAACTCAAGCGGTATTCCGCCAGCTTCTGTGATTCCTTTCTTTACTTCTTCCGCCACAGCGCGGAGGCTCATGTTACAATTATTCAGTTCACCCCAGGTATTGGCGATACCAATTATGGGTTGCCCTTCATAGTTATCCATGTTGATGCCACTTGCTCGTAAAGCACCTTTGTGAAGAAGCCCCGTTTCATTTGTTCCCCAAAACCATCTATGACTTCGTAATTTCATTTCACTCTTCTAGTTAATAATTGGATTGCTGCATTACATACTCCGAACTTTATCCATATAATTAACTTTTCTTGCCCTTTGTTTTTTTAACGATATAAATTGAGTTCGATCAGGAAGTTTTTCAATGGTTATCATCCCCATTACCTCCAGATCTATTTTTACATTTAAAAATAGATATGAAATATTACCAAAGTCTTCGCGTATTTCTTCTTCTGCTTTTTCAATCAATTCAACCAACGTTATTCCATCTGTGTTCTTCAATGTATTGAGTATGAAGGTTGATAGTTGATCGTAGTATCGTTTTGAGACAACGCCTCCTTTTTGATTTTTGGCTTTCCACATTTGAATAGTTTCACTCATGGTATTTGGAGTAAGCTTGAAATATTTACTTATATTTTTTTCAAAACCGAACGGGTAATTTCCAGCGTGTGGTCAATATCTTCTTCACTGTGCGAATAACTTACCGAACCTTGTTTGCAGGCGAGTGGTATGTGATAGATTCCATGCTTAATCAACGCTTGCCGGTATTTGCGATCGAAATCAAAATCATGGTTATTCAAAATCTCGTGCAGATTATGCGGTTCGTTTTCGCAGAAGTATGTACAAAATGCCGATGCATTGTGTACGAGTGCAAAAGGTTTACCCTTTTCATTGAAGATATCCGTTAGGCCAGTATAAAGTGCGTTGCTTATTTTTGTGATTTGCTCATAGACTTTTGGATTCTGCAAGAACTCAACCGTTGCAATGGCTGCAGCGCTGTTCACCGGGTGAGCGTTATATGTGCCCGCAATTAACACGCGTTTTTTAGGATCAGGGTCATCAAATAAAGACATGATCTCTCGTTTACCCCCAATTACGCCAAGAGGAAAACCATTGGCTACCGCTTTGCCAAAAACCGAGAGGTGAGGCGTTACATCTGCATAACCCTGATAGCCTCCCAATCCCGTACGAAATCCTGTTTTTACTTCATCGAAAATGCATACGGAACCATATTGTTCACAGAGTTTGATAAGCCCATTCAAATATCCTGACACAGGTTTTACCACGCCAACATTTTGCAAAGCTGGCTCAGTAAGCACGCAGGCAATCGGAAATTTTCGCATCACATACTCAACCGATTCAAGGTCATTGAAGTTAACAATATGAACTTTCCTCTTGGTATTTTCGGGTATACCGGCTGACATGCTGTAAAAAGGATATTCACCTGGCGAAACAAAAGAACCAATTTGTTCTATGGTGGGCATCACCGAACGCGCCACTTCATTGTGCCAGCCATTGTATCCTCCTAATGTTAAAATTATATCTTCGCGGCCTGTGTAAGCGCGACTTAAACGGATGGCATGTGCCGTTGCCTCGCTGCCTGTGTTTGTTATTTGCACCAACTCCAAAGAAGGCACAACCTCGCACATTAATTCTGCTAACCTGCCTTCCCAAAATGTAGTGCCCGAACCCATCAGCGACCAACCGTTGCTTAGAGCTTCTATCGCAGCGTCATTGATGGGTTTAAAATTATGGCCGAGTAAAAAGGGTGCAAAGGCTGCGTGGTAGTCAATATATTCTTTTCCTGCGGTGTCGTACAACTTACTGCCTTGTGCTTTTTCAAAAACGATATTTGGATTTACTTTCCTGTTTAAAGAAACCACACCGCCAGCAATGTATTGTGCCGAGCGTTCAATTATTTCTTCAGAACGCGTTTTGGTTGCTATCATAAGTTCATTTTACTATCGATAAAACTTAGTTTTTTAGTATTCAAATTTATAATATAAATGTTTACATTTTAAGTGGATAATCTACCGCTTTTTCTGTACAGATTAAAAAATATTTTTGACTATTTCAATCCTTGAATAAAAAGCAAACTGAGTGGAATTTGTTGCTCTGATCTAGACGACTCATCTTCAATAAAAAAGTGTTTAACACCTGCTTTTTTAGACGCTTTCATAATTTCTGAGATACCGACATCACCTTTTCCAAGAACTACATTTGTTTCAACATCCGCCTGACCATTCTGATTGCCAACGGTACCGGGCTTGCGATCTTTCAGATGCATTAGTAAAAACCGATTCGGATATTTTTTTAAAAGCGCCACAGGATCTTGTCCCGGATGCTTCACCCAATACACGTCCATTTCAAAGTTCACGTACTTCGAATCAAAATTTTTGACGAGGTAATCGAAGAGTGTTTCATTTCCGTACGGGCGAAACTCATAGCCATGCGGGTGGTAACACAGTGAAAGCCCATTTTCAGCCAATACCTTTCCGGCTGCATTGAATACGGTAACTGCTTTTGCAGCATCATCATAAGTGAAGTCATTTCCAGTATGAGGAATCCAAAAGCAGACAACATATTTGGCACCTAAGGCTTTTGCTTCGTTGGCCACGGCTTGTGGTTCGCTTGCGAGTTTATTAAAATCAGCGCCTGTGCTAACAACGATGAGATTGTTTTGTTGGAGAATATTTTTGAAATCTGGAACAGACATTCCATACGTGCCGGCTAGCTCCACTTCCTTTATCCCCCAACTTTTCACCTTTGAAATTGTTCCTGGAACATCTTTCGATAACTGATCGCGCAGACTGTATAATTGCAATCCAATTTCCTGTGCATGAGCTGCACTGCATGTAAACACAATTGCGGCAAGCTGTAGTAGTTTCGAGATGTGATTCTTCATAGGAAAATGGCACTAATTTTACAATTTAAAGTTAGGAATCGGAATAGTGAAAGCTATCCTGTGGTGTAGGCTTCTAGTTTCTAAAGGTGGAACCTAAGGTTTTTGTCCAGAGAGTTGGCCACCATCAATAATGATTGTCTGCCCTGTCATAAAACTACTTTCTTCGCTTGCCAAAAATAAAAATGCCGGAGCAATGTCCTCAACTTTGCCCGTTCGGTTCATCGGGATATAGCGATCAACAAAATTCTTAACGAACTCAGGCGAATCTATTTCCATTGACATCGGTGTTTGAATATAGCCAGGGCACACGGCATTAACGCGAATACCAAACTGCGCAAGTTCGAGAGCCATCGTTTTGGTTAACATCACCACCCCACCTTTTGAAGCATTGTAATGAGCGTAGCCCGCTTCTCCATCTAAACTATTTTTACTACCCATATTTACAACTACACCTTTATTTCGCGTTGCCATTTTTTTACAAACTGCTTGGGCTACGAAAAACATACCGGTGAGATTGATATCAATAATTGTTCTCCACTCGTTCTCCTCTATGGTTAGAAATGAACTTTCGAATGCAATACCAGCATTGTTAATTAGAATATCGATCGGTGCATTTTTCTCTGCAATTTCTATTGCCTCTGTTACCTGTTTTTTTTGACTGATGTCTACTACTGCAATGTAAACAGTACCTATTTTTTGCAGCTCGGCTTGGGCTATTTGAAGATTTTCGGTATGCACGTCAAACAGGGTTAGCAGTGCGCCCTCTTTTATAAAGTGCTTTGCCACCTCAAAGCCAATTCCGCGAGCGCCACCTGTAATTAACACATGTTTACCAGAAAATCGAAGAGAAGTACGGGGCATGGAAGCATTATTATGTTTACAATTTTGATATATACGTGTTTCACAAACCTACTAAATCCACAAATGATTGATCTAAAAATTGAGTTTTAAATTAAGGGCATCTCTAAAAACTCCGCTTACCCTTCTCTTTTGGAGAAGGGGCATGGGTTGAGGTAATTAAAGCAAGGGTTTTTAGAGTTGCCCTTAAATACGATGAAGGACCAGAAAGCAAAAATTCTTTATTTAAATAGCGTTGAAGGTGCGGAACCCTCGTGGAAATTTTTTATTAAATGTTATACGATCCATCTTTTTGCTTTCTAATTTCACTTGGCAGCTAAATCGCGATGGAGTTGCCTTAGCCATGATAATACAGGATGCTACTTCAAACTTATCTATTGATTTTTACGAACTCTCAGATCATAGAGATTTAAGAGGAAAAATAAACGACAGGGAATGAAATATTTATTTTTAGTGCTGCCCTGTTTCGTGCTTTCAAGCGCCTTGGCGCAGCAACAATTGAAACAAGTGGACATCAAAAAAAACGGTCAGGGCTTTCAATTGATAGTGAATGACAAACCTTATTTTATAAAAGGCGCTGTTGGAAATGATTACCTGCAGCGATTGAAGCAATACGGTGGCAACTCCATTCGAACAGAAAGTAAAAAGGCAATATTGGATGAAGCAAACGCACTTGGCCTGACCGCGCTTGTAAATCTCCCCGTTAAAGCAGAACGCGATGGAATGAATTACGATGACACTGCCGCAGTCCGGAGACAACACGAGCAAGTGCTTGAGGTGGTGAGAAACACAAAAGATCATCCGGCTGTGTTGATGTGGGCATTAGGCAATGAACTTGATTTTATAGAAGCAAATGTTAAGCTTCATTATAATACGAAAGTTTGGGCTTCAGTAAATCGCCTCGCAAAAGAAATCCATCGTATTGATCCTCACCATCCGGTAATGACTGTAGTAGGTTCTATTAATAAAGAAAAGATCAGTGATCTGTTGCTTAATTGTCCAGACCTTGATTTATTGGGAGTGAACGAATATGGTGACCTGTTAAAAATCCCGCAGTGGCTGGAACAATATGGATGGCAAAAACCCTATGCGGTAACCGAATGGGGCCCAACTGGTTTCTGGCAAGTTCCAAAAACCAAATGGAAAGTGCCCATTGAAGAAACTAGTAGCATGAAGGCAGCTAAGTATAAAGAACGCTACGAGAAAGCAATTTTGGCAGATAAAAAGTGCCTGGGCTCGTATGTGTTTTTATGGCGTCAACACCAAGAGCGCACACACACATGGTTTGGCATGTTCGATGAAAATGGAGCAGAGACCGAAGCGGTGGATGTAATGCACTATGAGTGGAAAGGGAGGTGGCCGAGTAATCGTTCTCCGCGCCTTGATTCAGCCAAAATCGGAACCCGCACTGCTTGCCAAAATGTGTATCTTCAGAAAAGTAAAAGCTATGATGCACAGGTGTGGGCTTCCGATTCTGACGGGGATCGACTTCGATTTGAGTGGGAAATTTTACCTGAAGGAACAGCCTTTCCCTATGGTGGGGGTGGGGAGAAGAAACCTTCGTCAGTATCCGACTTAAGCGAAAGCACTCAAAGTTCGATCAGCTTTAAAAGTCCTGAAGAAGAAGGTGCTTACAGATTGTTTGTTTATGTATACGATGGAAACGGTCATTGGGCTACTGCGAATATTCCTTTCTATGTTGAACGATAACTTAATCAACGCTAAGAATACATTGTTACTAGCAGCCTAGGTCTATGGGTAACTAAATAGAACCTCTTTTAATCATTTCTTCCATGATATTTTGAGTTATTTTAATTACTCTTTCATCCTCGATCGTTCTTGCACCATACCAAGTACTCTTTTTCCACGCGGGAGGAGCTTCAAACCCATAAACCCACCAGGTTGTTGCTGCATTGAATACAAACCCATTGGTTCCTTCAATATCATAAAAGGTAGCTTTAAATTCACTTTGGAAATCGCCTATTATATATTTTGGCAACCCGTTGTACTCTCTCACAGGGCCGGTTGCTATTACTTTTAGGTTTGGAATAACTTCAGAAAGCTTATTATGACATTCCCAACCAACAATACCTTCAATGGCATCACCATCCTTCATTCCTGTTCCCTTAAACAACCAATGATCGGCACTATTTATTTTCCACGCCCCACCTCCTATAATACCTTTTGAGGTTCCTGAACCCATTAAATCTCTATCCGCAAGCCAGCCGTCTCTACTAAATGATTGATTAGCTATTCCTTCTAAAGAAGGTGTAAGCTCATATCTTCCATAGGCGGAGTTACCTGCCAGAAAAGCCATATTTAAACCTGCGTCCCTTGCTTTTATCGCATTCTCATACATTTTATCAGTCCAGTACTCATCATGACCAACACTTAAAAAACCTTTGCCCCTCGTTAATATCTCAGGCCCATAATCATGCAAAGTCATGTTACTGATATACGTAATATCGTAACCCATTTTTTCAGCCCAAAAAACAAATGGGTATTGCCAGGCAAAAAATTCACCTGCGCCAAGCGTCAATTGAAGGTCTACCAATTGAGGAATCTTGCCGATTGGTCTCCTAAAACTGGCCACATTGATAGGTCCAGTGTAGGCATCATTTCCAGTTTCAACATTATTGTATAAGCTATGATGTTCAGGCCATCGGTTGTATGCATGAGTGGTAAAATCAGTGACATGAAAGATGAAATCATGTGGCTCCTCATCAATAACAACGAAGGACATATAATTGGCCCATCCTTCTTCATTTTTCATTTTCGCAACATAAAATCCACTGACCCAATCCTGACCTACCTTTAATGTATGGGCTGCATCCCAATCACATTCCGTTAAAAAAGTACTGGGATCAGTTGCTGGGGTACTAAAATATTTTGATTGCAAGGGACCAATTGTTGTCATGTGACAGCCACCATTTCCCTGATAATAACCTATTCGGTAAATATCAATTGTATATTTTGATTCGTATTTTGAACTCACATGAAAAGATATCTCTCCTCCTTGTTTTACATATAGTTTATCACAATATCCCTCTATCGCACTTGATCTGATCGACCCCATCCAAAGATATTTGTCTTTGAGGTCATCAAATTCAATTTCATGCATACTTAGTATCCAGTCTTTTGTACCTGGTTTTTCATTTTCCTCAGTAATTTGATTTCTTTTCTTTGAAGATGATGAGGGTGAACAGCTATTTTGAAAAGGGATTAGTGAGACCATAGCGGCAGCAGCTGATCGCTTGAGCATGTCTCTTCTGTTAAATTGGAATTTTTTCATTTCTCAATATTGTTTACAGCAAAATGTTATTAATCAGATTTTCAATTGATCTTTTTCCATTTCAGTACGCAAAACTTTAATCCTATTCTTTTAGTAAAGGGGAGTACACTAATATTTAGTTTATGTGACCTACGCCCGAACCTGTAATTTGAAGTTGAGGATTACAAAATCCATCTTTCATCGAATTTTTCTATCCTGTGCTATCCTGACGTTGAAGGAGTATGATCCTATCAAAAAAAGCTATGCGGCAATAATTATCAAAGGCGGACATACTTAATCTGCTGTCCATTTTATTCGACCCATTTATCTGATGCGCTCCTGAAAATCCTTAGTCGTATGGAGAGGCGAGACTTTCTTTATTCCTTGAGGGCTTTATTCTGCACCTGCATGCCAACATCCACAACCACTCCTGATAAGACTGTTAATGGGCTGCACGTTCGCTACCTCAAAGCCAATTCCGCGGGCGCCACCACCAATTAAAACATGTTTACCTGAAAATCGAAGAGCAGTACGGGACATAGCAGGATAATTGTGTTTACAATTTTGATATATATTTGTTTTACAAAATTAATTAAACCGACATAGATTTGATTCAAAAATTGAGTCTCAATACAAAAACCATGAAGCAAAAATTTATTTTCATCTGTGTTATTTCGGTTTTAACACACCAAACTATCACCATCGCTCAAACCACAAAACGAACTTCGATTGATACCTTGGGTGCTTATAAAATTGTAACCGATAAATCGGGTAAGATTTTACCTTGGTATAAACCCGAAGTGCCAGGTGCAGCCTACGCCCATGTTGCAAAGCTTGCCAGCGAATTTATTAAATCAGGAACACCGATCGAACCCATCACGGGATTGCCCATGTATTTAGTGACGTGTTGCTTTTCGGGGCCGCACCTTGCAACACAGGAAAAATTTGATGCTGGAAAAACGGGTGAGGGTTGGATGCACAATCCCGCGATGTCTAATGCTGGCATGGTTCATAGTCTTGTAATGGGCTATAGAGTGTTCGCTGGCGATGATTCGTATATAGATATTGTAAAAGGTATGCTTGATTATCAATTGCAAAATGGCACTACACCGGCTGATTTTGAGTATGCCAACGTTCCCTACGCCAGTAGCAATCCATTTGAAAAAGAGTATTTCGGAGCAACAAAGTGGGAGAAGGAGGGTATGCGTGGCGATGGACTTCATGGCGTAGAGCCCGATAAGATTGGTGAACTCGGCTATGCTTATCTATTATTTTATGAAGTAACAAATGATGTTACCTATTTGAAAGCTGCAATTCATTGTGCTGATGCGCTGGCAAAAAATGTCAGAAACATTGGCGGTGATCAAGAATACTTTGGGGAAGTAGATACAAAAAAATCACCTTGGCCTTTTCGGGTTAATGCACGCACCGGTTTAGTTATTGATGAATACTGCTCGAACGTTATTGAACCCATTCGTTTGTTTGATGAACTTGCACGCATTGCCTTGCGAATCAAGGCAACTGACGATCAACGTAATGCATGGAAAAAGGCACGCGATATTTCGTGGAATTGGTTATACGCGAAGAACGGCCCGATGAAAACCTATATTTGGAATGCTTACTTTGAAGACATTCCGAATGATCCTGACCGCTCCAATCGAAATCAGGTATCCCCTATGGAAACGGCTCGTTACCTTCTTAACCATCCACAACTTGATGCTAATCTCGACATAAATGTTCCTGCACTTCTTAGTTGGGTTGAATCTGTTTTTGGAACCGAAGATATGGATGCGATTAAGGAACAAACGTGGTGTTATGTTCCTATGGGTAGCCACACAGCAAGGTTCGCTTCTATTTGTGCCATGTGGTTTGAAAAAACCGGGGATGTTCGCTATAAAGAAAAAGCCTATCGGTATTTTAACAATGCAACTTACTGCACCGATCAAAATGGTGTGGTGCGCGTTGGGCCTACCTGGCCAAGCAGTTGGTTCAGCGATGGCTATGGTGACTACATCCGACATTTTATGGATGGCATGGCCGCGATTCCGGAATGGGCTCCCGCTACCGAAGACCACATTCTTCGTTCAACATCTGCGATACAGAAAGTTAAATATAGTTCAACTGGCCTTACTGCAACAACATTTGATAGCGAGGGAGAGCTTACCATCCGCATGACAGCGAAGCCAAAGTCAGTGATGGTAGGTGCAGCTAAAGTAAGTAACTATCAGTGGAAGCCACTAACGAAAGGAGGCGTGTTAGTGATGAAGTACAAGGGTGGAAGTGAAATAGCAATTAATAAATAATTTTTTTTAAGTAACTATACATACTGCTTACATCCCAAAATATTTTATGAACAGAAGTCTTTTCATTATACTCATCTTACTGATACATTCATTTGCGTGTTGCTCGCAGGAGAATTCTAAAATCCGTCTTATTGTTCGAGGTGATGACATGGGCTTCTCGCATTCAGGCAACGAAGCCATCATAAAATGTTTTAAGGAAGGTATTGAAACTTCGATTGAAGTAATCGTTCCATCACCTTGGTTTCCGGAGGCAGTAAAATTATTAAATGAAAATCCTACCGTTGATGTAGGTATTCATATTGCCCTCACCAGTGAGTGGGACAACATAAAATACAGACCCGTATCAGACTGTCCGAGTCTGACCGATGAGAGTGGTTATTTCTTTCCTTTTATATGGCCAAACAAAAACTATCCGGGCCAGGCGTTGCTGGAGAGCAAATGGAAAATTGAAGAAGTAGAAAAGGAACTCCGTGCGCAAATAGAATTGGCTATAAAGAAAATCCCGCGCATCAGCCACATTTCGGCTCACATGGGTTGCTATCACATGTCGCCTGAAGTAAAAGCGTTGGCGAAAAAACTGGCAATAGAATATGGTATTGATATTGATCCCGATGAACTTGGTGTAAGCGATATTGGCTATGGCGGATCATCCGCGACCACCGAAGATAAAATGCGAAGCTTCATCGCCATGTTAGAAAATTTGAAACCCGGCCAAACCTATCTCTTTGTCGATCATCCTGGATTAGATACACCAGAACTTCGAGCCATCCACCACATAGGTTATGATAAAGTTGCAATTGATCGTCAAGGTGTAACCGATGTTTGGACGAATGCCAAAGTAAAAGAGGTAATTAAGAAAAGAGGTATTCAACTTATATCATACAAGGAGATCAAGCATAAATAAAATAACAAATGGCAGAAAATGTATTCGATGCAATTGTAGTTGGCTCCGGCATTAGCGGAGGTTGGGCTGCAAAAGAACTTTGCGAAAGCGGATTGAAAACCATCATGCTGGAGCGTGGAAAAAATGTAGAGCATATTAAAGACTACGTAAACGCTAACAAAGCACCTTGGGAATTTAAGCATCGGGGCAAGGCACCGATTGATATGAAGTCGGAGTATAGAAGATCAGTAGGTGAAAAAAATAATGAGTGGTGGGTTAAAGACAGTGAATGTCCGTACACGGAAGTAAAGCGTTTCGATTGGTACAGAGGCTATCAAGTTGGTGGAAGATCATTGCTATGGGGAAAGCAAAGTTACAGGTTAAGCGAATTTGATTTCGAAGCGAATGCGAAAGAAGGTATTGCCGTAGATTGGCCCGTGCGTTATAAAGATATTGATCCGTGGTACGATTATGTAGAACGCTTTGCAGGTATCAGCGGTAACCGCGATGGACTTCCTCAGCTTCCTGATGGTCAGTTTCTTCCTGCAATGGATATGACGTGTGTAGAGAAAGATGTTGCGGCACGAATCAAAGATCATTATAAAGGCATGCGCCACATGATCATCGGAAGAGCTGCGCACGTTACCGCACCGTTGGAAGGACGCACGCAATGTCAGTATCGCGATAAGTGCGGATTGGGTTGTCCGTTTGGTGGATACTTCAGCACACAATCATCTACGCTACCGGCTGCACAGAAGACAGGTAACCTTACGCTTCGTCCGTGGAGTATCGTTACAAAAGTGTTGTATGATAAAGACAAGAAAAGAGCTACCGGTGTAGAAGTACTGGATGGTGAAACGAATCAAACTTATGTTTACAAAGCAACAATTATTTTCCTGAATGCTTCTACGCTGAACAGTGCCTGGATATTGATGAATTCAGCAACAGACGTTTGGCCTGATGGATTGGGCAGTAGCAGTGGGGAGCTAGGTCATAATGTGATGGATCATCATTTAGGTGTTGGTGTTGGTGGCTGGGTGGAAGGTTATGAAGATAAATATTATTATGGCAGGCGGCCTAACGGAATTTACATACCACGCTTTCGAAATCTATTTGGCGACAAGCGTGATTATTTGCGTGGCTTTGGCTATCAGGGTGCAGCAAGCCGTGAAGGGTGGAGCCGTAACATAGCAGAATATAATATTGGCGCAGAATATAAAGACGCCCTTTCCGAACCGGGCCGGTGGACGTTTGGTATGGGAGCATTCGGTGAAGTACTTCCGTATCATGAAAATATGATTACGCTGGATAAAACTAAAACCGATAAGTGGGGACTGAACGTGCTATCGATGGATTGTGAGTTGAAAGAAAATGAGTTGAAAATGCGAAAGGACATGCTGTCGGATGCCATGGAAATGTTAACTGCGGCCGGAGTAAAGGATGTGGGAGGTGCTGCAGACGAAGGAATTCTTGGACGCGGCATTCACGAAATGGGCACTGCACGCATGGGCCACGATCCTAAAACTTCGGTGTTAAACAAATGGAATCAAGTGTGGGATGCACCGAATGTATTTGTAACCGATGGCGCGTTTATGACATCCTCTGCGTGTCAGAATCCTTCGCTTACGTACATGGCCTTTACTGCGCGGGCTGCTAATCATGCCGTGGAGGAATTGAAGAAAATGAATTTGTGATAATGAATTTGTGAAAAATTCGAGGTTTTCTTAAAAAATGGACTGCTTAAATCGGAACAATGAAAAGAACCAATAAAAACATATTTTTATCGTCCGGTGCATTGTTTTTTTTAATTATGCCAATCGGTTCTATAGGACACGATATAGTTTTTTTTGTTGTTTGTTGTAGCTATTCTCTCTTTACATTTTATGTTTTAACCGATACCACATCTTTCAAGGTTAAGATGGCTAAGTCTTTAATCCCATTGATTTACCCTATTGCGTTTCACATCCCAATTCATATATTTTCGGACGCTCAGATGTCTACTCTTAGCACCGCATCTTATTTTTTAGCAGTTGGTTTCGGTATTTCAATATATTACACAAAAGATAAATTAAGGATAGTGCCGATCGCAGCGTTTGCGGCCATCACCATTTTTTTCTCCACCAAGGGTTATGAACTGTGGCTCCATAAAGTAAGCTACGGTACCTATTTAGGAGGCGTTGAAGAGGCTATAACCAATATTGAATTACCAAATGCGAACGGAGAGAAAATAGTACTAACGGGATACAATGACGAGATTATTGTTTTAGATTTTTGGACTACATCATGTGGATATTGTTTTCAAAAATTTCCCGTTTTTGATCAGGTCAGAAAAAAGTATACTAGTAATAGTCGCATCAAATTCTACGCGGTCAACATCCCCATATCGAGGGATAAAAGCGGTGACGCACTGCAGATAGCAAGAGAATTGCCATACGGATTCTCACATCTGTTTTCTCCTACTGAAGCTATTGCGAGACAATTTAACGTGAACAGTTATCCAACCGTAATATTGGTTAAAAACGGAAGAATATTATATCGTGGTGATGTTGGTGGCGTTAGCAGTTCAATAAATAAGCTGACCGAGGAGGAATTGAAGAAAATGAATCTTTGAGAGGTTAATCGTTATTCGTTAAAAGTTAACCGGGGAGTGTTTGAAAATTGAGAAGTTAGAATGAAATGATATTTGATTTTTAAGAAGAGTTAACCAATAGCGTTCTACTATTAACGAATAACGGATAACGAATAACGGATAACGATTAACGGATAACGATTAACGAACTACAAATACATGAACAGACGTGATGCAATCACCAGAGTAGGCTTACTAGTCGGTGGAACAGTTATCGGAGCAGAAGCATTTCTAAGTGGCTGCGCGAGGCGTTCACCTAAGGAAGTTTCATCTATTGGATTTTCAAATGATGTGGTTTTTTTATTGGATGAAGTGGGCGAAACCATTTTACCTACAACGGCATCATCGCCCGGAGCAAAAGCTGCAGGTATTGGTGAATTCATGAAAATCATTGTGACTGATTGTTATGAAGAGAAAGATCAGAAAATTTTTATTACTGGAATTAGTTTGCTTCAAAACTTCTCAAAACAAAAGTTCGACAAAACCTTTACTGAATTATCAGCAGTTGAAAAGCATGACCTGGTTGTGCTATTAGACACGGAAGCAAAAGCATATAGCAAGAATAAAAAGAAAGAAGAACCAACCCACTTCTTCTCCATGATAAAGCAATTGACCTTGTGGGGATATTTCACATCAGAGACAGGATCAACTAAGGCATTGCGTTACGTACCTGTTCCTGGAAAATATGAAGGATGTATTGCGTACACAAAAGGAGATCGTGCGTGGTCGGAGATTTAAGAAATAAATGAATTGTAGCACCTAAGTTTATCCTCTCCTTTTTCAATTTCTGTTAACCTTGGTCTAGGCATATCGATAATTCTATCCAGCATAGTACAGTATAGATTTGCTCTTTTAATTGCATTTCTTGAACGTTGAAAATAGTTATTTATGTTTGAAAATTTTGGCACCCATAATAAAATTATCGACTTTTCTTCTTTCACTTTAGTCATAGCTCTTTTGGCTCTAACCAATACCCTCTATGCACAAAATAAAGAGAAGAATTTCGTTTCCATCTCCAATGGAAGAGATTTAAAGGGCTGGAAAGGCGATTCAACATATTGGCGTGTGGAGAATGGTCTTCTGATTGGTGAGGTTACACCTTCCACATTACTAAAGCGAAACTCATTTATCATCTATCAAAAAAATATGCCCGATAATTTTGAGTTGAAGGTGGAGTATCGCGTATCGGCAAAAGGTAATAGCGGCATCAACTACCGCAGCGTTTTAATTGATGGAGAACGATTTGCATTAAAAGGGTATCAGGCAGACATTGATGGAGAAGACAACTGGAGCGGACAAAACTATGAAGAGCGCGGCAGAGAATTTCTTGCTTTACGCGGTCAGAAAGTCGTCATTGAACCAAACGGTAAAATTCAGCTAACAGATACGCTCGGCACAAAAGCTGACTTACAGAAATTCATTCATAAAGAGGATTGGAACGAGTATCACTTAATCATAAATGGTAATCGGCTACAGCATTTCATCAACGGAGTGCTGATGAGTGATGTGACCGATCAGGATAGTGTTCACCAAACCTTTACATGATATTTAGGAGTTCAGGTTCATGTTGGGCCACCGATGAAAATTGAATACAGGGATTTTAGAGTGAAGAAGCTCAAATAATACATAAGATAAAGCACTACTTACCAAAGAAAACTTTTACACATGAAAAAATTGATATTTGCATTGACTTTACTTTCATCATTCACCCATGCTCAGGTGATTACATGGCAAGGCCCCGAAGGTTTTGCTTCTGAAAAATTCTATCAGGTAAAAGTCAATGGAATATCGGTGCCGGTGTACGACACACCCATAGCATCGTATGCCGTGTTTGATTTTACTGGAACAGCAAAAGTCGATGTCACTACGATGTATGATGTGCGATGGGTAGATGCGCGACCCATGCGTTTAGGAATAAAGCCCACCTATACAGGCGATCACTCTTTTTCGATTACACTGAATAAGCCAGAAAATGTGAGTCTGGAGTTAAACGGAAGAATACGACAGCAGCCGTTGTTTATATTTTCAAACGCGCCAGAAAAAAACAAACCCTCTAAAGCCGATAAAAATGTAGTATGGTTTGAATCTGGTAAACTCTATAAAGATGTGAAGCTTGAATTGCAAGACAATCAAACCGTTTACATAGAAGGTGGAGCTGTGGTGCAAGGCTTTATTTATGCCAAGGGAAAGAAAAACATTTCCGTGCGCGGTCGCGGAATTTTAGACGGCACGCTTACCCGATCAATGGAAGAAAACCATAACCGGTTTCTTCATTTCACGGATTGCGAAAATGTTTCCATCAACGATATCACACTTCACAATGGCACCACATGGCAGATCGCCATGTTTCACAGTAACAAAATGTCGATCACAAACGTCCGAATTGTAAGTGAAAGTGGTGGCGATGATGGCATCGATATTTTTAGGTGTACCAATGTGGTGGTCGATGGTGTTTTCGCGCATACCAAAGACGATTGTATTGCCATTAAGTCAGGCGGAAAATATCCTCCCGATCATCCAACCGATAATATTTTAGTAAAGAACTGCATTTTTTGGAATTCCATTTGGGGAAACGCAATCGAGATTGGTTTCGAACTATATTCGGATGAAGTAAAAAATATACGATTTGAAAACATCGACATCATTCATGTTGAAGATGGTGCGGCCATGAGCATTCATAATGCTGGTCAGGCACACGTTCATGATGTTGTCTTTGAAAATATTCGGGTTGAAGATACGCGGCAAAAACTTTTTGATGTGGCTATTTTCTTTTCACAATGGGGACCGGATGGTAACCGTGATCCGGAGTTTACTAAAAAATATTATTTGCATGGCGCGTGGGATGGTGTGCAGAAGATACCCGAGGGAACAGAGGCAGAGCATCGTCCATTTCGCGGAAAGATAAGTGGTGTTGTATTTAAAGATATTCAGGTAGTGGGTGGCTTGATGCCTTTCTCGGTCTTTCATGGTTATGATGCGGAAAAAAATGTGTCTGACGTTACTATCGAAAACTTAACTTATATGGGCAAGAAGCTAACGGATTTGGAAAGCGCTAAAATACGGCAACAGAATACGGTGGGATTAACAATTAAATAAGTGAACAAGATTTATTTTAAAGGGTAAAGTAATTCTGCTTTCGCTGAGTGTTTTTTGTGACTGGAAAATCAAAAAGTAAAACAGTATTTTTCATTTAATGAACCATCATAGCTCAGATTTACAAATTGGCAGAATTTCGGCAAGGGATAGAAGTGGAAAGCCCGAAGCGGGTTGGTGTGTGTGCCAGCCGGACTTGCAACGGATAGCCCGGTGGCGCCTCGCCATGCCGCAAAAACAATGTTTAGGAAACTAATTTTTATGCATATGAAAAAATCTCTGGCCTTAATGGCAATGCTGTTTATTTCAACACTGTTTGTTGAAGCAAAGGACTTTAATATTTTGGATTATGGCGCGGTACGAAATCAGCTATCTACTGTAGCCGTGCAAAAAGCAATTGATGCATGCTATAATGACGGTGGAGGTAAGGTGGTGGTGCCGGCTGGAGTATTTGTTATTGGTGCCATTATTTTGAAGAGCAATATTAACCTTTACCTTGAGCAAGGTGCCGAACTGAGGTCAAGTGAAAATCTTGAAGATTTTAAAATTGGGACTGAACGTTATGGAATGATTTTTTGTCAAGATGCTTCCAATATAAGCATAACGGGTAAGGGAATCATTAATGGGAGGGGATCTAGTTTTTATGATTCCACACAAAATCATCAGGACGGATTATCGCAGAATACAACAAAGCCCTATGATTTAAATTATACGCGGCAAAAGGAAAAGTATTTACCAAAAGGAATATTTCTCACGGACGGCCCAATTAAACGTAAGTCACAACCCGGAATGACCATCGTTTTTTTTCATTGCAATCAAGTAACGATAAAAGATGTTACCGTTAAGGATACCCCTGTATGGGCAATTCGTTTTGGCTATTGTGAGGATGTATTGGTGGAAGGGATTTCGCTATTGAACAATATTATGATACCTAATAGTGACGGAATTCATATCACTGTTTCAAGAAACATTAGAATTTCAAATTGTGATATTATAGCCGGAGACGATGCTATTATCGTTACCGGTTTTGCGAGAATAGAAAATACTCCGGGTTTTGATTCGAAGGAACAAGACAAATACACGCATGGGAATAAAAGTATTTATGCCGAAAACATTCAGGTAACAAATTGTCGCTTGCAATCCCGTTCATCTGCCATTCGAATTGGATATGGCCAGCATCCTATCCGTAAATGCATTTTCTCTAACATTATTATAACTGAATCAAATCGTGGAATAGGAATCTTTGCGCACGATGCCTCGGATATTGAAGAGTTAATCTTTACAGACATTATCATTGAAACACGTTTGCATAATGGAATTTGGTGGGGCAACGGTGAGCCTATTCATCTGTCTTCTACGTCCAGGTTTGCTGGCAAGCGCCCAGGGCAAATAAAGAATATTCAATTCAATAATATTTCGGCAACCGCTGGGCACGGAATTTTGATCTATGGCGACAAAGAGAGTAGGATGGAGAATATTCAGTTCAACAATCTCCAACTAAAAATCGTGAAGGGACGCGATACGATGACGAAGGGTGGCAATTTCGAATTGCGCCCTACGGCCATCTACGAAAAGCAAATTTTTGAGCATGACATTCCTGGTATTTATGCTCAGTATGTTAATAGTCTTGCGATTCGGAACTTTGATTTGAAATGGGGTGATGGCCTTCCTAATTTTTTCACTCACGGTATTGAATGCCTTGAAGTTCAAAATCTGTTGATTGATGATTTTGTTGGAGAAGCAAATCCAAATTCGCCAACGAGTAAGAGAATAGCGTTGGAACTATCCACGTTGAGAAAATGAAGCCTAGTACGAACGTGTTGACATCGCCCATTACTGTATCTAACCACTTACATTGATCACATAAATATGAAGAATTTACTCATCACCTCAGTCAATATCATTTCGTTGATTGCACTTCTCATTTCATGCCAAGACAAGAAAGAGGAATGGATTGTTTCTTCGCCTTCTGGAAATATTGAATTTTCCGTTTCATTTGACGAGCACGCTCAATTATTTTATTCGGTTTTTAAAAAAGGTTCTTCTGGTAAAGAACAGGTTATCGGTAGTTCACCTTTGGGCATTCTGCGAAGTGATGCATCGTTTGTTCAGCATCTTCACTTTATTTCTCAAGGTTCTATTGTATCCATAGATGAGACTTTTGCCTTGCCAACGGGCAAGCGAAAAACCATGCGTAATCAGGCCAATGAAATGACGCTTACGTTTGAAAATGATAAGGCGGATAAGATTCAAATTATTGCCCGAGCGAGCAATGACGGGGTAGCGTTTCGTTATTGTTTTCCAGATAAAGATTCCACTACCGTGTATAGCGTAGAACAAGAAATGACCGGATTTTCAATAAAAGGAAATGGCAAAACGTGGCTTCAGCCGTATGATAAAATTACAATGTGGTCGCCAGGCTACGAACGTTATTTCGAAAATGGTACACCCATTGGCACATCTGCTCCATCCATTGAAGGTTGGGCTTTTCCTGCACTCTTTCAAACAGATAAAGCTTGGATGTTGCTTACCGAAGCGGCTGTAGACTCTACTTATTTTGCGGCACATCTTCAGCCGAAAGCAGACAGTGGTTTATATGTAATTCGTATGCCTGAGGTTTCAGAAGCAAATAATACAGTAACTCATATTCCAGCCTCAACATTGCCTTGGGCAACTCCGTGGCGTGTGGTCATTGTGGGCGAAAACCTTTCGGACATTGTAGAATCAGACATGGTGGTAAAACTAAATCCTCCTTCTCAAATTTCGGATCCCTCGTGGATTAAGCCTGGCCGATCTTCATGGAGTTGGTGGAGCGATGCTGGAAGTTCTAAGAACTTTACATCGCTCAAAAAATTTGTTGACTTGTCGGCAGAGATGGGGTGGGAGTATTCTCTTGTGGATGCCAATTGGGATATTATGAAAGGAGGTACTATTGAACAACTCGTTGATTATGCACGTACAAAAAACATTGGTATTTTGATGTGGTATAATTCTGGTGGCGCTCACAATAGTGTTACAGAAAGACCACGCGACATTATGAGCAATGATATAGAGCGAAAAGAAGAATTTAAAAAGTTGGCAGCATGGGGAGTGAAAGGGATTAAGGTGGATTTCTTTCAAAGTGATAAACCGAAAATCATTAAGCAGTACTTGGATATTTTGAAGGATGCAGCCGACAATAAAATACTTGTCAATTTTCATGGCTGCACATTGCCGCGCGGTTGGAACAGAACCTGGCCAAACCTAATTGGTATGGAAGCGGTAAAAGGTGCGGAAAATTATGCGTTCGACAGCCTCTATACCAGTCATGCTGTGTGGCACAACACCATTCTTCCTTTTACGCGCAATGTAGTCGGATCAATGGATTATACACCTGTCACGTTTTCAAATCAACGATATCCGCATGCTACCACCTATGCGCATGAGCTGGCCTTAGCCGTTGTATTTGAAAACGGTATTCTACATATCGCTGATAAAGTTGAAGCAATTCTTTCTTTACCCGAGGCACCAAAAACCTTTTTAAAAACAGTACCGGTTGCCTGGGACTCAACCGTTCTGCTTGCGGGGTATCCCGGAAAGGATTGTATTATAGCCAGAAGATCAAACAGCGTATGGTATATCGGGGGCATTAATGGAACAAATGAAAAACAAAAATGGGACATCGATCTCTCGCGTTTGAAAGGAAATTCTTTTTCGGCTTCCGTGATCACCGATGGTAAAACCAATCAGGAATTTTCATCTTCGGATTTTTCTATTGCATCAGGTAAAAAATTGATAGTTGAAGTTTTGCCTTTTGGTGGATTTGTGGCCACTTTAAAATGATCATTCATGAGCAACGGACATTAGTTTTAAAAAAATACACGCGAACAAAACATAGCAATTAGCATGAATAAAACTACAACCGCCTGGATTTTACTATTGCTATGTAATTTGATGTGGGCTTTACAATTCACCTCCATCAAGTTGGTACAAGATCAGGTTGGAGCCTTTAGCACCGTATTTTTACCTATGCTGATGGCAACACTTTTTCTTATTCCATTTGTAATTAAGGATGTAAGAGTAAATAAAAAGAGAAAGCTGAGCGATTTGAAAGTTTTTATATTGCTTGCAATAGTAGGTCAATTTCCTGCTCAAGTACTCACCACCATTGGTACACAGCAATCAACAGCCAGTAATGCAGCGATTATCGCGTTATGCTTACCCATATTATCGGCAGTACTTGCGTATGTTATTTTAAAAGAAAAGATGACGCCTTTACGTTGGATAAGTTTTGGGATTGCAATAGTCGGTGTTAGTCTCGTTTCATTAAAAGACATATTCAATAGCGACTTTACCATTCAATACATGCTGGGCAATGCGCTGATTTTTCTTGGCGTTTTTGGAAGTGGATTTTATAACACCTTCTGTAAAAAAATAGCCAACGATTATACCGAAATGGAAATGCTTTTCTATACCTACATCTTCATGGTGCTTTTGTTGGCTCCATTGGTTTGGCATTACGAAGGCGATGTGTTCAGCACGATTTCTTCTTTCACATCACGTACTTGGACTGGACTTTTATTGCTAACGGTATTCCACAATTTTTTATCCATGCTTTTGTTTTTTAAGGCACTAAAAAATCTGGATGCTATACAAGTAGCCTTCTCTAACTTTTTGATTACTTTTTTCGCGTTGCCCATTGCTGCACTATGGCTCCACGAAAAGTTAAACTTATTTTCTGTAGTGGGAGGATTATTAGTCCTGATCAGCACGGTGATCATTACTGTTTGGGAATACAAAAAGGCAAAACCAGATACAACCTCTAAGTATGAGCCGGAAAAATTCAAGTAATTACAGGCAAAAAAAATGGTAGGTAGTAATCGGACTTGTTACTTCAAAAGAAATAGTCTTAACGGCAAATAGTTTTAACATTTCGTCAGAAATTAAAAAGTATCTCCCGGAATAGTCTTTATATCCCAGATTATGCATTAGGATGCATAATCTGCCCGTAGGGTTGGACGATCCTGACGTTTATTGTCAGGGTGTCAAGGTTAAACCCTGATGCTACTATCAGGATCATGACCGAAGCGTCATGACCTGACAATGAAAATCGCCCAATAGGGAAAATATTTTTCAACGTAAGTGTTTGATTTTCATTCGTCAAATTATGCAAATGCGTTTCTATTGCATAATGTGGGTTTATTACCATGTGATCCTACAATTGGTATGCAGGCTTCAAAAATTCCCTAAAAGTAGGCGCGAAATTAAGCTGCCTGTTTTACCAACTGGTATCTATACTTCACGGATTACCGGTGCGAACTATAAATCAACGTCAACTAAGCTATTGGTAGAGTATTAAATTTTGAATGAACGTACTTCTGATAATTAATACGTGCTATTTCGAATAGTCAATCTCGTAGTAGATCGTTTTGTGCACAGCGCCATCCAATAAAAGTTTTCCTTTCGTAATAGGTATTGTCTCTCCCGTACGGCTGCCTGTATGGTCGAGCACATATACAGTTCCTTTTCGCGCAGGGTTAAGTTGAACATCGACCTTTACAGGTTCTAACATAATGGGAGATGTCCCCACTCTCATGAGTTCAGTTCGGTCAGCACTAAATTCCATTCCTGTGTTTTGTGCTCTCGCCATAGTGGTAACCAAGATTCGATTAGCTTGATCAATGGAGTTATCTTTTTCCATACTACTGATCAGGATTACGGCAAAGTTGTTACTCGTTAATATTTTTATCGAACCTAATGTCTGCTCTTGATTTTCCGCAAAACCAATTAAGCCTTTTGTACCTGGAGTGTTAATAGTGAAGTATCCCTTGCCTGAATAGTTCCACTTTAACTGATTTGTAGTAGATGTAATTTCTTTTTTCGCTTGGTTCCAAAACTTCGATAGATCAATTCTCATTGTCGACATTGATTCATCAAATGAAATGGTAACCGGCCCAATAGCTAATGCCTCCATTGGCACGGCCGACTCAAAACTTTTTACATCGTATTGTTGGGCGGTTTTTTCAACGAAGTCGAGTTTGCCTTCTTTAAGATCATGGATGTTTACATTTCGGTTGGCAATAACATCACCTTCCTTTACATCGCCACGATAGATCATTGCTGCTAATGCAGGATATAGCGCCAGTTGCGTAGGAGATGTAACATTATACACTCCATGGCTTTGTATGGTTTTGGTAAACTCGGAGTAATCCATGGCGAATGCATACGAAGCATCCCAGCCTTGCAAGCCCATGCCATAGGCGGCAATGATGGGCGAGCTTTCTGCCGTCCACTCGGTAGGTATCAAACTCATCCATTCTGAAATTTGAAAAGGTCGGTCCGCCACTTGTTGAAAACCAGTGCTAAATAATCCTGAGCCAGGTTGCGATACCATAGCTTTGTTTTCAAACTTACCGGGTTTTAACGAATGCCCTTCTCCGCCACCAAAATAGTTATGACGATCAATTGCACCTGCTACATAATCTGTATGAAGATTATAAAAATGTGTGATGCCCGATCCTGCCTGCCAGCAACTGCCTACAATTACACCTTTGTATCCGGTGGCGCGAATGGCAGCTATAAACTTTTTATAAAACGCCAATTGCTCTTCATATAAAAAAGTAGCGCGATCAGCAATGTATTGCGGCACACTTCGATTTTCTTTTAGTGCTTTGTCATATTCATGTGAAAATAATCCGTGATTGGGATGCGGATAGATGTTTTGTAATGCAAGCGATTCACCTGCATCCATGCCTTGATTACTCCAGGCATCATTTAACGACTGTTGTGTTTTGTATTTGTTCTGAAGCCAATCTGAAAACTTTTTGCATAATAGCTTGCGATAGGTTGGTGTTTGCTTTAAGGTTTCTTCTATAGCTGCCCAATAAATGTTATCTTCATTTTGTAATTCGATAAACGATAGTGCAGGATCATCGGCATAGCGTTTTTCAGTTAGGGGATTTAAATGATTGAGCATGTTCACCGTAAGCTCAATGTTCAGTGCTTGTAAATCTTCTGCAAAGTTTACCAATGAGCACGTTGTTGAGTTTAAATGCGACCACGGAAATTTTGTATCCTTCACCTCCTCATATGCCAATAACCGTGCGCTATCGGCTTTCATAACGCGATGACCATAAATGTGCGACCAGCTGTAATAAATGCCAGCAGTGCGCAGGCTGTTGCAGAAGAAATCGAAGTGCTTCCAGTTTTCGTCTGTAATTTGGGTGGAATGAATTCCATCGGTAGCATCCCATGTAAATTTGTGAAAGCGCACTCCGTTTATTCCGTACTTGGCCATGAAGCGAGTCCACTCTGTCGCTTTTTCTGCATTGGAGAACGGGGCATCACCCGCAATGTTCACACCCCAAAATTTTACAGGTGTTCCATCTTCAAACGCAAAGTCTTTGCCTTTGATTTGCAAAAAGCCATGCTTGCCAGCGGGTTTATCTAACCAATCGCTCATGTTGAGTGAGCCGGGTTTGTAGTAGTCGGTTGGGTTAAATGGAAACCATGTGTCAATTCCGTTTTGTGCTGTCGCCAATCCGCTGCATAGAATAAAACAAATACTTAAATATTTCATGTTATAATGTTCACACTTCTAATTCTTCCCTTAACTTTTAAGTGCGAGATAAATTTTATTTATCTGCTAGAACCAGCGTAAACTTTTGTGTCATCAATCCATAATACTCACCCTTGCGATTGGTATAATCGCCTGCATACATCATTACACCTGAAAGCCCATCGCTGCTCAACCATGCACTTGGTATCTGAGGCAGGTAGCAGGTATGATCTTTTCCACCCCACTGCGGATCGTTGTGAAAGATTGACCACGGTCCCCAAGGGTTAATGGATTCATACAGTTGCATTTCTGAAGCCCAGTCCCATTGCTTACGTTCTTCAGGTGTTGCATTTTCTTTATGTGGAATTACATCACTGGCAACACATAGAATATAGCGCCCCAGAGCTTTGTTAAAGGTGATCGTAGGATGCCCCGCATGTCCGTTGTCTGAGAATATTGGTTTGGCTTCTGATTCTTGCTTTGTCCACGAAGGCTGCTGAGCAATGCCTTCAAAAAATTGCCAGGCTTTTCTTTCCAGAATGCTGTCGCGATGTACACGAGTGAGAAAAATATGATCACCACTTTCCCAGTTGTTGTCATTTGAGATAGCATACACATAGGGCTGAAGTTCGGCAGGTGTTTGCTTATTGCCTGGTCCAAAAGTAAGAAAGGCTAAGGCCGCAAAATTTGGCCCCAGAAAACGAGGGGTGTTTTTAGTAGGAATGTTTATCCACGTTTTTCCTGAATCACGCGAAGTAATAATACCCGCTACACCATAGTGTTTGGAATATGAATCAATAAAGCCCATAGTGTAACCCAGTGCAGAATCAAGATGATGCCATGGATTAAATTGCTGGATACGGGAATAGAGTGTATCGCGATTGAGGATTTTATCCGGCAGGTTCCAGTCATAATCATATAGTGTTACATACAATATTGAATCAATGGACACAATGCCGCAAACATACCTGCGTACAAGTTCGTTGGGAATGTTATGCCGAAAGTCATATGCTTCATCTTGAAAGTCGGTCATGGTTTCTACTATATGATGTGGCGGGATACCATTAATTCTGAGCACATGTGCATAGTGCGCTGGGCCGTCAAAATTTTTCCCGTCATCATCCACTATATACACTGCGCTATCAATTCCCCATGTCCACCAATGCATGTCAGAGTTAGTGCCAGGATAACGAGATGGATTACTTGTCCACCGCAAGGAATTAATTACCTGACTTTGCGGATAGGAGATGGCGCGATGAAGTTTTGGGTGGTCATCCGTTTTAGTACAGCTTAAGAAGAGCACAAAGCCGACTAGTAAACCCAAATATGTGTTAATCAAACTCATCAGTTTCGTTTAAAGCGGATCGCCACCAGCCTGAAGTGTTATGATACTTTTCGCTGGTATAACAAAGCTATTTAACATACCCGTGTTTACTGTGCCTATTAATGTGCAGTTTTCGCTTCCTTCAGTTGTTCTATACATAGAGAATGAATCGGATAAACCTGATCCAACACTACTGAGATAAAGATTTTTAGCTGCTGTTCCTGAATTAATAACAATGACTGTATGCGTTCCATTGGTGGCGTGCTCGTACGCGGTTACAAAAACAGTTGGATCTGTTGAAACACCTGCGATGCGCACTGCTCCGGGACGAACATAACGGTAGAAATGCTTAGATGCGTAATACTTCTTACCTACCGTTGTGCCTTTCATAAGATTAAATTCATCTATTCCACCTTGGCCACTGCCTTGCCACCAAACCCACGCACTCATGTTTCCATAATACAATCCTGCGTGAATGTCTTGTGCCAGGCTTAATGCTCCGGGCTTAACGGAAGAGCCGAGCCATGCGTCTAAATAACCAGAAGTCTCCGTCATCCATGCTGGCTTATTCATGGGCGTAGAAAATTGTTGACGGTGGTTTGTCCATCGTTCTGCCAAACCCGATCCACTGGATGGTGCCACGCCATCTGTGTAACCATGCACTGCTAGAATATCCAGATTGGAAGCAGCGGCTGCATCAGCTTTCACATTGGCGTGATAAAAGAAAGGCCAGTTAATGTCAGCTCCTTCCATATCCAACATGTGTTCTGCCCCAAACACTTTTACGTTTGGATACGTTGATTTTATTTTTGGCACTACATCTTTCACAAGGTCGTTGTACCACGTAAAGGTATAGGTGCAAGAGTTAAAGGTTTGAGTAAACATTAACTCGTTTTGCAAGCTCAACGCATAGAGATCAATCCCTGCATCTTTGTATAGTTGTACGCCATCTTTTAACCAGCTAGCATATTCAGTGTACTTATTTGGATTGAGTGTACCTCCGTTTTTTGTTGATACCGCTCCTGCATTTCGCGTGGCGTTCGCATCGCCTGGCCATGTGAAATTTGATAGCCATTTAAGGTCCGCAGGCGGACTCCATACGGTGAAAATAAATTTAAGGTCAACGTTATATTTATCTGCTTTGGCTTTCAATCCTTCAACAACCGGCTTTTGTTTTGCCCAGTCGGCATCTTGCCCTACACTAGCTGTGGCAGGAGGAAAATATTCGTTGCGCCAAATAGTAATACCCAAATCGCTGATTACTTTTTCGCCCCATGCATCATTCCACATGTTAGAGGCACTTCCCCACCAAACATCGTAAGCGCCAAAAAATCCAAAGCCATCGATGGTTTGATATTTTACTGTTTTGTCAAGTGTGATTCCAACGGGTTCACCTAAATCAACATCACGATAAGTAGCGGTAATGGCAGCATCACGCGAAGGCATTGACATCGTAGTTACTGAATTTATTTTACTGGCAACAAGATCAGCATCTCCAATCCATTGATCAAATTCCTTTCCTTCTTCTGCCGCTTGGCTAGTTATGGTAACCGTTTGCCCAACCGGATACACGCCACTACCTGTACCATTGGTAATGGACAATGTAAAACGCTTCACTTCTTCATCCCCACTGCATGCTATCAGCCTTACTACAATCAAAACCGGAAGCAAGATTATCGTTATTCTTTTCATATCGATTTAGAATTTAATTAGCAATATTAAAAATTCCGCAGTGAATTTAATCCTGTTCTATCCTGCCTGTTTTTGAAGCTAAATAGGCATTTCAGCATAATTGTTTGATCTGACTATTATCATTTCTCTTAATAAAGAAAATTTACAATGCCTTTGCGACAGGATTGATCAGGATGGAATGGTTTTATTTTTAAATCAATTTGCGACTATGACAAAGGTCAAAAAAGTATTTGTTTTTCTATTAGCCTTCGGTCATACCCGCTGCGTCACGATGGGGCAGATAAGTTCCCACAAATGAACTTCGTACCTTTTTACTCTTATAACTACCAACCATGAGAATTATCACCGTCCTTATTTTTTTCTTTTCATCCTTCAGCAGCCTTTTTGCACAAAAACTTCAAGTCACAGATCTAACCTGTGAGTATCAGAATAATCCAGTAGGTATTGATGTGACCATACCCCGCTTTAGCTGGAAACTGGTTTCGGCACAACAAGGTATTATGCAAACGAGTTATTCCATTCGTGTTGGATTGGATTCAAAAGCATTGTTGAAAGGACAAAACATTCTTTGGCAATCAGGAAAAGTGATTTCAGATCAATCGGTTTTTGTTCCGTATGCAGGATCTGCATTGACATCCCGGCAACGATATTACTGGCAAGTGAAGGTAAGTGATAGCAATGGAAATTCTTCAGCATGGAGCGAAGTGAAATTTTGGGAAACCGGATTATTTCACCATTCAGATTGGTCTGCAAAATGGATCGAACCTACCCTTCCTGGTGATAGCACCGGGCAACCTTCACCGCTGCTTCGTCATACTTTCGAACTAAGAAATACGATTCAATCAGCTCGACTTTACATTACCTCACATGGTTTGTATGAAGCACATCTTAACGGCAAGCGTGTTGGAAATCAATACCTCACTCCGGGCTGGACTAGCTACGCCACTCGTCTTCAATATCAAACGTACGATGTTACATCTCTCGTTAACAATGGAAGCAATGCTGTTGGTGTTTTGCTAGGAGATGGTTGGTACAGAGGGTGGTTATCAGGAAAAAAAAATATTTACGGAAAAAATCTTGGGCTGCTCTTTCAACTTGAAATAAAGTATGCAGATGGATCAACTGAAATTATTTTGTCCAACGATCAATGGAAATGCTCTACGGGTGCGATTACACGATCCGGAATTTATTACGGAGAAACGTATGATGCACGACTAGAGAAAAGGGGATGGACACAATCTGGTTTCAATGATTCTGATTGGCTGCCTGTCCGTACAAGAGATATTGGAAAAGAAAATCTCATTGCAGCGTATGCGCCTCCGGTACTGAAGCACGAAGAATTTGAAGCAGTGAAAGTTTTTAAAACACCAAAAGGCGAAACGGTTGTTGATTTCGGACAAAACCTGGTGGGATGGATTACCTTAAAAGTAAAAGGAAAATCAGGAGACAAAATAATAATACTACATGCAGAAGTGCTCGATAAAGAAGGAAACTTCTACACCGAAAACCTACGTGCAGCGGAAGCTGAAATTCAATACATAGTAAAAGGGGATGCAGAAGAGGTGTATGAACCGCATTTAACTTTCTTCGGATTCCGATATGTGAAAGTAGAAGGTTATCCGGGCGAATTAAAAAATGAAAACATCATGGCAACCGCTGTGTATTCAGACATGGCACCCACCGGAAATTTCTCCAGTTCAAACTCATTGTTAAATCAGTTGCAACACAATATTCAATGGGGGCAAAAAGGAAATTTTATTGATGTTCCAACGGATTGTCCACAACGAGATGAGCGTCTTGGATGGACCGGTGATGCTCAGGTTTTCTTCCGAACTGCAGCCTACAACATGAATGCTGCTACGTTCTTTACCAAATGGTTAAAAGATCTTGCTACTGATCAGGCAGAAGACGGTCGTGTTCCACCTGTCGTTCCAAATATGGTGAACAAAGACTTTGGGGCTTCAGCAGGATGGGCAGATGCCGCTACGATCATTCCATGGAACATGTATATGGCCTTTGGTGACAAACGGATTCTTGAACAACAATATGAAAGCATGAAGGCATGGGTAAACTACATTGACAAGACTAGCAAAACTGATTTATGGAATAGTGGATTTCATTTTGGTGATTGGCTCTTCTACAAGCCTGTTCATGATGATGATGATCGGTCCACAGTCACCGATAAATATTTAATCGCTCAGTGCTTTTGGGCTCACTCTACGCAACTACTTCTTAAATCTGCTAAGGTTTTAGGAAAAACCGAAGATGCATCACGGTACGCTGAGATGTTGAAGCAGATCAAAGATGCTTTCCAAAAAGAATACCTTACCGCTAATGGGCGTCTTGTCACCGGAACACAAACGGCTTATGTGCTCGCATTGAATTTTGATATGCTACCAGAAAACCTACGCGCTCAAGCTGCGGAGCGCCTGGTGCAAAATGTAAAAGACTATGGCAATCATTTAACAACCGGTTTTCTTGGTACACCTTATCTCTGTGAAGTGCTTACACGATTTGGCTTCGTTGATGTTGCATATAGTTTATTAATGCAGGAAACTTATCCATCATGGCTTTACCCTGTAAAGATGGGAGCCACAACGATTTGGGAACGTTGGGATGGAATAAAACCTGACAGCACATTTCAGACTCCGGATATGAATTCATTTAATCATTATGCTTACGGAGCCATTGGCGATTGGATGTACCGAACCGTTGCTGGTCTTCAGGAAGTAGTGCCAGGCTATAAAGAAATTTTAATCGCGCCTAAGCCTGGAGGAAAATTATCAAACGCCTCCGCTGAATTGGAAACAGGTTATGGTCTGGCAAAATCATCATGGGAAATACAGGATGGAATGTTTAAACTTTCAGTACAAATTCCAACCAACACAACGGCAACCCTTGTGCTTCCAAAAGCGGCATCAGCAAACATTACGGAACACGGGATCGATATTGGAAAATTAAAAACAATTACCTCTTCAGGCAAAGATGGAAATGATTTGAAAATTAAGGTAGGATCAGGTAGCTACCAATTTGAATATGCGCTGAAATAATAAAATAGAATTTCAACCTATAACCAAAGGGTTTTGAAAATATCGCTTCCCGTAAAAGGAGATTATGGATAGAAGGTATTTTCTCTCAAAAACAGGAACTTAGTCCTACTACAATACAAGTTCTCCCGTTTCAGGATTTAAAATGGTGGTAGAGAAAGGTAAAAGTACTATCGAAATACTTTTACCATTTTTAAGTAGGATTGTTTTTGCTCCGCCTTGCTTCGTGTGAACAGTGAGCGTGCCATTGCCACTATAAAAAATATCTTCACTATCGTCATAAACATGTGGGCCTGCTTCTTTGAAAATGTGCCGCCAGAGTTTGGGATTATCGGGAGGTAGGCTGATGAACCATGATGTACTTTCTCTTAGTTTCTTTTTCGCAAAACCAATCTGCGGTGTTCCGGAAATCACTCCCAGGCTTTCTGCATTTGAATCTTTAACAATAAACAGAGGGTTGATTACAGAATTCCAGACTGAGATGGTATCTTTTACAATGGAAGAATTAACCACTATCGATACCGGGTCTGTTGGTTGTATCTTTTCAATTTCTATTCCGGTGGTTTCTATCAAGTTTAATGTATTTAGTTTTTTTCCATCGCTATATCCGGGTGCATATAGCCAGATGAGATGACGGTTTTCTTTAGCAACTTTGTCATGAATTAATTTCTTTTGATCAGCGTGCAACAAAAACGTATTCACAAATACAATTGCTTTATAAGGTGTTAGATTAATCTTATCAAGATCAGCAACATGAATCACATCGTGTACAACCCCACTTTTAAAAATACCGATCGTTGGCCAGTTGTTTCCCCAATGGGTAATGGACGTATGTTTTCTGTCGCTGCCCATGTGATAAAATGATTCGGTATCATGAACTAACAACACATCAGCATCACTTTGATACGGTTTATGCAATTGCGCATCGCCCAATTTTTTTAGTTGTTTGATATTATCGTGCACGGTCGGCTCGTCCCACCACCCAAAGGATCCGTGGTCGTTTAAGCGCTTGCCTCCATTAAATCCCGATGGTCCAAAATCGTAAAACCACAATCCTTGTCCTTTCGATAAGGTAAACATTACGTTGCGCCTCACTTGTGCAACACTTTTATCAACACTCTCTTTATAGTCTTTATCTTTTAAAGGAAGGAGCGGAGTTTGCTGATCCATTTCATCCAACCACAATTTTCCATGAAGCGTAATGGAGTTGATCAGACTGCGCGAGCGATACGGGTCACCCATTTCTACAGCGTTCGGATAATAAGTGCCGGGTGCACTAAGGTAATCGATGTGTGGGGAGTTGAGCACACGTTGTAGTTGTAAATGGCCACCTGCTGCATCGCGGCCAAACAACGAATAGAAGTATCCATAGAAGGCACCCGTAATAATCGGTCGTGGCCAGTTTTCTTTTATCACTTTGCAGAAGTGCAGAATATCATCTGCCACAACCTGATGTTGAGCTTCAAAGTAATCAATTACATTTCGTTCAGTTATTGGGTCGCGAAAAATACCAGCGTTCGTCTCCCGTCTTTCTTTTAGTGTGGGAAGTTGTGCGTTGGTGAATGTTACGCTTTTATTATTCCAGGCTTTTTGCAGTGCTTTATTGGTTTTGTATTTTTCGGCCAACCAGTTTTTAAAGTACGTTTGCATGGGTTTGCTCATGTCGGGTTCGTTTTCTATAAACCCCCAGTAATGCCATTCGCCATAGACACCACTGGCTACCTGAATGCCGATAAGCGCATTCGCTTCCGGAATAGTTTTTAATTTCGACAAAAGTTCTTTCAATTTTTCAGTTGCTTCTGTTTTCCATTTTTCTGAAGCAAGACTGAATCGCGCGGGAGTTTCTTCATCGTCCTCAATAATGCGCTGCAGTCCCCAGTTGATGTCAGGTTTTGGTTCACGATCGGCATACACTGTATTTTCTTCTGGGAATTTTTTCTGCCACCACTTGGGTGGATTTACGTGAAACCGAATAAAGATGGCTGCCTCAGGGCAAATATCGATCACACCTTTTAGCTGACGCTGCACGGTATCCAATACAATGGTTCCATCTTCTTTCCACACATGATCAAAAGCAATATCAACTTGAATGAGTTTGATGCCCAGATTGCAAAACGATTTCATATTGTAACGTGGCACTTCCTCCCACGACCACCGGCCACCCGGTACATCGGTGAGGGAGTAAATTATGGGATATTCTGGTTTGTTATTTATAAAAATTGTAGGTCGATTGTTATATGTTTCAACTTTGCCTGACAATGGCGATTGTGCGTAGGCATCTATTGCTTGTATTGCAATGGCTGCGAATAGTAAGATTAGTATTTTGGTTTTCACCAATTGCTTGTAAGTAATAATCGAAAGTTTAGATAAAAAATAGGACATAAGCATATAGTTTTAGATCAGGAATTAGAATTTATTTTTGATAGGCAAGTAGATTTATTCAATGGTTTCAAGATACGCATCATTGTGCTAGCTATTGTTGTATTATATGCTGATCATTCAGGAGATGACAGGACAGGGCGGTGTTGCGTCTTTTGTTTGATTTTGAACTTTTAGTGAGAATGCGCAAACGGTCACCTCATAACCTTTACCGACTGCCAATTTTTGCGCAATTCCATAGATTAAATTTTGGTAATCGCGAAAGTTACGGTAACTAGTTCACCAAATTGTCCTGTACTTTCCTGTGGATATATGAGACTGAGAACTACAAAAGCAGGACAGATCAGGATAAGATAGTCTACTGGCTTTATTATTTTTCAAAGAAAATAAAAAAAGTGCTCACTATGAAAAGTAAAAAAGGCCTTTATCTAGTTTTATTCTTAACTCTGTTCATGAGTTGCTCGGATGATGATGATCCAAAACCTGATTTAGCTTGGATCTCTGAGCAGGAGCAAGTGGTGAAAACGTTTTGGCCAAAGTCCGGGGGTCTTGTGTATTATTTTCTAGAGTCAGGTATTCTGAAATCTGTTGATACTAAAACAAAAGAAATAAGAGAAGTTACTGATATCCCGTTTGATGCAGCATATTATGGACTATGGATTAATTCCCAGGGAACAATTGCTTATTTTATTACTCAGGGTTGCCAAACAGAATTAAGTTCATTCGGATCGGGATGCTTTAATAAAGTTGATTTAAAAACCGGGGAAATAACAACCTTGCTTGACGGAATTACTCTTTTCCCGATTGCCGAATTTAATGATCGCTATTTGGCCATTGTAAAAGGTTTTATCCCCGGTTCAACTGGGATATTTTTGATTTCATTGGAGAGTGGAGAATCTAAACAGTTGCAAACTGTCAGTATACCTTTATCGTTTTCAACCGATGGTGCTTATCTCGCCATGTTTGAACGAGGTGGGGCGAGGGAAATATACAATACTCTAACAGGGGAAGCTGAAGTACTAACAACGAATAATCTAAGTTTCTATGAGAGCAAATTTACAGGTCGGTCTGGTCTAGCTGCTCGGTCGCCTTTGTCCAATTGGTCTTCGATCGAAGTAACGCGTATTCTAAGCAAACAACATATTGGCTCAATCTCGGTAACTGCAAAACCGGTACTGACAGCCGAGGGTGCTTTCTCGTTCTATTTGTATGGCGACTACAGAATTTCATCCTCGGGCATTCGTTTGGCCTATGTAACATTTACGTGTAACAGTAACGCGTCCAATTGCAAGCAATATGATTTTGTGTTGAAGGTCAGGAACCTTGAGACACAAGGGGATGTCGAAGTGCATCAAGCGGCTTTTACCGATGATTTATTTGGAATGACGTTTTCTCCTAATGAGGATGAGATTATTTACATTGTTGGAAATAATATTTATAGGAGCGTGTTATAGCGTGCAGGTAAAGCATCTAAACCCCGAAAATCATTTGCTCCTACTAAATTCGACTTCGTTCACGCTTTACAAACGCGGTTAATCGATTTGAAATGTTACCAGTTCAAGATCGGTATAGTTTAAAAGAATGAAGTGAGGTATTTGGTTTTCGGTTTGTAAAAACTGAAATCTTCCTAGAAGTTTAGAACTCGAAGTTCTGTAACTTGTATCTCCGAAAGGAAATAGCGGCATTGATTATAGGAAACTTCAAGGCAATGGTGAGTCCCGTCCATTGAATGATACTAGGCGGATATTGATGGTAAGAATAATTGGAGGGCTATGAAGATTTTAAAACGATGAATTTAAGATGGATTTTTTAGTAAGCACGTAACAGGTAATCGAAAACAATTTATAGATTTAGGGAATTGTCAAAATGTTCATATTCAGTGGCATTTCGCTTTAACATGCAACTATGTTAGTTAGATTTTTACTACTTATTTTTATCTTTCTTAGTGTTTTCGCGTGTGCTGATAAAGAGAAACTATTTACCATACGAAGGGGATCGGAAATTGGAATTGATTTTCAAAATACAATTATTACGAGCGACTCTCTGAACGCACTTTCTTTTGAGTATATCTACAATGGAAGCGGAGTAGGTGTAGGCGATTTTAACAATGATGGACTAGAAGATTTATTTTTTGGCGGTAATCAAGTATCGTCCAAACTTTATGTAAACTCGGGCAATCTAACATTTATTGACGTAACGGAAGCAGCGGAGCTTGTTACCAACCAATGGATAACAGGGGTTTCAATTGTTGACATTAATAGCGATGGGTTGGATGACATATATTTATGTGTAGCCGGAAAAACCGATTCTCTAAATCGCCAGAATTTGTTATTTGTTAATCAAGGGAATAACGAGGGCAAACCTTTTTTCAAAGAGTTAGCTAAACAATATGGAGTAAATGATGATAGTTACAGTACCATGGCAGCATTCTTTGATTATGATAAAGATGGTGACCTTGATTTATATCTTGTCAATAATTCGTTAGAGAGTTTTAATAGAAATAACCTTCGACCCAAGCGGATAAACGGAGAAGCTGCTAGTAATGATAAACTTTACCGAAATAATGGGGATAATACCTTTACAGACGCCACACGCCAAGCAGGTATTTTAATTGAAGGTTACGGATTGGGCGTTGTTGTAAACGACTATAACGAAGACTCGTGGCCAGACGTTTATGTTTCAAATGATTTTATGTCGAATGATTTATTATGGATAAATCAACATGATGGTACATTTAAAAATGAAATTGATAAATATCTGAAGCATCAAACACACAACGGAATGGGCATTGATGTATCAGACTTTAATAACGACTCGCATAATGATATTATCGTGGTCGATATGCTTCCCCCCGGGCACAAGCGCCAGAAGTTAATGACTCCTGGTCAGAATTATGATCATTTTCACATGTCGCTAAATATTGGCTATCAGCCGCAATACATGCGCAACACACTTCAGTTGAATCGCGGGAAAATGAAAAACGGTCAGGTGCTATTTAGTGAAATTGGTTTTATGGCGGGCGTGGCTCAAACAGATTGGAGTTGGACACCCTTACTTGCTGATTTTGATAATGATGGCTGGAAAGATCTTTTTATTGCCAATGGATATCGCAAAGATGTAACCGACCTTGATTTTATTTTTTTTGGATTGGTTGGTGAGAGTAGCCCATTCGGAACACCTGAAACTCGAAAAGAAAAATTTCAGAAGGAGCTGGATATACTGCCGGAAGTTAAACTGAGTAATTATATATTTCGAAATACAGGTACCTTAACGTTTGAAGATGCGACCAACAAGTGGGGTATAGAGTTACCAACATTTTCTAATGGCGCAGTGTATTCAGACCTAGATAATGATGGCGACTTAGATTTAATTACAAACAACATTGATCAGGAAGTAATTGTTTATGAAAACAATTTAAATAAGCGTGCACAGAAAAATGGATATGTGCAGCTTGAAAGCAAAGACAGAACACTGAATGAAAAAATTAAGCTATATAATAGCGGCAGCGTTCAATACATAGAGCGAACTCCTTATCGTGGGTTTCAATCTACCGTTACAAAGCGAATTCATTTTGGAATTGGCGAGTTAAGTTCTATCGATTCAATTGAAGTTTGGTGGCCGGATAGCACGGTGGCCACCTACAAGAAGGTGCCAGCTAACTCAGTAATTCGATTTTCAAAAGTTGATGCTGTAAAAAAGAAATGCATAATAACGGACCAAAGTCCAATTGAATTTATTGAGGAACCTTCCATCTATTCGCATGTAGAAAAAAGTCCGTCTGATATTAAAGTAGTCAGAACCTTGCTGCATGAGCTATCGCGGTTTGGCCCATGCCTGGCAGTAGGTGATGTGAACAATGATAAACTTGATGATTTTTTTATTGGAAGCGAGCGTGGTGATTCATCGTTGCTTTTTATTCAACAATCTGATGGTTCATTTAATGGACAAGGAATAGGAAATGAGCTGACACGAGAAGATGGAGCGGCACTTTTTTTTGATGCAGATACTGATGGTGATCTTGATTTATATATTGCCTCAGCATCACCCACATGTATCGATGAATCGGCCAGGCATGTGCTTTATCTCAATAATGGAAGTGGTATCTTTTCTTTGGCCATAGCTGCCTTGCCTGAAATAAATACATCAGCATCTTGCGTAGTAAGCAGTGACTATGATGGAGATGGTGATCTTGATCTTTTTATTGGTGGGCAAATAAAACCGAACGAATATCCACTGCCCCCGAGAAGTTATATTTTGGAAAATAACAACGGCAAATTTAAGGATGTTACTCAAAAACTAAACAAGGCTCTAAAGAGTCCGGGGGTAGTAACCTCAGCCGTTTGGATAGATTTTGATAATGATGCCAAACCAGATTTGGCAATAGCAGGGGAGTGGATGCCGATTCGGTTATTTCTTAACAAAGGAAATTCTTTCGAAGAAGTAACGGATGAATTTGGATTAAGCCAAACGCAAGGCTGGTGGAATTGCATAAAAGCAGCGGACTTAAATAATGATGGATTTCCAGAAATTATAGCAGGCAATGCCGGTACTAATAGCTACTTTAAGGCTACGGCTAATAAGCCAATTGGCATAATTGCTAAGGATTTTGATAAGAATGGATCGGTCGATCCAATAATAACCTACTATAATCCGATTGAGCGGGAGCAATTTATGGTTCACAATCGCTTGGTAATTATTGATCAAATTCCGGCTCTTAAAAAGAGATTTCAAACATTTAATGAATATGCCACTACCCCCTTCAGATCAGTTTTTAGTAAAAACGATATGCAAGGTGCATTTATTGGTGAAGCGAGGACATTATCCTCAAGCATCTTTGAGAACAAGAATGGTAAAAGTTTTAAAATGACTCTATTGCCTGAGATTGCCCAAATATCTTCTATTAACGATATTCTTGCAGATGATTTTAACAAAGACGGTTACTTGGATTTAATATTAATTGGGAACTCATTTTCGCAAGAGACCCTGTTTGGTCGCTACGATGCGTCTCTTGGTTGTGTTTTGATGGGAAAGGATTCTTTACAATGGAATGTGATCGATCCCTTTACCTCCAATTTTATTGTTCCTTTTGATGCTAAAAAAATCGGTTTTTTGAAATCAAAAAGAAAGCCGACTTTGATTATAATTAATAATAATGCGCCTGCCCAATTATACAGGATTAAATAAATGATTTTTTGGATTGAGCAGGACAGTGAAGGATAAGCAAGTGTGAAGACTTGCCGACTTTAGTGGTCAGCTTATGCCTGTAAACTCAAGTACAACCGTATTCTTCTTGCACCCAACCCAGCAGCGAACAGGGGGAGAAATAAAAGCAAATGATTATCTTCTGCTTCGGAATTTTATTGTGAAGCAATTACTAAGTGAGCAAACCATGTCTCTTGTTTCTCTAATTGAGTCAGTAGAAAAGGAGTTGATTAAAATCAATAAATTTTCCGGTGACTACAGGTGGCTGTTGCTTGCCGTTAAATTAGACCTTGAAGCACGTGGATTAATAACTCCAATTAAAACCCATCCTTCTTTGGCTAATAGCTACGAGATAACCTCCAAGAAAAATTTAGAAAAAATGCTGGCCTTATCTATTTGATTGCTGATAAGTTAATACTTATTAAATAGAGTTGCGCAAAATTAATTTAAAAGGATTTCTGATTTTACTCAATTTTCTTGACCACATCATTTCGGCTGACGTTTCACTAAATCCGAACTTTTTACTTCTCATCAATATCTAAAAAGTCTTGGTACATCCTTTTGGTATGTTAATAAGGGAAATTAATGTTTACAACATAATCCATTTAGAATGGACAAATAATGCATTAAATATCGATTTCGCAATCGAAACAGGTAAGAGCAGGATGGAAATAGTTAGGGTAATGTTGAAATTCACCAAAGAAAAGAGTTATAACACTACAAACTAAAAAACCCACTTTACTTATGACAAAAATTTTACAAGTCGGCCTCTTGCTGCTAATGATGCACCCCCTTCTAGGGCAAGAGCGATCTGTTACAGGAAAAGTAACAGATGCAACGGACGGAACCTCCTTACCGGGTGTTTCTATACTCGTTAAAGGCACCAATAGGGGAACAGTCTCAACTTCGGATGGAAACTATACAGTTAACGTTACCACCTCTGATGTTCTGGTCTTCAGCTTCATTGGCTTTGAGACTCAAGAGGTTACTGTTGGCCAGCAAAGTATTATAAATCTTAGCATGAATGCTTCAATCAGTCAGCTAAGCGAAATTGTAGTAATCGGTTATGGAGAGCGTGAGAAGAAAGATCTTACGGGTGCCATTTCAACAATGGATTCAAAAGAGATACTAAAAAGCACTGCAATGAATCCGCAACTTGCCATGCAAGGTAAAATGGCCGGGGTTTTTGTAAGCACGCCTAGTGGAAACCCGTTTGACCGCCCAACGGTTAGAATTCGTGGAGTATCTACCTGGAATTATGCCGACCCGCTTTATGTAATTGATGGAATACCTTTGTATGAAGGTGCACAAAGCAGTCCAAACGCAGGAAATCAAGACATTCGATCACCACTAAATGTAATGGCAACCATAAACCCAAATGACATTGAATCTATTTCGGTATTAAAAGATGCATCTGCCGCTGCCATCTATGGTGTGCGGGCATCCAATGGTGTTATATTAATAACAACAAAAAAGGGTGCTGCCGGTAAAGCAAAGATTGATTTGAATGCAACAACCAGTTTTCAAAACGTAGCGAATAATTACAAGATGTTAAATACGCCCGATTACGTTTCATTCTGGCAGGAAGCTTATACTAATAACCCAACGCTTGCTGCCAGCATTCCGGTACAGCTACAAGCCGCAAACCCTGCATTTCTGGGCAATTCGCCTACTTATAACTGGCAAGATCAACTCCTTAATAAAAATGCACCCATACAAGATTATAGCATTCGGGTTAGTGGTGGCAGCGATAAGTCAACCTATAGTGTATCTGCCGGATATGGTAAAACGGAGGGCACCTTAGTAGGAAATTCACTTTCTCGTTACACGCTTTCAACGAATGTTGTAAGTAAAGTAAACCAGTATATTGAAACCGGTATGAAAGTGAATCTTTCATACAATGAGGCGGACGACAGAACAGGAACAGATCTTTCGTATGTGGCAACAGCTCCGCCATGGCAACCCATATTCGATGTTAATGACCCTTCGGGTTTTACGCAATCGGCTACGGCAACATTTACACCAAATGCGAGTTTTGACCCAACGTTACTTAATCCCGGAACGCTTTTCAATATTAGTAATGTAAATTTAATTTATGGTCCGGGTACCCGAAGTAATGTGTTTGCCAACCAAAATCTCAATTCGAATAGCTATACACTCTTAAGAACGTTAGGAAATGTTTATTTACAGATTGAGCCTTTAAAAGGATTAAAAATTAGAGGTACGTATTCAGCGGACTATCAATTTAACTTAAGAAAAAACTGGAATCTATATGATACCTGGCGCTTCTCACAAACTCCGGGCAACCCATTTTCAGGTCATGATGGAACGGCTAGAGGTTCGTATGGCGAACGTCAAAGCCGGAACTTAAATCAGGTAAGTGAAGTTACGGTTAACTACAACAAGAGCCTCGGCAATCATAATCTTGATTTCTTAGTTGCTGCTCAAAAACAAAGCTTCTTATGGGAGTTTACCGATGCTAGCAGCGGGCAAGTAAATTCAACCGATCCTGATTTAAGAATAGTTCGGAACAATCCACCTTTCAATGGTACGTTCACCGGATTTACTCCACGTGCTTTGCTCGGCTATTTAGCTAGGGCCAGCTATAATTATAATGGCAAATATTACTTGGATGCCACCATTAGAAGAGACGGTGCGTCAACATTTGCTCCCGGTTTTAGATGGGGAACATTCCCATCATTTTCAGCCGCCTGGCGCTTAAGTCAGGAAGCTTTCTGGCAGAATCTAAATCTAAGCTTTGTTAACGATCTAAAATTCAGAGGTGGGTGGGGCGAAATCGGGAACATGGAAACCACGCAAGGGTTTTCATTTCTATCTACTGTCAGTTTATCACCTGATTATTCTTTAGGATCAGGTCTTGGCGATCCTTATGGAGCACAAATAGGTGCCTCAGCGTTACCTAATTTCCCGAATTTTGATCTTACCTGGGAACGTGTTAGAACTACCAACTTTGGTTTTGATGCGCTCTTACTCAATAACTCAGTAAGTTTTACTGCAGAATACTATAGCCGTTTTACAAAAGGTGTTATTCAAGGTGTTCAATTGCCACCCAATACAGGTATTCAAGGCTCTACCGAGCTAAACCTTGGTGATGTGAGAAACACAGGTATTGAAATACAATTAGGTTATAATAAAACGTTCGGAGATTTTGGTTTCAACGCTTCAGGTAATTTTACTACCGTAAAAAACAGAGTCACCAGAACTTTTAATGGTTTGCCTATTGTTGCGGCAGGGGGCCGTGTGGAAGAAGGATATCCAATTGGCTACATTTTTGGTTACCAAGTAGGTGGCATTTTTCAAAATGCCCAGCAAGTAGCAGATTGGAAAGCCGCCAACACCGATGGGCTTGGTGCCAATAACCAGCAACCGGGCGATATATATTTCCTTGATAACAAGGGCAATCCTGTTCCAGGAGAGGTATATAACTTTACACCTGATAACATTGTTAATCCAAATGACAGAACATACTTAGGAAAAACCATTCCCGGCTTTTACTATGGATTAACGCTGGGTGGAACTTACAAAGGATTTGACGTATCTATTTTCTTCCAAGGGGTAGGCGATGTGCAAAAGTTCAATTCAGCTAGAGCAACAGGTGAGTCAATGTCCTCAACCACTACACCTAATCAATGGACTTCTGTTAATAATCGCTGGACGGGTGAAAATACTTCAACAACAATGCCGCGGGCGGTTGTGGGTGATCCTAACTCTAACAACCGCTTCTCAAATCGCTTTGTTGAAAATGCTTCATTTATGCGTTTGAGAAATGTGCAAATAGGATATTCTATACCACGCACATTATTAGCAAAGACAAAAGCTGTTGAACGTATAAGGCTATTTGTTGGTGGAACCAACCTTTTCACTATTACTGAATGGGATGGTATTGATCCTGAGAATGACTTCTTTCCGATATCACGTCAGTGGACCTTTGGTCTAAATGCCAACTTTTAAAATTAAATAACTGGATATGAAAACTTTAAGATTTTTCAAAATATTGAGTTTGGCATTTGCCATCATGATTGTTAATAGCTGCGATGAAAGCATTTTGGATTTGCAACCTAACGCTGTTACTGAAGAAGCCTACTTCGTTGAAGAAATTGAATTTGAACGGGCAGTACTGGGCATTTATGCAAAAATGACTGATTTCTATTGGTATAATGGGGGTCAAAATAATTGTGTTCTTCCTGTCACGCTGTTACCCGGTGATGATATAACTACCACAGGACAGGAGGAGTTTGAAATTTTTTCAAACATCAATCCTGCCAGTGGTCGTCTTTCATACTTTTATTCCGCTATTTATCAAATGATTGCGCGAGCCAATGTGGTAATAGAAAAAGTAATAGCAGTTGAAGATGGAATTTATGTAACTGCTGGAAGAAAGGATGCCCACTTGGGCGAAGCACTGTTTCTTCGTGCCTACGGTCACTATTTATTGTGGAATATTTTCGGAACAGCACCGGTTCGAAATTTTCGAGTTAAGGCAATTGCCGAGATGAATCCGACCAGCTCATCAGGTACAGAACTTTTAGACCAAGCGATTACCGATTTAACAGAAGCCGCAACACTTTTGCCAGCAACATGGGATGCCGCCAATCGTGGACGAGTAACAAAAAATTCAGCAAATGGTTTATTGGGTAAGGCCTTAGTATTTAAAGGAACCATAACAGGCGCTGCTGCTGATCATCAGGCAGCTATTACGGCTTTTGATAAAATAGCTGGAGCAAGTCTGGTTGCCAACTTTGATGATAACCATGCTTTTGATACCGAAAATAATGCCGAGTCATTGTTTGAATATCAAGCCACACAGGCATTTGGTTTTGATAATCCCTGGTTGTCTAACGATTTTGACAATGCCGTTGGCGCACTCTCTGCTTATTGGGGATTTTATAGCAACAACTTTACTATGTTTGGTAAACCCAGATTTATAGCAACTCAAAAATTAGCAGATATGTATCCTGTTGGCGACCCTCGTAAAGCACTTACGCTTGATCCTGCCAATAAAAACTTCAGAAAGTATGTGTCGCGGGATAGGTCAAATCAAAGCGGTAGTAGTTCGGTTAATAACCCACGCATTTTGCGCTATGCTGATATACTTATATTGAAGGCCGAAGCGCTAAATGAATCTAATGGTTCAACCGTGGAAGCAATCAATTTGTTAAATCAAGTTCGTACAAGAGCAAGAGGAGCTGGTGTTGAGCCTGCCAATCTTAGCACAGGGATAACGGATCGCGCACAAATTCGCCAATTGATTATGAATGAGCGATTGATGGAATTAGCGGGTGAAGGTGAGCGGTACTTTGATTTAAGAAGATGGGCTTTAGGTTCAAAGATTACTTTAAACAACGCATTTTTCAACTCCGCTATCCCAACGGATTTGGCATTTGCAGCAAAGCATTTGAATTTTCCAATCCCAACTTCAGAAACGGATCGAAATCCGAATATAACACAAAACGAAGGATACTAGTATTAGGTTAAGAAGTAAGGTTTAATTGTTTAAAAATGCCTGCGAGTAGCAGGCATTTTTTTGGTTTTACGTCTGTAAAATCAATAGTCTATTGGTTTAGATATGTGAACTTAAAACGAAGCTTTTATTTTTTTTGATTAAGTATTTTAAAGATCAATATTTTAGCTTTCTATAATCATGCACGGTTATTAGTAATATATTCAACCAGATTAATAGGCTCCAAAGTGTTTTTAATAGCCTTATAAGGTTCAAGTCCACTCAGATATTCGTTAGTTACCGATTGCCAATTCCTTATCGTATTCTGTTTTTTAAGATCAGTATTGACTTTCTATCTTGTTTCAAATTATTGACTTGCGAGGCTGGTACTTGAGAAGTAAAGTTAAGTGCGCCTAACAAAATATCTTGATCACCATCACCCTCAAGATCAGCAATCTCCATCACAATCCATCGCCCTGCTGTGGCATCAGGGATTGTATGTGAAATAAATTTACCATCCACGTTTTCAAAGTATAAGAAAGCTTCTTCAGAGCTATTTTCAAAATCAGGAAAGAAAGAAATAAATGTGATCCCTAAATCCCCGTCTAAATCAAAATCAACAGCTATTGCTTTAGAGGCACCATGTTGAGGGTAAAACCACGTCTCTTTAAATTCACCTTGATCATTTTGAAAAAATAGCCCCACTCCATGATAGGGTTTAAGTATTTGGGAATAATCGGAGTTATCACCGTTGGCATATAGGATGTCATATCTCCCGTCTTTATTAAAATCGGCAATGTCAAAATAGGAAGAACCATATACGGGAGGAAACCGCAAAAGCACTTGCTGGTCAAACGTAAAGTCTCCTTTATTAATAAACAAAGTTATTTGCTCATCGCCCTGCGTAAGCAATGTCAGTATATCCGGCAAACTATCGCCATTAAAGTCTTTGATAAGCGTTCTTCTTGAACCGGGAAGTGTTGAAATTAAATGCTTTTTATAGGTTGAGTGTGAGAGCTTTTCATAAGCGGTAAGGTTGCCAGTGTAGTTTCCAAAAGCACAAACTATTATGTCGTCTAATCCATCGTTATTTAAGTCAGCGGATTCAAAATAAACGGGTCTTTTTAGTGAATCTATCAATGCCTCAAATTTGTTATCAGCATTCAGTTGAAGGACTTGGCCTTTTGCTTGATCATTCGGATCCATGATTCCCATAAACGAAATCATGTAGTCAT